>PVBE010106118.1_pt1 | contig 17461 bp, 12 predicted proteins | sample 1631181 | NCBI WGS metagenome assembly PVBE01 (sample SAMN08397723, study PRJNA350692) | Marine metagenome, whole genome shotgun sequencing project. | isolation source: water | place: Pacific Ocean | collected 2012-04 | reverse complement strand
CCCCAACGCCGACTACGTCGTCATCGGCACGCTCGACGAGAACGACACCAACGTCGCCTCCGCGTTCAAGCCCCTGACGATCGGCGCGAAGCTGAACAACCCCGACGGCAGCAACTTCGGCTTGAACCTGTGCCCGTACCGCGGCGGCTCGATTGTCCTGGCAGTTGTCGACCACGGCTCCGGTCCCCGGTTCGGCATGGCCTCGCCCGCGGTCTTGGGCTTCCACGGCACGTTGGCGATCCCGGGTCTGGCGAGCTACGTCGATCCCGACATCGGCCTCATCAACGGTGAGCCGTGGGTCGTGTACGTCGCCGGGGTGAACATCGTCATGGGCAAGCTGGACATCTCCAAGGTTGTCGTCAACAACACCACCAAGACGATCAGCGGCTCGGTCTCGTTCGTTCCGGGCAGCGCTGTCACGATCGCTGTTCCGAGCGCGTCGGGCCGCAATCCGCACTCGCCGTGCTTCATCAAGGGCTCCAACGGCGAGGTCCACGGCCTGCACATGGCCGAGCGGGCGGCCAACGACAGTGACTACTACATCGCTGGCGACCTGCATAGCGGGACACAGATCCAGCTGGTGACCGAGGGCAACAACCCGACCGCTTGGCTGAACAACGGCGGCCAGGCCGGTGGCACGATCTACTATGCCAACTCAGGTTCGAACACTGGTTTCTACAGCGCGATCCACTCGGTAGAAGCCGGTTGGATGGGCGGCGGCCAGCTGTCGATGGGCGCGCGCTCCAACGGGTTGGCCAGTCTGTTGATGGCCGTGAAGGAGCAGAACTCCGGCCCGAACGTGGCGATTCCGATCCTTGGTCTCGCGGGTGAGCTCCCGGCCCCGATTGCGATTCCAGGCTTCACCGGCAAGCTCGGCCTCAACCCGGCGGGCTTCTTGACGCTGACGCCAGTCGTGATCTCCAATGCCGACGAGCGTGGTGAGATGAGCCTCGCAGCGTTCCCGCAGATCAAAGCCCTCGCGGGCATCAACCTGCCGGTGCAGACGCTCTTCATCGATCCAGGCGCGACGGAGAAGAGGACGCTCTCGAACATGGCCCACCTCAACTTCGTCCAGTAGACAACTTCGTCCAGTAGACCGGATTGACTGGCTCGCGCTAGTCAGACGAGGTTTCCGAAGAGGCCTCTGGCGCGTCCGCGTCGGGGGCCTCTTTCGTTACGGAGTCGGCCTCTGCGCTGGCGAGCGCGGCCTTGGTCATGTCGACGTAGGTAAGCCTCAGCATGCTCAGCTGCGCGTCGAGATCGGCCTGTTCGGCCGGCTCGAGGTTCCCCGCCGTCTTGTCGGCGATCATGCCGAGCACATCGATGAAGTAGCGCGCCCAGGGCAGGTCGGGCTTGGTCTCGCCGGTCATCGGGTTCGGGACCTTGCCGAGGCACGACATCGCCTGGGCAACGAACGACCCGATCAGGATGCGGAAGTCGACCGGTGGAGGATTCGGGGTCTTGGGGTCGTGGTCTTCGCTCACGTTGTCTCCAGTCTCAGTTTGCTTTTACGTGCAGCGTGGCCCGCCCCTCGGCGTGGTGGCGTGCTGCCGCGACGAAGTCCCGGAACAGCGGGTGTGGTTCCAGGGGCCGCGACTTGAACTCCGGGTGATACTGCACGCCGACGAAGAACGGGTGATCGGGGAGTTCGATGGCTTCGACCAGGTCGAGAGTGGGATGGATACCGCTCGCGACCAAACCGGCCTCCTCCAGCTGGGTCCTGTAGGCGTTGTTGAACTCGTAGCGATGCCTGTGTCGCTCGGCGATCTGCTCACAGCCGTAGGCCTCGGCCACCTTGGAGCCGGGGCGCAGTTCGCACTCGAAGGCACCCAAGCGCATGGTGCCACCCTTCTCCTCGACGCCTTGCTGCTCGTCGAGCAGGCTGATGACCGGGTGCTCGGCATCGCCGAACTCGGTCGTCGTTGCGCCGGCGAGTCCGAGCACCGAGCGCGCGAACTCGACCACAGCAGCTTGCATGCCGTAGCAGATGCCCAGGTAGGGGATGTTGCGTTCGCGGGCGTAGCGCGCCGCCTGCACCTTGCCCTCGAAGCCCCGTTCGCCAAAACCACCCGGAACGAGGATGCCGTGCACCCCGTGCAGGACGTCGTCGGCTTCTCGCTCCGCGAGCGTATCCGCCGAGATCTTGCGTAGCTTGACCGTGACCCCGGTGGCGATCCCGGCGTGCGTCAGCGCCTCGTAGTGCGACTTGTAGGCGTCGGTGAGTTCGATGTACTTGCCGACCAGGGCGATCTCGACCTCGACCTGCGGCTTACGAATCTCGTCGAGCAGTCTCAGCCAGCTGTCGAAGTCTGCCTTCGTCCCTTCTGGAAGCCCGAGGAACTCGACCAGGAGGCTGTCGAGGCCTTCCGCGACGAGGTTGATCGGCACCTCGTAGATCGAGTAGTCGACGTCACGCTCCTCGATGACGGCGCGCCGCTCGACGTTGCAGAACAGCGACAGCTTGTCCCGCATCTCGTCGGTCATCGGCTTCTCGGTCCGGCACACGAGGACGTCCGGCGTGATGCCGATCTCGCGCAGCTTGCCGACGCTCTGTTGTGAGGGCTTGGTCTTGAGCTCGCCCGATGTGCGCAGGTAGGGCAGCAACGTCAGGTGGATGAACAGGCAGTTGCGTCGCCCGACATCGAGCGAGAACTGGCGGATGGCCTCGAGGAAGGGTAGTGACTCGATGTCGCCGACGGTGCCACCGATCTCGGTGATGGCGACGTCGGGCTCGCTCGTGGCGCCGAGCCGGATGGCGCGTTTGATCTCGTCGGTGATGTGCGGGATGACCTGGACGGTGCGGCCGAGGTAGTCGCCGCGGCGTTCCTTGGCGATGACCTCGCTGTAGATCTTGCCGGTGGTGAAGTTGCTGTTGCGCGTGATTGCGGCGTGCGTGAAGCGCTCGTAGTGGCCGAGGTCGAGGTCGGCTTCGCTGCCGTCGTCGGTCACGTAAACCTCGCCGTGCTGGAACGGCGACATGGTGCCTGGGTCGACGTTGATGTAGGGATCGAGCTTCTGCATCGAGACCGTCAGGCCCATGCGCTCGAAGATCATCCCCACGGCGCCCGACGTGAGCCCCTTGCCGAGGGACGACACGACGCCACCGGTGATGAAGATGAACTTGGTCACCGGCGCCTTCTCCGCTTGAGCTCACGCATGCGTCTTTGGTTCTCCGCTTCCAGCTGCTTCTGGAACTGCTCGAGGCTGGTGCCACGGCCCGTGCTGGCGTGGCCGATCGAGCGGTTTCCCGAGTTCCAGACCACGTTGAAGCCGGCGACGAGGGTGCTCCATTGAGGGCCCATCGCCACCTTCGGTAGTAGCCAGGTGCCTTCTTCTAGGACGATGGCGAGGCTGCTTCCCGAAGGAACGCTGGTGCCCTTGACCGCCTTGTTGAAGAAGCCGAGGCGTTCGAAGTCGCCGAGCAGCGCTTTCATCGCGGGCTCTTGTGCCCGGGAAACGGCTGCGTTCTGGCTGTTGTTCGGGGCCATTTTCGTCCACGCCGTGTTGACGATGGCGAGCGAGCCGCCGCCGGTCCGCAACGACTCCTGAAAGAGCTCGATGCGGCAGGGTCGTCCGTCCTTGTAGTGCGTGCCGGCAGTGCTGGCGCAAGCGATGAGAACCGCGCTCAGCAAACAAGTTGGAAGTCGCTTCAACACGACACACATAGGCCCGCATTCCCTCCGCCTTGGCCGAGTCTACCCGGCTCGCCGGGGCTGTCCATTCGATACGCCATGAGGATCGTCTGACTCTCGTCACGAGACCGGGATCACGCGCTTTGTTTCCACAGTCTCTCCACGTAGAGTGAACAGCGGAGGACGTGGGGAGCGCGGGCGCCGAGTCGGCTCGCAACCCTCACTGATGGCACCGAAATGGGTGGGTCATCCGCCGGTTCGCGCCGATGATGACCATGGAGGGACACGATGGAGAGAGTCGAGAAGATTCTCCTTCTGGCAGTTCTCGGAGTGGCGGTCATGATCGTTGCGGTCATGTCCTTCCTCCCCGAGGAGGTCAAGGCGAAGCCGCAACCCGTCACCAGTGCCAAGGGCGCGACGGCGGGCCAGGAAACCAAGCAGCAAACGCTGCGCGAGCTAATGGGCCATTCGGCGCCCGGGCCTCGCCAGCCGGAGTTCACGAAGACTGACCCGGGCGAACAGGGTGGCAAGGGCCCCAGCGTGCTCGAACCGCTGACCAAGAAGCCCGATGGCCCCGGTCCGGCTGACGCTGGTTTGGGTGCTGCTAGCGCCAAGGGTGCTGGCGTGCCAGCCGAAGCCTCGGCCCTCACGGTCGGCGGCCCGCCGGCGCGCGTAGCGATGCAATACTCCAAGAACCCGGAGTACCTCGATTACGTCGTGCAGGGTGGGGACACGCTCGGCCAGATCGTCAAGGACGTCTGCGGCACTTTGTCCGCCGTCGATGCCGTTCTCAGCGTCAACGAGGAGCTCAAGGTCAACCCCCACTTGATCGCCCCGGGCTATCGGCTGCTGATCCCGAAGTTCGCCGTGCGCCCCCTCAGCGAGCGCACGAAGGCTGTACCGAAGCGCTCCGTAGCCAAGGAGCCGGCAGCCAAGACCTCCGGCGCCCGCTACACGGTCAAGGACGGCGACAACCTCTGGAAGATCGCCGTCGGCATCGTCGGCAAGCGCAAAGCCGCCGCCTACGTTGCCAAGCTCCAAGACCTCAACCCCAAGGCGCGGGGTACCCTCCGGCCCGGGACGGAGCTCGTGCTGCCGTAGTGCGTTCGTCGGTCAAGGGTGTCCGATGCCCTTGACCAACTCGCTGCGCTACTTGAGCCCGTGCTGCTTCAACCTCTCGTGGAGGTTGGTGCGGCGGATGCCGATGCGCCGCGCGGTCGCGCTGACGTTCCAGTTCTCCTCTTCGAGCTTGCGGCGGAGATACTCCTTCTCGACCTCGCTGCGGAACTCGCGCAGGTTGTCGATGTCGAACCAGCCGGTATTGGGGCCAGCGCCGTCGGGCTGGGCGCGGGTCGGCTTGAGGAGGGCGGCGAGGTCGTCCGCGGCTGCTTCGCCGTCTTCGAGCAGGAGCGCCGCCGATTGCACCAGGCTCTGTAGCTGACGCACGTTGCCCGGCCAGGCCTGCTTCTCGAGCCACGAGATCGCGGCAGTCTCGAAGGACAGGTCGCGCGGGCGACGGCTGAGGGCCTCAGACAGGAAGTGCTTCGCGAGCAGGGCAACGTCGCCGGCCCGGTCGCGCAGGGCCGGCACCGTCAGCTCGACGCCGCGGATCCGGTAGTAGAGGTCCTCGCGGAAGCGACCAGCCTCGATCTCGTCACTGAGCTGCTTGTTCGTGGCGGCGACGATTCGGCAGGACACCGGCCTGCTTTCGGTCGAACCCACAGGCGTCACGGTCTTCTCTTGCAGGACGCGGAGAAGCCTGGCTTGAAGCGGAGTCGGCATCTCGCCAATCTCGTCGAGGAACAACGTGCCCTCGCCTGCCTCGACGAAGAGCCCATCGCGATTGCGGTCGGCGCCCGTGAATGCGCCCCTCACGTGCCCGAAGAACTCTGCTTCGATCAACGTCTCGGGAACGGCGGCGCAGTTGGTGGCGGCGAAAGGCTTGCCATAGCGATCCGACTGCAGGTGCAGGTGCCGCGCGATGAGCTCCTTGCCGGTCCCGTTCTCGCCGGTGATCAGTACCGGGATGTCCGCCTCCGCGACGCGCTCGACCTTGTGCATGAGGTCGCGCATCTGCTCGGACGCCCCGAGGATCCGCCAGCGGGCCAGGGCCTGCTCGCGCAGATTCTTGTTCTCGTCGACGAGGCCGCGGTGTTGCAGCGTCAGGCGCACTGTTGTCAGCAGCCGGTCCAGCCCGACAGGCTTCTCGAGGTAGTCGGCCGCGCCACCCTTCATCGCTTCGACCGCGGTCTCGACCTTGGCTTCCGCCGTGATCACCACGACCGCGGGCTGGCGCTCGGCCTCGGCGAGTTCGTGCAGGAGATCCAAGCCGTTCCCGTCGGGAAGGCCCAGGTCCAGCAATACGAGGTTTGGGTTGAACGTCGCCAGGGTGTGCCGGCCCTCGCTCAGGCTGCCCGCTCCGCGGGCGTCGTAGCCTTCGGCCTCGAGGATGGCGGTGAACCCATCTCGGATGTCGGCTTCGTCCTCGATGACGAGAATGCGCATGGCATGGAGGTTTGCCCTCGGGAGCATGGCGGTCAACCTCCGGCGCCAAGGTCGCTCTGCGGCCGTCCAGGACCGCGGTCCAAAGACCGCCACCAGAGCGCCGTTTACGGGCAAAGAAACGCTAGAAACCCCGGCGGCGGACAATCCCGTGGGCTAGGCTTCTCGGCCGGAACGGCCGTCGACACATCATCCGCAACCTGTTGTTGGGAGATGGGTTGACGCTCGTTTGGCTGAATCTAGGATGGATAGCTCTTCCGAGTTCGCCCCAACCTCGGTTCAGTGCAAGGCTTGGGTCGAGTCGCGTTCGGAAGGACACTCGCCCCGGTGTCCGGTCAAGAAGACGCACCACCTCGTGCCCGACCCTTTGCCCCGATCTAAGCTGCGCGTAAGGAGCCTGATTCAGATGGTCAACGGTTTCGCCCGAAGCCTCTTGGTACTTTCTGCCGCCCTGATGGCGAGTACGAGTGGCGCTTTTGCCCAGGACAGCGCTCGAGACCTGTTCGATCAGGGAGTCCAGCTCCTTTATCAGAACAAGGACGCAGAGGCGCTCCAGAAGTTCAAGGGCGCTGTCAGTCTCGACCCATCGATGGCGGACGCTTACAGCATCTGGAAGAAAACCGAGCAGCGTGTCTGGGCCTCGATGATGGTCAAGAACGACGAGCTCGCGAAGGTCGCACGTCACTTCCTGCGCATGGCGCAGCTGGAGCGCAAGCGCTTCCAGGCCGACGAAGCGACCATCCGGGCTGCTGTCGAGGGAGCATTGTCGGACGACTATGAGACACGTGTCCAGGCCAACAACGACCTGATGTCGAACCACGGCGACTACGCCGTGCCGTATCTGCTCGACGCGCTCGGCAATGCCGACGAGGACACCAGGCAGACCTACGCCATCCTCGCGCTCGACCGTATCGGTCGCGCCGCGACGCTGCCTTTGGTCGCCGCAGTCCAGAGCGAGAACGCGCTGCTCCGGCGCAACGCCGCCGCCGCGCTCTATTACATCGGCGACTCGCGTGCCTTGCCGGCGCTCAAGCGCCTTGCCGACTCCGACGCCGACGCGTCGGTGCGTGAGACCGCCCACAAGGCAGTCCGCAAGATCGGTGGCGCCGAGGTTGGCTCGGCGCTCGCTCTTTACCTGCAGCACAGCCACGACTACCTGGTGGGCTCCGGTCGCCTGCGCGACGGTGACGTCCTCGACGGCGTCTGGTCGTTCGCTGACGGCAAGCTCGTGCATCGCCCGGTGCCGACTTCGGTGTTCGGTCTCGAGCTGGCCAAGGAGTCGGCCTACGGCGCGCTCGCCGTGGATCCGACCAGCGAGGCTGGCCTGATCGCGCTGACGCGGGCCTATACGGCCGAGCGTGCAGTGGTGGCCGCCGCAGTGCGAAGCGGTGCCGAAGACATGGGTAGCCTGGAGGGCTCGCTTGGCGAGATCAGCATCACGGTGCAGCTAGCTGGCGCCGGCATCGTCCGCAAGGCATTCGCCCAGAGCGTCGCCGAAGGCATGGTCCCGGCCGCAGCCGCCACGCTCGACACTCTCGCGAAGCTCGAGGATCCAGATGACCTGGGCGATTCGCCCCTGATCGAATCGTTGGTGCACGAAGACAAGCGCATTCGCTACGGCGCCGCCATGGCCCTCGCTGGCATGAACGCCAAGCTCAGTGACGCCGCGCGCTCCAACGTGGTCGCCGCCCTGTCGCGCGCCGTACTCGAGCAGTCGGTCCGCCTCGTTGCGGTCATCGACCCGGTGGTCGAGAACCGCGGTGTCTACAGCAACTGCAACAGCAAGAGCGAAGGCCTCGTCGTCGAAGCGAATGGGAGCACCACGCGGGTCCTCGCCCAGCTGGCGACCTACCCGCGCGATGTCCTGGTGATTCATGAGCAGCTAGAGACGATGTTGGTCGATAGCGTGCTCAAGTTCTGCAAGGACCGCCCGCACCTCGCGAAGATGAAGGTCATCCTGGTCACGAAGGACCCGGCTGGTGCGCAGCAGGTCTACGGCGCTCGCATCGATGAGTACCTCAAGACGCCTGTCACCGTCGAGGGCCTCACCGGTCGCATCGCGAAGGTGCTCGAGGGTGTCGGCGCGGGCAGCTCTCGCATGGAAGCCGAGGTCACCGCCGCCACCGCCGCAAAGGCGATTGCCAACCTCGACCCCGCTGCGTTCCCGGTCGGCGGTGCCTCCGGCCACCTGGTTCAGGCGGCTCAGCGCACCAACGACGCCGTCGCAGTTCCGTCCCTGATCGCGCTCGGCCGCGCCGGTGGTGATGGCGACCTGGCCGGCATCGTTGTGGTCATGAACGGTTCCAAGGCCCGTGAGTCGGTGTGCGCGGCTGCTGCCGATGCACTCGGTCGCATCATGGCCCGCTCCGGCAACGTCAATCAGGCATCCATCGATGCCCTGGCGGCGCTCGCCCGCGACAAGGGCTTGTCGGCCGCGATCCGTGGCGCGGCTGGCGCAGCGCTCGGCCGTGCGCCGATCCTGCCCGGCACCCGCACCAAGCTGCTCCAGGATCTTCGCGTCGACCCCTCCACCGGAAACTGAGACGTCGCCCGTTCAGGGAGGTCATGCTGCGCGCAGAGGCCGCTAGGGCGTAGAACGCAGCAGCTCGCGGGCTGACTGCGAAGGCGAGACGCCGCACGGGGCTTTGGCCTCGGGCGGCGTTTTTGCGTGCCCCCGTGCGCGGGCGGACATCGGAGGTCGCCCGGGACGCGGGCCGCCCCTACGATGCGAGAGCGATGAGACGACTCCTCTTGCCCCTACTCCTTCTGCCCATCGCCGCGTGCAGCTTTCTGCCGCAGCGCGCCAAAGACATTCGCTACGCCATCTGGGTCACCCGGTGGGACTACGGGACCGAGGCGGACGTGCGTGATGTGATCAAGAACTGCGCCAAGGCTGGCTTCGACACGGTGCATTTCCAGGTGCGCGGTAAGGGGACGAACTTCTATCGTTCACGCATCGAGCCGTGGGCGGAACAGTTCGACTACCGCGACCCGGGGTTCGATCCGCTGTGGGTGGCCTGTGATGAGGCGCGCATGCAGGGCGTCCAGGTGCACGCCTGGGTCAATGCCCTGCCGGCATGGCGCGGTGCAGAACCGCCGGAGTACGAGCGGCATCTGTTCCACACGCGGCCCGAGTGGTTCATGGTGGACCAGGACAAGCGGCGCCAGTCGCTCAAGGCCGACTACTACGTCGTCCTCAATCCGTGTTTGCCTGCGGTGCGTGACCACATCGCGTCCGTGTGCGAGGAGATTGCGCGCAACTACGGTGTTGCCGGCGTCCACCTCGACTACATCCGCTTCCTCGAGCCGGAAGCGGGCCACGACTACCCGTACGACTACACGACGCTGCGCCTCTACCGTGACGCCACGGGCAAGGCGCCGGCGGACGATGTCGTGGCGTGGGACAACTGGCGTTCCGAGCAAGTCACCGAACTCGTGCGTGAGATCCGCAGGCGTCTGCGTGTGGCCAATCGACGCTGCGTGCTGACGGCGGCGGTGTTCTCGACACCCGAGAAGGCAACGAGTGTGCACCAGGACTGGGTGCATTGGCTGCGCACGGGTGTCGTCGATGCCGCCTTCCCGATGAACTACGACACTGACGATCGTCGCTTCCTCGAACGCATCAAGATCGAAGCCGAGGCCGCGCATGGCATGCCGATCGTCGTTGGCATCGGCGTGCACAAGCACGCGGACCCCGCGCAGACGCTGCGCCAGATGGAGATGGTCAAGGAAGCCGGCATGCAGGGCTGTTCGCTGTTTGCCTACTCGAGCTTCTTCAAGCCCGGGCCCATGGCGGTCAAAGTGGAGGAGGCGAGTCTGCGGACGACACGGCGGCAGCGGATTCTGCGCAAGGTGCAGGGGCGGTAGCGCAGAGCAAACGAGCACGACCCACTTGCGTGGTTCGTTCGTTGGCAGTCGGTGTCTGAGGGCTGCCGCCAACGAAGCTCAGCGCGCGGCTTGACCGAAGCCCCTTGCCTCGTGAGACTTCTAGCCCTGTGGAAGTGGATGGGGGCTGGTGTCCTCCCTGGTCTTCAAAACCAGTGGTCGGCGACCCGAGTCGTCGGCGGTGGGTTCGATTCCCATGCACTTCCGCCAGTTTCTTGACCCTGTCGGCTCCTACAGGGTGACCAGCCGTCCGATCAACGAGCTGTGGAGGCCGATGGCGGCGCCGATCCAACCGCGACAGGTCGGATCGTGCCGCACGGGGTCAGCGGACGGCGGCGCCGGGCTCACCACTGGTCTCGACGGGCGACAGCCTGCCGTTGCGGTCCTCGGCGAAGAGCAGCATGCCCTGGCTCTCGAAGCCCATGATCTCGCGCGGTGCGAGGTTGGCAACGACGACGACGGTCTTGCCGACCATGTGTTCGGGGGAGCAGTGCTCGGCGACTCCCGAGAGGATCTGGCGTTGTTCGAAGCCGAGGTCCACCTGCGAGCGCAGTAGTCGCTTCGACTTCTGAACGGGCTCGCAGGAGAGGATCGTGCCCGCCCGAAGATCGGTCTTCAGGAAGGTGTCGAAGTCGATCGTCTCGCCGAGCGGCGGGTAGGCCGTTTCGCTAGCGCTGTCGTTCGTGACGGGGTCCACCTTCGCCTCCTCCTCGCGCAACTTCTCGAGCTGCGCCTCGATCGCATCATCGTCGATCTTCGTGAACAGAATCTCGGGCTCACCGAGCTCGGCGCCTGGCGTGAGCAGCGGCTCTGCCGCGTCGTTCCACGAGGGCATGGTGCCCAGTCGTAGCATGTTGCGGATGCGCTCGCACGAGAACGGCAGGATCGGCTCGAGGAGCACCGACAATGCGCCGACGAGCTGCAGTGACACGTGGATCGTGTTGGCGCAAGCGCCGAAGTCGCTCTTGCGCGTCTTCCACGGCTCGGTGTCGTTGAAGTACTTGTTGCCGGCCCGGGCGAGTCCCATCGCCTCGTGCAACGCATCGCGGAAACGGAACGTGTCGATGCACTCGCCGACCACCGCGGGTCGGTCGCCGATCGTGGCGAGCGTCGCGCGGTCGAGGTCGCTCGGCTCCGTGAGTTCGGGGACCCGTCCGTCGCAGTAGCGGTGCGCAAAGGTCAGCGTGCGGTTCACGAGGTTGCCGAGCGTGTCAGCGAGCTCGTTGTTGATGTGACCCTGGAAGTCCTTCCACGAGAAGTCGCTGTCGCGCGTCTCGGGCAGGGTGGCGCACAGCGAGTAGCGCAGGTAGTCGGCCGGGAAGGCGTCGAGGGCCTCGTGCAGCCACACCGCCCAGCCGCGACTCGTCGACAGCTTGTTGCCTTCGAGGTTGAGGAACTCGTTGGCTGGCACGTTGTCGGGCAGGATGTAGTCGCCGTGGCGCTGCAGCATCGCCGGGAAGATGATGCAGTGGAAGACGATGTTGTCCTTGCCGATGAAGTGGATCAGGCGCGTACCGTCGTCTTGCCAGTAGCGACGCCAGAGCTCGGGCTCGCCCTTGCTGTCGGCCCACTCGCGCGTCGCCGAAATGTAACCGATCGGCGCGTCGAACCACACGTAGAGCACCTTGCCGGCTGCGTCGACGCCGGCGGCTTCGGCGACGTCCTCGGGGACGCGCACGCCCCACGGCAAGTCGCGCGTCATCGCTCGATCGCCGAGCCCGTCGACGAACCAGCTCTTGATCTGTCCGAGCACGTTGGGCTTCCAGTCGCCGTGGCCGCCGATCCACTGCTCGAGCTCTTGCTGCTGGCGTCCGAGTGGCAGATACCAGTGTGTCGTGTCGCGGAGCTGTGGCGTGGCCGAGGTGATCACGCTGCGAGGATTCACGAGTTCGCTCGGGCTGAGCGCGGTGCCGCATGTTTCGCACTGGTCGCCGTAGGCCTCCTCGTGACCGCACTTCGGGCAGGTGCCGCGCACATAGCGGTCCGCCAGAAAGGTCTCGGCTTCCGGATCCCACAGCTGCTGTTCGGTGCGCAGCGTGAAGGCATCCTTGGCAGCGAGGTGCCGGAAGAACTCGCTACTCGTCTCGTGGTGGGTCTGGGACGAGGTGCGTCCATACCAGTCGAAACTCACGCCGAGGCGTTCGAACGCGTCGACGATCATCGCGTGGTATCGATCCACGATGACCTGGGGTTCGACGCCTTCCTTGCGCGCCGCGAGGGTGATCGGCACGCCGTGCTCATCCGAGCCGCAGATGAACGCGACATCCTCGCCGCACAAACGCAGCCAACGGCAGTAGATGTCAGGCGGCAGGTGCGCTCCGGCGACATGGCCCAGGTGAATGGGACCGTTGGCGTACGGCAGCGCCGCGGTCACCAGCGTGCGTTGAAAGCTCTTTCCCATGCCTGAGGACTATCGTGAAGGGGGGGTGGGGGAAGAGCAACTCTCGTGCCCTTGGGGCTCTAGAGTCGTGCGCGGTCCTTCAGAGGCCCGGTTAGGGTTGGCGCAGACGTAGCTGGCCGCAGGCGGCGTCGCGATCGTGGCCGCGTCGCCGGCGCCAGGTGACGTTGAGGCCGCCGCGCTCAAGGCGCGCACGAAACGACTCGACGGCATCGTCGGCGGGGCGAGCGAGATCGAGCGACACGCCTTCTACGTTGTTCCACGGGATGAGGTTCACAGTGCAGCGAACGCCGCGCAGTAGGTGCACGAGCGCGTCGGCGTCCTTGGCGCGGTCGTTGCGCCCGGCAAGCAGGACGATCTCGTAGGTGGGCTTGCGTCCGGTGGTGCGCAGATAGTAGGTGGCGGCGGCGACGAGGGCGGCCGGTGCGGTTGTCGCGGTCGGTACGAGCTCCTTGCGCAGGCCTTCCTCAGCGGCGTGCAGCGACACGGCCAGGTTCCACGGTCGCTCGAGCCCGGCGAGCTTGCGGATGCGGTCCGGGTAGCCGGATGTCGAGACCGTGATGCGGCGCGCCGAGAACGCGAACCCCTCCGGATCCGAGATTCGGGTCAAGGCGTCGATCAGGGCATCGAAGTTGAGCAGAGGCTCGCCGAGCCCCATGACCACGAGGTTGGTCAAGGACGCGCTGCCCAGCTCTTCGCGTGCGATCAGGAACTGCTCGACGATCTCGGCGGACGTCAGGTTGCGTCGCACACCATCGAGGCCGGAGGCGCAAAACACACACGCGACGGGACAGCCAACCTGGCTCGAGACGCACAGCGTGTGTCGATCTCGGTCGGGAATGAGGACCATCTCGACGGTCTCGCCGTCCGCGAGTTCGAGCAGCAGCTTGCTGGTGCCGTCGGTCGACAACGAGCGCTCGACGACCTGTCCGGCGGTCAGTTGCAGGCGCTCGTCGAGAGCCGTGCGCACCGCCGCGGGGAGGTCGGTCACCGTCGCGAACGAGCGCGCACCGCGGCGCCAGACCCAGTCGTAGAGTGACCTCGCCTGGAACGCTTTGGCGCCCAACTCGAGGGCCGTGCCTTCGAGTTCCTCGCGGGACAGGTCCCGCAACAACGGCTTCACGCGCGTTCGCGCTCGTCGTCGGGCGGCGTCTCCGGTGGCACGTCCTTGGTCGGGCCACCGCGAGTGGGCTTGCCCTTCCTGGGCGCCTTCGGCTTGAGAATGGTCTTGGCCACCGCCTCGCCGCGCACGACCTCGGGCGTGAGCACGATCTTGACGGGCCCTTCGGCGGCGAGCGTCGGTAGGTCGAAGCGAAGATCCAGCAGCAGGTCCTCGATGATCGAGCGCAGCGCACGCACGCCGGTCTCCTCTTCGAGTACGCGGCCGGCGATCTCCTTGAGTGCCGGCTTCGGGATCTCGAGTTCGCAGCCCTCCATCGCGAAGTACTCCTGGTACTGCTTGACGACGGCGTTGCGTGGCTCGGTCATGACGCGGACGAGATCGTCGCGCGTCAGAGTCTTGAGGGTGGCGACTACCGGCAGGCGGCCGACGAACTCGGGAATGAGCCCGAACGAAACCAGGTCCTTCTGGTTGAGGTGGGGGAGCAGGCGGTCCCGTTCGGACAGCGTTGTATCCTCGTCCTCGAGCGCTTCGCGCTCGGCGTAGCCGATGACGGTCTTGCCGAGTCGCCGCGCCACCGACTGCTCGATCCCTGTGAACGTGCCGCCACAGATGAACAGGATGTCCTCGGTGTTGACCTGGATGTAGGACTGCTCCGGGTGCTTGCGGCCGCCCTGCGGCGGAACGTTGGCGACGGTCCCTACGAGGATCTTCAGCAGAGCTTGCTGCACGCCTTCGCCCGAGACGTCGCGTGTGATCGAGACGTTCTGGGTGGTGCGGCCGATCTTGTCGACCTCGTCGATGTAGACGATGCCCTGCTGTACCTTCTCCAGGTCGAAGTTGGCGCTTTGTAGCAGCTTCAACAGGATGTTCTCGACGTCCTCGCCGACGTAGCCAGCCTCGGTCAACGTCGTCGCGTCCGCGATCGCGAACGGCACATCGAGGATCCGAGCCAGGGTCTTGGCGAGCAGCGTCTTGCCGGAACCGGTCGGACCGACCAGCAGGATGTTGGACTTCTCGAGCTCGACCTCGGGGTTGGGCCGGCCGCGCGCTTGAAGGCGTCGATAGTGCGAGTAGACGGCGACCGACAGGACCCGCTTGGCGCGGGCCTGGCCGATCACGTAGTCGTCGAGTGCCGTGTGGATGTCGGACGGCGTCGGTACCTCGTCCTTGGCGACGAGGCTGACCTCGGCGACGCGCGGCTTACGCCGTTCGTCTTCCTTAAGGATGGTATTGCAGATCTCGACGCACTCGCTGCAGATGTAGATCCCTGGCGGACCAGCGATCAGCGGACGATCGAGGTGATGTCTCGATTTCTCGCAGAAGGTGCAGCGCTCGCCGCCCTTGCTCTGCTTGCCGCTCTTGGTCATCCGGTCAGATCATCCCGGTAGGTCGAAGTACTACAGCGATCTCACCATCATAGACCGAGGACGGCTCTGATGGGATCGCTGCCTCGGTCCGAAAATCCCCCGACCGCCCGGCCATTCGCCCGGCCATTCGCCCGGCCATCTGCCCGGCGACCTGCCCCACGAGGGGCGGCGGTTCAGTCGGTATTGAGAACTTCATCGACGAGGCCGTACTCCTTGGCCTCGAGGGCGGACATGAAGTGATCGCGGTCGGAGTCCTTGTCGATCTGCTCGGGCGACTTGCCGCTGTGCTTGGCGAGAATCCCGTTGAGCGTGCTCTTCATCGAGAGGATCTCTTCGGTCTGGATGGCAATGTCCTGCGCCGTTCCATGCACCCCGCCAGCCGGCTGGTGGATCATGACGCGCGAATGCGGCAGCGCGTGCCGCTTGCCCTCGGTGCCGGCCGCTAGCAGCACAGCGCCCATGCTACTGGCCTGCCCGATGCAGTAGGTCGCGATGTTGCACTGCACGAACTGCATCGTGTCGTAGATCGCGAGCCCCGACGTGATGAACCCGCCGGGCGAGTTGATGTAGAGATTGATGTCCTGGTTCTTGTTCTCTTTCTGCAGGAACAAGAGCTGGGCGATGACCACGTTGGCCACCGTGTCTTCGATTTCCGTGCCGATGAAAACAATGCGGTCTTCGAGGAGCCGACTGTAGATGTCGTAGCTGCGCTCGCCGCGGCCAGTCTTCTCGATGACAAAGGGCATCGGGATCGAAGCCATGTGTTGCCACTCCCTCCGTTGCTTGGAAACCATCAGGGCAAGTCGTCTAGGTCGAGGATCGCGCAGCAGCAAGGGCTGCTGCGCCCGAAGCTCCCATCGTCAGGGCGCTTCGGCGCTTTCCCCGCTGTTATTCATCGGCTATCTGCGCCGCCTCTTTGAGGAAATCCCGCACCTTGCGGTGCCGCAAGTCCATTCGGAGCTCGGGCAGCATATTCTTCTCCTCGAAGTACTTGCGCACCTCGATCAGCGTCGTCTCGTTCTCGGTCGCCACCTGCTTGAGCGCCGTGTCGACGTCGGATTCCGTGACGAATAGCTTCTCTTTGCTGGCGAGAGCTTCGACAAGGAACATGTTGCGGACGCCGGTACGCGCCGATTCCTCGACCTCGGCGCGGCCCTGGTCGACCTGCCGCTTCATCTCCTCCTCGCTCATGCCGCGCTGCTGCATCTCCTTCTTGAAGCCTTCGATGCGGTGCGCCACCTCGTCGCCGACGAGCCCTTCCGGGACGTCGAACGGGTTCTCGGCGTAGAGTTGGTCCATGATTTCTCCGAAGAGCCGGTCCTCCTCGGAGGCGGTTTTCTGCTCGTGAATCCGCTCGTGCACCCGCGTGCGCATTGCCTCGAGTGAGTCGAACTCGAACGCCTTGGCCAGCTCTTCGTCGATCGGCGGCTCGACGAATCGCACCACCTCGTGCACGGTCAAGTCGAGCTCACCGGTCTTGCCGCGAGCCTCTTCTGTTTCGAAGGTGTCGGGAAACTCGATCGGCATGACCACGCTGCTGCCGGGGGTCTGGCCTTTGAGCTTCTCCTTGAACTCCTCGGCGTCGCAGCCGCGCACCGGAATCGCCGCGCTGATTTGCAAGCCCTCCTTCTTGACGAGCTCAGCGCCGTCGAGGCGGTAGGCCATGTCGACCTTGGCGAAGTCGCCTTCTTTGAGCTCGTCGTCGACCGACTGCAGCTTGCGCTTCTCTTGCGCAAAGCCGTGCATCGCTTGCTCGACCTCTTCGTCGGTCGGGTCGGTAGCGCGTCGCATGAGCTTGATGTCCTTGACGCTGCCGACCTTGACCTCAGGCCGCAGTTCGAGCTCGACCGAGTAACTGAAGTCGCCATCCTCCGCGAGTGGATCGTCGTCGACATTGAGCTTGGGCTGACCGATGACCTGCAGTTCGTTGGCCTTCATGGCCTCCTGGAAGGTCTCGTTGATCAACGACTCCTTGGCCTCGGCGAGGATCTGCTCGCCGAAGCGCTTGCGTAGCACGTTCTTGGGGACGTGCCCGGGACGAAAGCCCTTGATCTGGACCTGTTCACCGGTGGACTTGTAGACCTTGTCGACGTGCGCTTGTAGGCGCTCGTTGGTGATGGTGATCTCAAGGCGTTTGCGGCCGGGTCCGGCCTCTTGAATGTCGACTTTCATGTGCGCAGCGTGTCTTTCGGGCGAACCACGCTAGGAGTCCGGGCGGCGTGAGTCTAGGGCTGGTCTCCCGCCGCTGGCGCTACTGCTGCATCAGCTTGCGCAGGGCGCGGCTCTTCTTGGCCAGGTTCATGACCCGTGGGTTGGCCGCCCGGAAGCGGTTCAGCTCTTCCTTGGTGGGTCTGGCCTCCTTCAGGTGCTTGGCCACCGAGCTGGCGTTGCCGCGCATGACCTCGATGCGGGCTGCCTTCAGGTGCAGCGCCGGCGTCGCAACGGCGGAGTAGCGAATGGCGTCCTTGATGTCACGGATCGCGTCCGACAAGCGCCCGAAGGCGACGTAGGCCTTGGCCCGCTGTGCGTACGCAAACGGCGTCCTGCGCTGCGT
>PVBE010835009.1_pt1 | contig 17466 bp, 13 predicted proteins | sample 1631181 | NCBI WGS metagenome assembly PVBE01 (sample SAMN08397723, study PRJNA350692) | Marine metagenome, whole genome shotgun sequencing project. | isolation source: water | place: Pacific Ocean | collected 2012-04 | reverse complement strand
CGGCTTCGCGCAGGCAGGTTCGCCACCGTCAACTTGATTCAATCTGATCGGAGTGTTTTCTCGCGTGCGGCCGCGAACTCGGAAAGCGCCTCCTTTACCCGCGCCATCAATTCCGCCCAGTCGCCCGGCCGCAGTTGCCGGAACACGCGCATGGTCGGATACCAAGGATTATCCTCGCGGTCACGCATCCAGCGCCAATCGGCCGCGAAGGGGATCAGGACCCAGACCGGGCGCCCCATCGCGCCAGCCAGATGGGCGACCGCGGTATCCACCGTGATCACGAGGTCGAGCTGGGAGATGACCGCGGCGGTGTCGGCGAAGTCGTGCAGCCTGCCGCCCAAGTCGGTCACCAGCGCCTCGCATCCTTGGGCTTCGATCGCCCGCCGCCCGGCATCTACCTGCAGGCTGTGGAAGGCCACGTCCGCCAACCCCATGAGGTCGACGAAATGGGCGAGCGAACACGACCGGTTCCGGTCGTCGGCATGGGTGATCTTTCCGGCCCAGCAGATGCCGACGTTGCACCCGGCGCCGAAGTGAACCCGAATGCGGTCGCCGGCGACGTCCGGCGCCGCGAGATAGGGAACCTCGGCGGGGATCGTCTCGAGGGTCGTTCCCAATATTCCCGGTACGCTCATCAGCGGCGCAGCGACGTCGGCCTCGTCTTCGACGGCGCCGTCCAGGACGACGCGGCTTGCGCCGCGAACGCCTTCGAACAGGTGCGAGAGTTCCGGTTGGACTTCGAGAACGACGGTGCCGCCGCGTTCCGCCACCAAGGGGACGAAGCGAACGAACTGGATCATGTCGCCGAAGCCTTGCTCGTTGTGCAAGACGATCGTTCGCCCGTCGAGGTCCGAGCCATCCCAGAGCGGGTGACGAATGGGGCGCTTCCGCGCGCGCGCCAAGTTCCAGCGCGCCTCGTAGGCCGGAAAGCCGCGCTCGAAATCGCCCATCATCAAAAACGTCAACGCCTGGTCCCACACGCAGTCGGGATGATCGCGGCGCGTGGCGAGGCTTTTTTCGAAACACCTGAGCGCGTCGTCCAGTTGGCCGAGATCGCGAAGCACGAGGCCGAGGTTGTAGAACGTCTCGGCCGACCGGGGCGCGAGTTTGACCGCCTCGCCAAGGTGGATGGCCGCCAGCGCGTAGCGACCCAGTCCGCGAAGCGCGTTGCCCAGGTTCGAGTGCGTGCCCGCGCTGGCGCGATTGAGGGCGAGCGCGCGGTCGTAGCACGCGACGGCGGCCTCGAGCTTGCCCATGGACCGAAGCGCAACGCCCATGTTGTTGTACGCGTTCGCGTGCCTTCGATCGTGGCGCACGGCGTTGGCATAGGCATGAAGCGCCGCCTTGAGATCGCCGCGCCGATGGTGTTTGGAGCCGAGCGCGAAGAAACGCGCCGCCGCGTCCGGAACTCCGGTTTGCACCGCCGCCGCCGCTTCCGCCTTCGCCATCGTCGGTTCGTCTTCGTCCATAAAACCTCGATTGCGTCGCAACGGCGGCATTCGGGCGCGACCAGGATCCGCCGCCGACGCCCGCCTACAGCGAGAACTCGCGCCGGTAGCCTGCCTTCAAGAAATAGATGGTGTCGCGCACGCCCACGGGCACCATGTCGGGGCCGCCCCGGCGCGCAAGGATCGAAAGCTTGCCGTCGCTGACATTGGCGTCCAGCCAGACGCCGCGGTAACGCATGGCGACGCCGAGACCCTCCAGCCGATGCGGCACCAAAGGATTGAAGAACAAGACCTCGTCGCGAATCTCCACGCCCATGTAGCCGCGCTGAACGAGATCGACCGTGCCCGCCATGACCCCGAGATGGATGCCTTCCGACGTGGTCCCGCCTTGGAGGTCGTGCACGTCGCTTTCGAGAGCGCGCCGGAACATCCGCCACGACTTCTCGCCGTCGTAGCGCGCGAGCACGGCGGAGTGAACGATACTGCTGAGCGTCGAGCCGTGCGAGGTGCGCTGCAGGTAGTAATCGATGTTGCGGCGGATCGCCTCGGGATCGAGTGGATAACCCAGGGTCTGGAATATGTTGGTGATGCTTTCCGCGGCGAAAAGGTAGAACAGCATCACCACGTCCGTCTGCTTGGCGAGCTTGTACCGATTCGGCGAATCGCCCTCGGCCTCAAGGATGCGATCCAGCCGGGCGACGTTGCCGTACTTACGCCGGTAGTGGCGCCAGTCGAGCTCTTGAAGGTCCTCGTAGCCCTCGAACTGGCTGATGATGCCGTCGTCGTGGAAGGGCACGAACATCTTGTGGTTCATGTCGGCCCAAAGCGATAACTCGGAATCGTCGAGGCGCAGCGATTCACGCAGTTCCTGGCGGCGATACTCGAGAAGTTCGTCGAACGCCCTGAGCGCGACACCCATGATCCAGGCCACCATGACGTTGGTGTAGGCGTTGTTCCTCAACCCCGCTTCCTCCGCATCCGGATAGCCGTCGTGGTATTCGTCCGGCCCCATGACGCCGTGGATCTCGTAGCGGCCGCGCGCGGGGTTGAAATGCGCGGCGCTCGACCAGAACCGCGCAATCTCGAGCAAGATTTCGGCGCCGAAGACCGACATGAAGCCGTGGTTCCCGGTGATCCGGTAATGGCTCCAGACGTTGTACGCGATGGCGGCGTTCACGTGCCGCTGGCGGTGGCTGCGGTCAGGGATCCAACGCCCCGACGCGGGATTGAGGTGCGTGGTCTGGGTCTCTTCGCGGCCGTTGCTGCCGCTTTGCCAGGGAAACATGGCACCCCTGTAGCCCGCTTCGCGCGCAAGCGCGCGCGCCTCGTCCAGGCGTTGGTAACGGTAGCGGATCAGCGAGTTGGTGATTTCGGGGGTCCGGAAGTTCAGGAAGGGAAAGATGAACAGTTCGTCCCAGAACACGTGGCCGCGGTACGCCTCGCCGTGGAGGCCGCGCGCCGGCACGCCGACATCGAGATCGACCGAGTTGCGCGAGACGGTCTGCAAGAGATGAAAGATGTGGAGCCTGAGGATTCGTTGATGGCGGCGCTGGCGCGAGAGCACGATGTCGCAGCGACGCCACAGCTGGTCCCAGGCCTGCGCGTGGCTGCGCAGAAGATCCGCGAAGTCCGGCGCCCGCCCCACCCGCGTCAGCGCCTCGATCAGCGACTCGCTGATGCCGCGGTCGCGCGAGGTGTGCAGGGCGACGACTTTCTCGATTTGAACCGGGACACCCTTTTCCATGTGGATTTCGAGATCCTGACGGGCGTAGCCCGCCGCGGTGCGCGTGATGCGCCGCGCCTTCATCGGCTCGGAGAGCCGAAAGACGCGGGTTCGGGCGGCCTCCGCCACCTCCATGCGGGACTGGCTGGTGCTGACGAGGACGAATATCTTGTCGTCGTCGGCGCGGCCCGATTTGAGCGGTTCGAGATGCCGGTTCGCGAGGCCCCGATAGCGCGGGACACCATCGTTCACGACCGTTCCGTCGAGGGCGGAGCGCACTTTCAGCCGTCCCGACCAGTTGCGCGCGGTCACCACCCATTCGATCGCCGCCAAGTGCTGTTGCGCCATGTTGACGAACCGCCGGCTGACGAGGTCGGTTTCGCGCCCCTTTCGGTCGCGAAACCGGATGGTGCGCTTCAACAAGCCTTCCTTCAGGTCCAACTCTTGGACGTAAGCGAGGATGTCGAGCTTGCCGAGGTCGAACCAGCGATCGTTCTCGATCCGCAAGCTAAGCGGCAGCCAGTTCGGCAGGTTCACGAGGTCTTCGTTCTCGATCTGCCGGTCGGCGACACGAGACGAGAGTCGGTTGTAGCCCCCGGCGACGTAAGTGCCCGGGTAATGGACGCCGCCGGCCGACGCCCACTCGGCGGCGCCGCGCGTGCAGAAATAGCCGTTTCCGGGTGTGCACAGCGCCTCGCGAAGTCCCTCGTCATGGGGATCGAAGCGCTTGTAAGTCAGCCTCCACGTCGGCATGGCGGAGTGTTTCGTTCCCGTTCCCGTTCCCGTTTCCGTTTCCGTTCCGCGGCCGGACGACGACGGATCGGCGCGCCCCGTTTGCGCGGCTTCGTACCAAAACACGGAATCGCGACGCGAATCTAGGGGCTGCCTCGTCGCTGCCCAGTCGTTGCGGATCGTCGTCCCCCGGCCAGCACCGCGAGCAGGCGCCCGACTTCGTCCGAGTCGCCAACGCGATAACACGCCGCCGTGGCGCGCTCGCCGTCGGCCGCGTCGCCGACGACGATTCCGATTCCGCGTCCGCGGATCGCGCGGAACGCGTCTTCATCCGTGATGTCGTCACCGACGTACACCGGAACCACGTCCGTCGAATCGAGTTCGAGCGCCTCGAGGAGCCAGAGCACGGCTCGGCCCTTGTGCCAGTCGACCGCCGGCAGAATCTCCAGCACCTTCTTGCCAGGGATCAGGCGCAAGCCTGCATGTTCGGCAAGAGCCGCCTCGACGGCCTTCTTGACGACCGGCACGGCCTCGGGCGCGACAAGGCGGTAGTGAACGGCGACGGAGAACGTTTTGATTTCGAACACGGCGCCTTCGATCCCCTCGAGGTCCGCGCGCAGACTGCGCTCGGCCGCCACCAGGCTCTCGAGATATTGCTCGGCTTCGCGGCGCTGGATGGATCGCCCGTCGGGGCACGCGATGTCGAAGCCGTGATCGCCGGCGTACACCAAGCCCTCGAGTCCGACAAACCCACGGACGACGCCGACGTCGCGGCCGCTAACGATGGCGACCGTGCACCGCGAGGCCAAAATGCGGACCCGCCGGCGCATGGATTGCGAAAGGATCGCGTCTTGCGGCCGATCGGCGATCGGCGTCAGGGTGCCGTCGTAGTCCAGGAATACGGCGAGTCGCTTGCCGCAGATAAGCGCCCTGATCTCGCCACCGTGCTCCAGCGCCGAGGGCAACTCCCGGATTCGTTTCGTGCCCGTGTCCGTGTCCGTGTCCATCAGCCCGCCATCTCGCTCAAGTCGGCGACGACGACGTCGGCGCCGTTGTCCACCATCTCGTCGGTGTCGTCGGGACCCGCGACGCCGATCACCAGGCCGAACCCGCCATCGCGGCCCGCGCGCACCCCGGCGATCGCGTCTTCGACTACCACCGCGCGGCGCTTCTCGGCGCCCAGCGTTCGCGCCGCGGCGACGTAGGTGTCGGGGGCGGGTTTGCCGGCGAGCCTCAAGCGCGCCGCCTCGTTGCCGTCGAGCACGACGTCGAACTGATCGGCGAGGCCGGTTGCCGCCAACACGGCGGTGCCGTTGCGAGACGCGGTGACGACGGCTGTCTTGAAGCCCTGGCGGCGAAGCTCGCGAATCCAGCGCACGGTGGACGGAAACGCACGCGCGCCGCGCGTGTCCAGCTCCGCCCGGAATAGTTCGTTCTTGCGATTGCCAAGGCCGCACACGGTCTCGCCCCCGGGGGGATCGCCAGGACCGCCTTCGGGAAGGGTCACGCCGCGCGAAGCCAGGAACCCGCGCACCCCGTCGTACCGCGGCTTGCCGTCCACGTACACGCGATAGTCGCGCTCACCGAACGCGCGCCGGTCGATGCCCTGACCAGGTGCGGCGCCGCCCAGAAACGCGTCGAACACGCGCTTCCATGCGGCCATGTGGACCGCGGCCGTCGAAGTCACGACGCCATCGAGATCGAACAGAACCGCGTCGAACCGCTCGCGCGTGACTTTCCGCGCCACTACGTCCCCGGATGAGCGATGAGCACGCACGCGCACGGCTTGGCTCCGGCTTCGCGTCTCAAAGGAATTCCACCATCCGCTCCGGAGGCCGCCCCAGCGCCATCCGGGCGCTATCATCCGCGCTGCGGGGGTTGCGATAGATAAAACCGCGCATGGCGACGGCAATCCTCCATCCCGGACGGTGACATGTCCGCCAGCGGCGGCTAATCTGACGCCCCATGGGAAAGTTGGCAAGTCGAGCGGCCGCGGCGCGTAGACGCGCAATCGCATCGGCGTTCGCGCTTCTTCTCTCGGCGACAATCTTCGGAATCGGAGGCCTCGCGACTGGTCCAGCCCTTGCCGCCGAGGCGGCGGTGACGGCGGACGAGCTTGGCGATCTTCTGGCTGCGATCGAGGACGAGACCGAGCGCCACAGGCTCGCCGATCGATTGCGCGCACTGATCGCGGCGACGGGCGAGGAGAAGGCCGTCGCGAAACCGGGGGGCTGGGGGGTGAAGTTCGTCACCCGTCTTTCCGAGGGGATCGGCAACACCGGAAACCAGTTGGCCGCCCTCGCCCGGGGCGTGAGCGACGTGCCGGCGTTCGCCGAGTGGCTGCGCCGACAGGCGACCGAACCCGGCGCGCGCGCGTTCTGGTGGTGGCTCGCCTGGCGGTTGGCGGTCGTCCTGGTCGCAGGGTTGGTTGCCGAGCGGCTCGTTGGCGCGGCGCTCAAGCGCTCCCGGCGGGCGCTCGAGAACCGCGAGGACGCGGGCTGGGCGGTCCGCGCCGCGGCGCTACTCGCCCGGACCGTGCTCGAGCTGATCCCCATCGGCGCCTTCATGGGCGCCACCTTCGCCGCCATGGCACTGGTCCACGGGGAACCCAAGGCGCATCTCGTTACCCTGGCCGCGGTGAACGCGTATCTGACCTTCCGCGTGGTGATGGTGGTGGTGCGCCTGATTCTGGTTCCGGCCGCGCCCGCGCTCAGGTTCGCGCCGGTGGGCAACGAGACCGCCAATTACCTGGTCATCTGGGCGCGGCGCTTCGCCGTGGTCGCCGTCGCGGGATACTTTTTGGCCGAGGCGACGGTGCTCGCCGGCATGCCGGCGGCGATCGGGGGCGGGCTCGGGAAGCTCCTTGGCCTCGTGCTCGCGGCCATGGTTTCGATCTTCATCCTGCAAAACCGCGACGGCGTGGCGGCGTGGTTGCGCGGCTCAGACGCCGAGGGCCGCGGGCGCCAGGGAATCGAGAAGTTGCGCCATCGCCTCGCCGACGTCTGGCACGTGGCGGCGATCACGTACGTGCTCGGCATTTTCGGACTCGCAGCACTGGACGTGGAAGGGGGCTACGTGTTCCTGCTGCGCGCGACGGTCGCGACGGTAGCGATACTGACCGTGGCGCACGTCGCCACGTCCTTCCTCGGCCCTCTGGTCCGGCGCGGGTTCGCGGTGGGCGAGGACGTAAAGTCGCGCTTCCCCAGTCTCGAGGCGCGCGCGAACCGGTATCTGCCGGTCCTCAACCTGGTGCTCCGGGGCATCGTCTACGCAGTCGCGGCCCTCGCGTTGCTCGAGAGTTGGGGCCTCGACGCCTTTGGATGGCTGAACTCGCCGTTGGGCGGGCGCGTGATCGGAAGCGGGCTCACCATCGCCATCGCCGTGGCGGTAACGCTCGTCGTCTGGGAGGCGGCGTCGTCGACCGTGGAACGCTATTTCAACGAGATCGATGCCGATGGCAATCTGATCGAGCGCGGCGCCCGCGCGCGAACGCTGTTGCCGCTTTTTCGCAACGTGCTGTTCATCGTGCTCGCGGTGATCATCACCTTGGTGGTGCTGTCGGAACTCGGCGTCAACATAGCCCCGCTTCTCGCCGGCGCCGGGGTTATCGGATTGGCGGTAGGCTTCGGTTCGCAGAAGCTCGTCCAGGACGTGATCAACGGCGCCTTCATCTTGTTCGAGGACTCGATCGCGGTCGGCGACGTGGTGAGCGCGGGCGGCCACGCCGGGGTTGTCGAATCGCTGAGCATCCGCTCGCTCCGGTTGCGCAATTTGTCGGGCCACGTCCACACGATTCCTTTCAGCACCGTGGACACGGTCACGAATCTCACCAAGGAGTATTCGTATTCGGTCTTCGAGGTGGGCGTCGCCTACCGCGAGGACACCGACGCCGTCACCGAGGTCCTGCGCGAGATCGGCGCCGAGATGCAAGCGGATCCCGAGTTGGGCCCGCTCATCCTCGAGCCGCTGGACGTGATGGGCGTGGACAAGTTCGACGATTCCGCCGTCGTCATCAAGGCGCGCTTCAAGACCGCGCCCATCAAGCAGTGGACGGTCGGGCGCGAGTTCAACCGGCGCATGAAGAAGCGCTTCGACGCACTTGGGATCGAGATCCCCTTCCCCCACCGAACACTCTTTTTCGGCGAGGACAAGGCGGGACGCGCGCCCGCCGCCCGCATTGCCCTCGAGGGCGCGGACACGGCCGAACCTCCGGTTCGCGAAGAGGCGCCGAAAGAGGACGGCTGAGAGCGCGCCCAGCCACCACGCACGCTCATCCCATTTTCCGCTCTTCGTCCAAATCCGCCGCCACGCGGTCGAGCGCCTCGGCCGAGGCGGTATCCACGACCCGAAGGGCCACTGCGTACCCGAAACCGGCCCGCGAGAAGGCCGCCAATTCCTTGGCCCGAACGCCGGGGTCCGCGAGCCGGATCCGGTAAGGGCCGAGGCGCCGGCGCCGCGCGTAGGCAACGGCGGCGGCAAGATCCAAATCAGCCGCGTTTCCGGCGAGGCTCGCGAGGGCCGCATCGATGTCGTCGGCGGCCACGCCGTCGCTGGCGAGTCGCCTGGCGATTACGCGTATCGGCGTCCCACGGCGGTGCAGTGCCGCCGCCCTGCGCTCGCCGTAGGCGCGGTCGTCGAGGAGTCCGAGACCGAGGAGCTTGGCGATCACGGATTCCGCGATCCGGCGACCCTCTTTCGCGTCGGTGCCGTGGGCCCGGGCCGAGCGAACGACCCGGCCCAAGAGCACGCGGCGGACCTTCTCGGCGGAGGCATCGAACCGGGCGAGGTAAAAAAACGCCGCATTTTTCAGCGATTTCTCGGTCGCTTTCCGGGGGCCGCGGCGGCGGCGGCCGGATGCGGTGATCGGGGAACCGGACATCGCCCGATCATGCCACCAATCGGGACCGAACACGGGTGAAAATGGCCCCGCCGCCTCGCAAATTGGATGCGACGCGGCCGTGAACGGGGGCGCGACCGGGCCGGCCGGCGGCGGCGCCCTCCCCGCACGTTGACATCGCCGGCGGGCCTCTCGATACTTCCCGGCTTTCCGGGACGCCGCGAGTCTCGCCGACCGACCCTCAGCGCTGAAGGAGAGCTTCCCTTGATCGACGCGGTCATGCCGACCTACGCCCGTACCGACGTTGCGTTCGAAACCGGCGAGGGCGCCTATCTCACCGCCAGCGATGGCCGCCGATTCCTCGATTTCGGTGCTGGAATCGCGGTCACCGCGCTCGGCCACTGCCATCCGCACCTGGTTGACGCGCTCCGCGACCAGGCCGGCAAGCTCTGGCATTGCTCGAACCTGTACTACATCCCGGGCCAGGAGAAACTGGCCCAGCGCCTGGTGGACGCCACCTTCGCCGACACGGTGTTCTTCACCAACTCCGGCGCCGAGGCGATGGAATGCGGGCTCAAGATCGTGCGCCGCCACTTCGACCAGGCCGGCCAGTCGGAGCGCTATCGCGTCATCTGCTGCACCAACGCCTTCCACGGACGCACGCTCGCGACCATCGCCGCCGGCGGCCAGAGCCACCTCTTGGACGGCTTCGATCCAGTGGTCGGCGGTTTCGACCACGTCGCGTTCGGAAACTTGAACGAGATGCGGGCCGCCATCACGCCCGAGACGGCCGCGATCCTGGTCGAGCCGATCCAAGGCGAGGGCGGCATCTTTCCGGCCACCATGGAGTATCTGAAGGGACTTCGCGAAATCGCCGACGAGTTCGGCCTCGTGCTCTTCTTCGACGAGGTGCAGTCCGGCATGGGCCGCTCGGGCAAGCTGTTCGTTTACGAGTGGGCGGGAATCGAACCCGACGTGATGGCCGTCGCCAAGGGTCTCGGCGGCGGCTTTCCGGTGGGCGCGTGCCTGGTCCGCGAGCAGTTCGCATCGCTCGTGCCCGGCACCCACGGCACGACCTTCGGCGGCAACCCGCTGGCGATGGCCGCCGCCAACGCCGTCCTCGACATCGTCCTTTCCGGCGGGTTCCTCACCGGCGTCGAGGCCGTCGCCACGCGGTTTCGCGCACGCCTCGAAGCCCTTGTGGCGGACCATGCTGGTGTGCTGTCCGAGGTGCGGGGCTTCGGCCTGATGCAGGCCGTGAAGTGCGTGGGCGAGAACAAGGCGCTGGTCGCAAAGCTCTTCGACCACGGCATGCTCGCGATCCCCGCCGGCGACAACGTGGTGCGTTTCGTGCCGCCTCTGATCATCGAGGATCGCCACGTCGACGAGGCGATGACGATCCTGGATGCGAGCTGCCGAGAGCTGGGCGAAAGTTCCGCGTGAAATGGCGGAGATCCGGCATTTTCTCGATCTTGATCGTCTGGACGCGGCGTCGCTGCGGGCAATCGTGGACGCGGGCATCGCCTTCAAGGGCGGCGAAACTCCGCCCGCCGTCGTGGCGGCTATCGCGGGCAAGACGCTCGCCATAATCCTCGAGAAGCCGTCGACGCGGACCCGCGTTTCGTTCGATGTCGGCATGCAGCAGCTCGGCGGCCGTGTGGTGGTACTGTCGGATTCGGGCTCGCATCTAGGGCGCGGCGAGACCATCGCCGACACCGCGCGGGTGTTGTCGCGCTACGTGGACGTCATGGTCATCCGAACCGACGCGCACGAGCGGCTGCACGAGCTCGCCGGCAACGCCTCGGTCCCGGTGATCAACGGCTTGACCGATCAGACGCACCCTTGCCAGATCATGGGTGACATCATGACATATGAGGAGCATCGCGGGACGATCACGGGAAAGGCGGTGGCGTGGAGCGGCGACGGCAACAACGTCGCCGCCACGTGGATTCAGGCCGCCCAGCGGTTCGGGTTCGAATTTCGTCTCGCCTGTCCCCCGGCGCTGGCGCCGCCCGACGCGGTGCTCGCCTGGGCGCAGCGCGAAGGCGCCTCGGTCCACGTCACGGACTCGCCGGCCGACGCTCTCGCCGGGGCCGATCTCGTGCTGACCGACGCCTGGGTTTCGATGGGCGATTCGGACTCGGACAGGCGCAAGGCCCTTCTCGCGCCTTATCGCGTGGACGAGGCGTTGATGGCGCGTGCCAAACCGGATGCGCTGTTCATGCATTGCCTGCCGGCGCACCGCGGCGAGGAGGTGACTGAAGGCGTCATCGACGGTCCCCGGTCAGTGGTCTGGGACGAGGCCGAGAACCGCCTTCACGTCCAGAAGAGCATCCTCGCCTGGTGCCTAGTACCCCCTACCACAGTACGATAGGGGCACGGCCCGCGTTCGCGCCGCCGCGCCCGCTCGGTGGCGGGCCGCGCGAATTGCAATCCGAATACCGATGGGTGGCTTCCGAAACATGGTGAGCGCGGAACATCGTGGCGTCGAAGGACCGCCGTTCGGCAACCTCGTTCAGCCGTTTCAGATCGAGACGCTGGGCGTACGCGGGCGCATGGTCCGCTTGGGGGCCGAGCTGGACGCGCTGTTGGCGCCGCACACCTATCCGGCCCCGGTCGCGGGTCTGCTTTCGGAAACCCTGGCGCTCGCGGCGGCTCTCGCCGACGGGCTCAAGTTCGACGGCACCTTCATCCTGCAGACGCAAAGCAACGGGCCCGTGGGCTTGATGGTGGCGGACGTCACCAGCGACGGCGCGCTGCGCGGCTACGCGCGCTTCGACCGTCCCCGCGTGGAAGAGGCCGCCGCGGAACCGGGCGGGCCCGTTCCCAAGCTGCTCGGCGTCGGACACATGGCCTTTACTGTCGATCAGGGGCCGGATACGGAACGTTATCAGGGGATCACCGAAATCGTCGGCGCGACGATGACCGACTGCGCCCAGAACTACTTTTACCGTTCCGAGCAGCTTGAAACGGCCGTCTCGGTGGCGGCCGACGCGGCGGCCACGAATGCGCCCGGCGGCACGCGGGCCTCGGCGTTCGTGATCCAGCGTCTGCCCGAGCAAGCGCCGGGTGATGGACGCGCCAACGGCGAACCCGAGGCCGACGAGCCGTGGCGGCGCGCGGTGATCCTCATGAGCAACCTGACCCCGGGCGAGATGCTGGACGCGGCGCTTTCGCCCTCGGACGTGCTGTACCGGCTCTATCACCGCGAAGGTGTGCGGGTCTTCCAGCCGCGGGCGCTGCGGCGCGGATGCCGGTGTTCGCGCGATCGCGTTTCGGTCACCTTGCGGGCCTTTCCCCGGAGCGAGATCGAGGCCATGAAGGTGGACGGCCGCGTGGTGACGACTTGCGAGTTCTGCAAGGCCAAGTACGTCTTCGACGGCGCGGACCTCGACGCGCTGTACGCATCCTGAGGCTCGCTTGAACCGCGGAGCGGGTACGTGCCAATATGGCCGCATGACTGGAATCGGAAAACGCTTCCGCAGCATTGCCGCCGCCCTTTCGGCGGCGACGGTCGTCGCTTTGGGCGCTTGCGAGACGCCGCTTCCGGTGCAGAAGCTGCCCGAACTCACCTACGGTCATCTCGCGACCTTTCACCTCGACGTCGCGACGATCGAGGTGGAATCTGCATACCGGCCGTCGATGCGCCCGCCCGACGTCGAGCACTTGTTCCCCACGCCGCCGGTGAGTGCGCTCCGGCGGTGGGCGTCGGACCGCCTCAGCGCCGAGGGGCGCGCCGGGACGGCGCGTTTCGTCATCACCGAGGGCCGGGTCACGGAGAAGAAACTGAGCGTGGAAAAAGGGCTCGCGGGCGTCTTCAACAAGCAGCAATCGGAACGCTACGACGCGGCAATCGATGCGAGCCTCGAGATCTTCGACGATCGCGGCTTTCGCCTAGCCTTCGCCGGAGCCCGGGCGACGCGGTCGCGAACGCTCGGCGAGGACGCGAGCGTCAACGAACGCGAACGGCTGTGGTTCGAGATCGTCGAAGAGGTGATGGAAATCTTCGACGCGGAGATCGAGAAGAACATTCGCCAGCACATGGGCGGCTATCTGCTCTGAGAATCGGAACGGTCGCCGGCCGCGCCGCCAACAAGCGTTGCGATGAGGTGACGCCATGCCGGACGAAGGGCCGACGGTTCCCGCCGAGATACTGAAAACCTGGCTGGGCGAGGTGTTCGCGCGCGCAGGCATGCCCACCGAAGACGCGGCGATCGTGGCCGATTGTCTGATCGCGGCGCATTTCCGAGGCTTCGACACCCACGGCGTTCCCTGCGTGCCCCCATACATCGAATGCTTGCGCGCACGCCGCATCAACCCCACGCCCGCGATCCGCATTGAGCGGCGCACCCCGTGGGCGATCGCCGTCGACGGTGACAACGGGATGGGGCACGTGGTCGCCACGCGCGCGATGCGCGCCGCTATCGAAGCGGCGGACGAGATCGGTATCGGCGTCGCGTCGGTGCGCCACAGCAATCACATCGGCGCCGCCGGCATTTACCCGATCATGGCGCTGGAAGCGGACTGCATCGGCCTCGCCATGGCCAATGCGTCGCCCAACGTGGTCCCGTGGGGAAGTCGCGAGCCGTTCCTGGGGACGAATCCGGTGGCCGTCGCGGTCCCGGCGGGACGGTATCCGCCGTTCGTCTTCTACATGGCGACCAGTGTCGTCGCGAGGCGCAAGATCCGCGCCGCCGCGGAAGCCAACCAACAGATTCCGGAAGGATGGGCGATCGACGCCGAGGGCCGGCCCGCGACGACGGCGCGCGCCGCCATGGAGGGCGCGGTGCTGCCGTTCGGAGGCGCCAAGGGCTCGGCGTTGGCGATGCTGATAGACGTTCTCGCGGGCGTCCTCAGCGGCGCCCAGTTCGCGGGCACGGTGCTGAGCACCTACACCAACCAAGAACGCGAGGTGGACAGCGGCAACCTGCTGGTCGCGATGAAGGTGGCGAGCTTCATGCCGGTGGCGGCGTTCAAGCAGCGTATGGACACACTCATCGACCGCGTCGGCGAACTGCCGCCGGCGGAAGGATTCGACGAAGTCCGCATGGCCGGTGCGCGCGGCGCGGCGCTGGAGCGCGAGCGGCGCACGAACGGGATCCCGCTCGCCGCCGGGACGGCGGAAGAGATGGCCCGGATCGGCGTAGACCTGGGCGTCCCGTTTCCGGCCTGACCGTCATGACCGCGACGGCGGTCCTTCGGTCCGTGGTTCGGGCGCTCGCGCTCGCAGGCGTCGTGGTCACCGCCGCCTGTTCGCCGGCGCGCTTCCTCGAGGCGAGCCGGGTGCTCGCCGACATCGACGCAGGCTTCGCGCCGAGCACGCTCAAGGAGACCACGCCAAAGCCGTCGCGCAATCCGGTCGCGTTCAGCGTCGACGGCAGGCCGCGGGCCGGGGATCTGTATATTCCCGGTGCGCGCGCCGAAGCGGGGCTGGTGCTGGTTCCCGGCATCACGCGCGAAGGAAGGGACGACCCCCGCCTGATTGCGTTTGCCAACACCTTGTCGCGGGCGCGCTTCGAAGTCCTGGTGCCGGATCTGCCCAATCTCAGCGCGTTAAAGGTGAGCGCCGACGACGCCGGCGCGCTCGCGGACGCGGTGCGTTTCTTCGATGACCGCCCGACCGGCGCACGCTTAGGCGTGGCCGCCATCTCGTATGCGGTGGGACCCGCGGTCGCGGCGCTGTTCGAGGACGGCGCCGACGCGCGCGTCGACTTCGTGGTCGCCATCGGCGGCTATTACGACATCGAAGCCACGATCACCTTCTTCACCACCGGCCACTATCGCCCGCAGGGGTCGCGGGCGTGGCGCCACCGGCCGCCCAACGACTACGGAAAGTGGGTGTTCGTGCGCTCCAACGTCGACCGCCTCGAATCCGCGGCCGACCGGACGACGCTCTGGGCCATGACCGAACGCAAGCTCGACGACTTGCAGGCCGACGTCTCCGACTTGGCCGCCCGGCTCGGCGCCGAGGGACACTCGGTCTACGCGCTTCTGCTTAACGACGCGCCCGACCGGGTGCCGGCGCTGATCGCCGCGCTGCCCACCGCAGTCGCGGCCGAGATCGCGCGCCTCGATTTGCGCCGCCTGCCGCTCGAACGCCTGGACGTCCGATTCTTGCTCGTCCACGGGCGCGACGATCCCATCATCCCCGAGACCGAGAGCGCGGCCCTGGCCGCGGCCGTGGGCGCCGGGCGGGCACGGCTTTACCTCGTCGACAGCCTTGACCACGTGCACCCGAAGCCGGCGGGGTGGATGGACCGGCTGGTCCTGCTTCGCGCCATCGCAGAGTTGCTGAAAATCCGCGACGAAGGCGCCTAGGACACAATTCGTTTAGGGCGTGTACTCATGAACCGAGACAAAGGTGGTGGCAGAGGTCCGCTTTTGACCCATTGCGGACATTCGACCTACAAAAATGATGTTGCCGTGTCAGGCAGGTCGGAACAGTAGATCGTGATACTCCGCCTCGGAGCGGCCAAAGAATTCAAGCAATTCCGGGTAGTCCATCGATTGTACTCTGCCGTCGCCAGTAAGCAGAACCTCGGCGCGGTAACCGCGCGTGCGAAAAAACCCGAGTAGTTCTTCGACTCCGCTTCCGGCGTGGTGCAGTGCCCCCGGCGTCACCTCGCATAGCACAGCGGGCTGATACCTCTCGATGGTGCGGGCCGCGCCACGCAGCACCTCCATCTCGAAACCCTGGACATCAATTTTAATGACGCTGACTGCCCGGTCGTGAACTCGTTCGGAAAGGAATGAATCCAGCGTCTGGATCGGCACCGGATGCGACGAACCGTCCGTCTCGCGCAGGTGCCAATCGTAAAAACTGTGCCCACCAGGATTGGCTGTATCGGTGTAAATCTCCATAGAGCCGTCGAAGGCGCCCAGACCAGCTTGGACTGCGAGGAGATTGTCTTGGGGCAACATCTTACGGTTCGCGGCCAGCAGGGCGAAGGGTTCCGGATGCGGTTCAAAGGCGACAACCAACCCTTCGGGTCCAATTGCGTTAGCCGCAGTCAGCGCGTAATGGCCAAAGTTAGCGCCGACGTCGATCACGAGCGCGCCCGGCCTAAGCAAACTGCGGAAAATCTCTGTCTCCAATGGCTCCCAGTACCCGCGCCGGATGACGGCTCGGGTTAGCGTCCCCTTGCGGGGGTGGGCAAGCAGCCGATAGTCGCGAGTACGCATAACAAATGGTTGGCGCGGGCGCAGCAGATAGAACAGAACCCGCCACAGTGTGGCGAGCGCCTTGCTTCTTCGCATTCGGTGTGTCGGAAACCGTGCGGCTACGATTCTGAACAGCGTATCGGCCATGGGCGGCGCTATACTGCATGCTAAGACCGCTGGTTCAAGAAAGCACTACGCGAGTGCCGTACGGATCCCCGTAGCACCATAATCCACAACTCTCAAAGTGAGGTCTGCCAGCACAGTCAAGATGTCTGGTTTTGGCTACAAGCCAACGTTCGGGCCCCCCGAGCGGTACGACCGCTCTCGGGTAGTAAGCGGACCGTTCTAGTGGTCAGCGCCTCGAGCCGCTAATGACCTGGTCGGACAATAATCGTGTGTTGATACCGTTCGCGCTGGCGGCCCGGCCCGCGTGCTAGCGATCATAGACGCCTCTGTGGGTTCGCGGCCGGTATAGCCGGGGCGACCACCACAGGAGGTTTCTCCTCAAAGCGGAACCTCAATCCGATGACGACAGCCGTGATCGAGAGGCCTGCAGCAAGCAGATAGACATAGGCGAGGTCAAAGTTGCCCACGACGCCAGCAAGCACCGCCCCAATGGCCCCGACACCGTCCATGAGCGCGAATGCAATTCCAAGGGTCGTCCCCTCACGGCTGCCGGCATGTTCTATGGCTGCGGCGAGCAAGGCCGAGCGGATCGCCACCAAGACTCCGATGGACACCACCAGCAGAGTGATGATCAGGGTCGACGAATCGCTCAACCACACACCGACCGCCCCAACCGCCGCTATCGCATTGCCGGCCAAGATGATAGAGCGACGGCCCGTCAAATCGGAGACGCGGCCGATCACAGGTTGGGCGAGGCCGCCAAGCAGAATCATGACCGAGAAGGCCAAACCCGTCTCGACGGGCGTCAGCCCATGCACGGTTTGAAGAAAGAGCGGTGTCATGCTCAGCAGCGCCATCAACGCCATATTGTAAGCGTTGAGGAGCGCGATCATCTTAAGGCCCTTCGGATTTTTCCACGTTTGCCAGACCTCGAGAAGGTCGTTGCGCGTAACCCGCCGCCTGGCCGCGGAAGGAACCTTACGGGCCACTCGAAAAAACACGAGACCCATAAGGACGGCCGGCAACACCGTGAGCTGCATCGCGACGCGCCAGTCCACGTAGGCCAGCAGAAAGCCCACCGCGAGCGGGGCAAGCACCTCGGCAAACGAACCACCCATGGCGTGGATCCCAACGACCTGGGCACGGCGCGAGGTGTGCCCGCGGACGAGGACGCTCGTCGCAATGGGGTGCCATGCGGCATCCCCCATCCCCGCAATGGCGAGCAAGATCGTAAACGTCCAAAAACCGGGGGCGAGTGAGGCCGCGACATAACCGACCGCGACCCACCAGAAGGTGGCGATCAGCAGTCGCCCTCGATCGGAAACGTGATCGACGATAAGTCCCGCAGGGAGATAGGCTGCGGCCGCCCCTATGCTCCGGATCGTGATGAGGAGCCCCACCTCCGCCGGTGACAGGTCCATCGCGATCGCGATCGCCGG
>PVBE011189643.1_pt1 | contig 17467 bp, 16 predicted proteins | sample 1631181 | NCBI WGS metagenome assembly PVBE01 (sample SAMN08397723, study PRJNA350692) | Marine metagenome, whole genome shotgun sequencing project. | isolation source: water | place: Pacific Ocean | collected 2012-04 | reverse complement strand
GGTGCCGAGGTCATCACCGATGGATTTGCGCAAGGCATTGAGCTTACGGATTTCCATCTTGGTGAGACCCGATTCGTCCAGGGTGGGCTTGCGGACCATTCTGTTTGCTCCGTTTCGTGTTGAGAATGAGATGCTTGGATATTCGCTTATGCCAGAATGGGCAAGACGCTGATTTGACGATGGTTAAAGCACCGCTGAAAACCCCGGCCGGCTACATCGGTGACACCGCCTTCACGGCGTTCCTCAATCGCATCGAGTGCCCGGCACCGTTCCATGTTGTGCGGATGCGTTTCCTGGGGGCCATCGCCAGCCCGGCGGACGATATCTTGCCCGTGCCGGTGATCCAGAGCTTATGGCCCGAAGACGATCAACTCGACCTAGCAACGATGGACGACGCCAAGACGTTCTTCGATTCCTTCATCGGCCTTTGGAACCGGCAGGCCAAGCCGGAAGGATCGTCACAGGTTCGGCTAACGCGCTTCAAGACGCCTCGCACTAGCAAGGACGTGGAGCAATGCCTCCTGACCCGCCTCGAAGAATTAGAAGATGGTTTCGTGGAGGGCTTCTGGGCCGGCCACGACGATCTCGACATGTCGGCCGCCGCAGCCGGCCTCATCGACCTCGTGAGCGAAACTGCCGGCCAGTACGCCGAATTGACGAATGCCGTCCGGGATCTGGGCAAGCTTAGCCAAAAAGGCGCCAAGGATCTGTCGCAGGCGATCTCGGAGTACGACGGGGTCGCCGAGCGGGCGATGACGGAATTGCTGCGGCTTAGACGACAGAGCCGGCGCCAGAACTAGAGGAACCGGTCTTGGTGGTGCCAGCCCTGTCCCGAAAATCGACCTGAACAACGGTCGAACGAAACTGAAAATTTGCTGATCGATTGCGCGGAATAGCATGTAAGCCCCAGCCCCCAGAGGCCCCCGCCCATATATGCGGGGTGGGGGTGGGTGGGGGTTCGAGGATGGCTGGATTTGGCGAAGGGGGCGGGGTCCGCGAGATTGGTGCGTTGATGGAAAAGCCCAGACCAAATCTTAGCCTCAATTCGTTCTTCCTGTGTTAGCCATAAAACTAGTAGCCGGAGATTATGAAACAAATACAAATGCTTAATAGTATCTCTCCGATAACTATCGGTTAACGATGCCCCGTCGTCGGTGCTTTGACAGGGGGCGCCGTCATCGTGCGACAATGCCGGTCGAGACGACGACGAGGGAGAGACTGCCATGCGCGCGGTTTTAGTCGATCCGGTGGCGCCCGGTCATTTGAAGCTCGGCCAGGCGCCGGATCCGGTGCCGCTTTCCAGCCAAGCGCTGGTCGAGGTGAAAGCGATTTCGCTCAACCTGGGCGAGGTCAAGCGGGCGCGTCGAAGCGAGGCCGGCACCCATCTTGGTTGGGACCTCGCCGGCACGGTCACGACGCCGGCGGCGGACGGCTCGGGGCCGGCGGCGGGGGCCCGAGTCGTCGGCATCATGCAAGAAGGCGCCTGGGCCGAACAGGCCGCGGTCGAGACGGCCTGGATGGCGGAACTGCCGGAGGCTGTCTCCTTTGCCGACGCGGCGGCCTTGCCGGTCGCGGGCATGACCGCTCTCTATGCGTTGGAGCAGGCGGGCCAGTTGCTCGGCCGCCGGGTTCTGGTCACAGGGGCCTCCGGTGGAGTCGGCTTGTTCGGGATCCAACTGGCGCGGTTGTCGGGCGCCACCGTGACGGCGTTGGTCCGCCGCCAGCAACATGCCGACCTGGTCCGTGGCGCAGGTGCGGAACACGTCGTGGTCGGCGACAGGGCGGAAGGCGCGGCGGCGCACGGGCGTTTCCATTGCATCTTGGAATCCGTCGGTGGCGAGGTTCTGGCCGATGCCATGAAAATGGTCGCGAGGGGTGGCGTCCTGGTCAATTTCGGCGTCTCGGCCGGCGAGCAGGCGCTAATCGACGTCGGCGACTTCTTCCGCACCGGCCGGTCGCGCTATTACGGCCTCTATCTCTTCACCGAGTTCGGCCGCCGCCCGGCGCGGGACGGCTTGCGGGTCCTGGCCGGCCTGGTCGCCGCCGGCAAGCTCGACCTCCATATCGGGGCCGAGGGGTCGCTCGCCGAACTCCCCACGCTCGCCGAGCGGCTTTTCAACCGCGAGATCGCGGGCAAGGCGGTGGTTCACGTCGATTGATAGCCGCTGCCGGCGTCCTTCGAGTCGTTTCGGGCCGCGCTCGGCCAGCCTGGCCCGTAGGCCTCGAACGGGGTCGGAATGCGCCCGACGTCTTGCACGATCTCGGCCAAGGGGCCGGGTTCGGTGTCGGTCGGGATAAAGAGCGACAGCGCGTCGGCGAGGCCGCCGTAACGTTCGGCGATTTTGTCGGCGATTCTATCGTGGGTGCCGACGATGGCGAAAAGCTCCAGCACCTCGTCCGGGATCAGTGCCGCCATCTCGTCCCAGCGGCCCGCCGCCGGATAGGGACGAAGCCGGTGGCCCAGTTCCTCCATGTCGTGTAGCCGCAGGACGTGCCAGTAGGTTCTGGTCGAGCAGTAAAAGGCGATTCGGAAGCGGACATAGTCGCGCATCTTCTCAACCTCGGCCTCGTCCCTGCCGGTGGCGAGAAAGCCGCCCGCGACGACCTCGATGTCCCGGCGCTCGCGGCCGCCGCGCTCGAGGCCTTCCTCGATATGCGGCAGGCAGAATTCGCCGATATAGCGGCCCGTATTGAAGGGATGGAGGCGAACCCCGTCCGTAACCTCGCCGGCGACGCGCAGCATGCCGGGGCCGACCGCCGACATCGCGACGGGAATCCGCGGCAGGCCGAGCGGGCGGGGCGCGAAGTTCGGCGTCGTCAGGGTCAGGGTGTAGTGCTCGCTGTGATAGTCGAGCGCCTCCTCCCATTCCCAAGCCCGCCAGACCGCGCGCACCGCGCCGATATAGTCGCGCATGCGCGGCGCCGGCGCGGTCCAGGGGATGCCATAGCGGCGTTCGTTGTGACCCTTCACCTGCGAGCCGAGGCCGAGATAGAATCGGCCGTCCGAGGCCTTGTTCAGGTCCCAGGCGGCATGCGCGGTGACGGTCGGGCTGCGCGGGAAGGCGATCGCCACGCCGGTGCCGAGCTGGATCCGTTTCGTCGCCAGCGCCGCCACGGCCAGCGCCGGTATCGGCCCGTGCGCGTTCTCGAGCGCGACCACGCCGTCGAAACCGGCCGCCTCGGCGGCGCGCGCCTGGGCCTCGGCCTGGCGCAGATCGTCGTTGGGAAGATGATAGATGACGCGCATTCAGGAAAGCTCTCCGATGTATCGAGGCGACCGGACGATTATGAACCGACATTTCCCCGAAGACACCCTCGAGCGGGCCTGACCAGATTCTTCTGTAGCGCCGTCGTTTCCGATCCCGGCCTTGCCAGGTGCCTCGAAGCAGCCGACGATCGCTCTGAATCGGGGCGAAAAGGAGGCGAGGGGGATGTTGTTTCTGATCGTGAGCCAGCCGTTGCCGACCCGGCCGAGCGAGGCGGCGGGCAATCGGCGGCGTTACTGGGAGTGGATCCAGCCGCTGCTCGACGGCGGCGAGGTCAAGTCGGTCTACGGCCGCGTCGGTCGCGGCGCCGTCGCTATTCTCGACGTCGTCTCGAACGAGCGTTTGCATGCGTTGCTGAACCAGTGGGGCGACATCATCCCGGCCGAATTTCAGGTCTACCCGCTACTGGACCCGGACGCGATGCGGGACTTTCTGGCGACGCAGGCCTAGCAGGCTGCCGAGAAACTCGCGTTTTCCGGTTCAATCGGTTGTGCTAGCACCTCTCCACGTCATGCCCACGTGCGTGGGAATGAGGACCAAGTGTCGAATTCGGAGATTCTGAAACGCTTTTCAGCAGCCTGTTGGTTCTATATTGCTCCTGCGGTCCTAATACGCGCGTATGGGCTGGGAGAAGTTCGACCGCCTCGCGACCTATCCCTTGCCAACTATCCTGGCGCTCGCCGCAGGTGGAGGTATTGTCCCCGTGAGGAGGTGGCTGTTCCGACTTCGACAAGTAACCAAATTGCACCGGCAAAACCCTATAGTGTACCGATCGCACCGCACACCCGTCACCGGAAACTGGTTGATGCCGGCAAGTCTTCGTGTTCGTCTATTGCGGTCTATCCTAGCGGACGGCAAAACCGACGGGGGCACCTCCAACGCTGGAGGGGGGTAATAAGGGAATGGTCATGAGGCCACTTGAAGATATTTTGTCCGATGACATCAGCTATATCGGCTGGGCTCCGGAGCGGCTAACCGCTTTGCCGTCAACCGCGGGATTCCAAGCGACACACGACTATTTTATGGATTATCCCCCCCTCAGTCTGTCCTCCCCGTCTTGCCGAGCCTATATGTACAGTCTAATACGCGCTGATCGGCCAAGACTGTTCGTCGAGATCGGCACATATCATGGCGGAATGACGGAGGTGGCGGCTCGCGCGCTTTGGGCGAATGGCGTGGACGCACAAATAATTACAATTGATCCATATGGTGGCGATCGAGTGCCAGGAATATTAGAAAACTGGCCGAAAGAACTTAGCGATCTCGTATCTTACCTGCCGCTTAGTTCCATGGAATTCTATATTTAGCTCAGAAGAATCAGCCCAATAATCGACATCTGCTTCATCGACGGAGATCATTCCTATGAGTTCGCATTTTTTGACTTGAACTGCATTTCCCAATGGATGCGCCCGGGTGGAGTGATCATTATGGACGACTATAACCAACCCGGCGTGTTCTGGGCGGCCAAGAATTTTCTGGAACTCAACCGTGGTTGGCGCGAAATTGGTGGTGTGTTCGACCAATTTGATACCAACGCACCCTTTGAAAGTATCCGCCCTTCGATTCCCAACACGGCATTTCTGATACTATCAGCTCCTGATGCAATCGAAGTCACAGGAAAACCGAAAGTATTCGAATATAACAATTACACCAGCCATGACGTGAGCGGGGTCAATTTTAGCCTTCTATCTGATCACGATGGTGGAAAAATCGAAGTAAAAACATTCTTTAGAAGCTTTTTTTATGACAACAAACACGGCAACCCACAACAGCTCCAATTCACAGGGTCTACGAAAATACCGGTCGGAGTCACTGATGTTTCCTTGATTTTCGATGATGTATTATACACTGACCTAGATCCATCTATCTCGTATCGCAATATTGAAGTAAACATTATCTGGGTACCTCATAAGAACGGCCAAACATTGAAACTTTCGATCCCACCACAACCTTTGTCGGCGAGTTGAGGAATGGTGGGGCGCTTCTAATATTGGAGCAGCGGCGAAAGTTGGTGTGAGTCAGGAGTTCGCGCCGGAGTTTGTTCTCTATCTCGCGGCCGACCGAGAAGCGGCGCACCGCATCGGATCGATCGTTGCGCTCGACGATCCCGCCATCAAGGACGAAGCTGCCTCAATCTAGCGGTCCCAGTTCGCGCATCAGCAGCATGACCTCGCGGGCGGCGTCGAGGGACTGGGCCAGGCCGAGCTCGGTCGAGGTCTGGAAGACCCGCTTCGTCGCCCGCAGGGCGCGGCCGTCGAAAGCCGCCAGCGCCGCCGCCATCCGACGCGCCTCGTCGACCACCTCGTCGTCGGCGACGACGCGGTTGATCAAGCCCAAGGCCAGCGCCCGCTCGGCCGTGACGTTCTCCGCCAGGGTCAACAGCTCGAAGGCGGCCTTGGGACCGATCCGATGCACCAGGCCGGGCGTCACCATGGAGGCGGCGAGGCCGCGGGCCAGCTCCGGATAGCCGAAGACCGCGTTCTCGCCCGCCACCACCATATCGGCGGCGATGGCGAGGTCGCAGCCGCCGCCGAGGGCATATCCCGTCACCGCCGCGATCACCGGCTTGTCGGTCCGGCCGGCGAACCTATAGAGGGCATGGTGCTCCTCGGCATGGCGGCGCAAGGCTTCGGGGCTGTCGCTATCGCGGCTCGCGGACTCCGTCATGTCGGCGCCGGCCGAGAAGGCACGCGGGCAGCCCGTCAGGATGACGACGGCAATATCGTCGTCCAGGTGTGCCTTGTCGATGGCGGCGATGATTGCACCCACCAGGGCGTTGTTGAGGGCGTTCAGCTTTTCCGGCCGGTTCAGCGTCAGCAGGCGAATGCCATCGCCATCCTCGCTCAGCAGCGGTGGCGTTTCGGTCATCCTGCCGTTCCTTTCATCAATGGTGTCACCGGCCGGTAGAGGCGAACCGTGCCTCCCGCCGGTGCCGTCGCTTCGGCTGGAACGATGGCGATGGCGCGGTCGGGCACGCTGTTGTCGAGGCCGATGCCGCGAAGCCAGGTGAACTCGACGCCGTCCATCGGCGCTGGTCCAGGTGCCACGTCGGCGACGGCGAGTAGGGCGTCGGCCGGCACCTCCGGTGCTTCCGCGATTCCATCGAACAGATTGCGGGACCAGTTGGTGATCAAGGCACCCCAGTCGGCGAAGTTGCCACCACCGGCATTCTTGTAAATCTCGCTGGTGAAGAATTCGGGTCCCGGGACGGCGTGGATCGCGAGCCACGGTGCCGCGATCGGCGCCACCGCCTGGAAGCGCTGGGAGCCCGCCCAGCCCGGTAAGGCCAGCAGCGAGGCCAGTTTCGGGCCGTCGTACCAGTCGCACCATTCCTGCTCCCGCGCCGGATCGGCGAAACCGCAATCGACCATGTACAGCAAGGGCACGCTCCTTTCGTCCTGTCGGCCGGCATTGCTATAAAGGGCCGGCCCATGGCGACACGATGACATCAGGGGCGGTTTCGGGAAAGGCGGGAATCGAGATGGACTGGGATGGCGTGACGGTCGGCCAGGCGCTCCGGCGCTCCGCCCGGCTCTGGCCGGAGACCGAATTCGTCGTCGGCATGGGCGAGCGCCTCGACTATGCCGGCTTCGACGCCAAGTTAGACAAGCTCGCCGCCGGCCTGCTGCGCCAAGGCGTCGGGCGCGGCGACCATGTCGCCTGCTGGCTGGCGAACAGCCCCTGGTGGTTGCTGACCTGGTTTGCCTGCTGCCGGATCGGCGCCACGGTGGTGTCGATCAATACCCGCTACAAGACCCGAGAAGTCGATTTCATTCTGCGCCAGTCGGACGCCAAGGCCTTGGTGGCGATGCCCGGTTACTGGAACATCGACTATCTGGCGATGATCGAGGAGATCGCGCCGGGTTTCGCCGAGGGCGAGCCGGGCCGCCTGGAAATCGAGACCTTGCCGGCGCTCGATGCGGTCCTGCTCTGGGCCGACGAGCAACATCCCGGCACCCGCTCGCTGGTCGACCTGATGGCGGAAGCGCCCGACCGGGAGGCGTTGGCCGCGGCCGAGGCTCTGGTTCGCCCGGAAGATCCGGTCGTCATCATCTACACCTCGGGCACCACGGGCGTGCCGAAGGGCGCCATGCACTGCCACCGAATCTTGATCGAAGGCCAGAACATCGCCCGCGCCATGCACATCGAGCCGGGCGACAAGGTGCTCGGCCACATGCCGCTCCACCACGTCGCCGGCAGCGTCGCGACGGTGATGCCGGCGATGCAGCATGGCTGCGCGCTGGTGCTGATGGACGAATGGGACCCGGCCCTGGCACTCGATATTATCGAGGGTGAGCGGATCACCATCATGGGCGGCATCCCGACCCATTTCTTCGACCTGTTGGCCCAACCTGGGGTCGAGGCCCGCGACACCCATTGTCTGAAGGCGGCCTGGATCGGCGGTGCCCCGGTGACGCCGAGGATCGCCCGGGCGGTCAAGGAAACCCTCAACCTGGATGCCCTGCAAGCGGTCTACGGGATGACCGAGACCATGGGCATGACGGTGGCGAGCGAGTTCGAGGCGCCGATCGAGATCACCGCCGAGAACAAGGGCAAGCCGGTCGGAGACTACGAGGTCGAGGTGGTCGACCCCGAGACCGGGGAGGCCAAGCCCGTCGGCGAGGATGGCGAGGTTTGGGTGCGTGGCTACCTCGTCATGCTGGGCTACTACCGGAACGAGGAAGCGACGCGCGAGGCGATCACGGCCGACGGCTGGTTCAAGACCGGCGACCTCGGCCGCTTCGATGCCGCGGGCTACCTGCAGATCACCGGCCGGGCCAAGGAGATGTTCATCGTCGGCGGCACCAACGCCTATCCGGCCGAGATCGAGCGCTTCCTGGAGACCCACCCGAAAGTGCACCAGGCCGTGGTCACCGGCGTGCCGGATGCGCGCTTGGGCGAAGTCGGCTTCGCCTTCGTCATGGCGGTGCCCGATACCGTGCTGGAGATGGCCGAAGTGCTCGATTTCTGCCGGGACGCCATCGCCGACTACAAGGTGCCGCGTTATGTCGAGGTTGTGGCGGATTTCCCGCGCACCTCGACCAACAAGATCCAACGCTATCTGTTGCAACAAGAGGCGCTTCGCCGCTTCGGCGTCGAGGCGGATTCCTGAGGGACTTCAGGTCCAGCGGGCCCGGTCCTCGCGGTCGGCCGCCCCCAACAGGGTCGCGGTGGTTACCACGGTCCAGTCGCAAAGATCGTAGCGCCGGCTGAGCTTGCCGCGGATCTCGGCCTCGGCGGCGCCCTGGGGCAATTTCGAGCGTTCCCACATGGCGAGGTCGGGCCGGCGGGTCAGCAATAGGCTTCTGACCCGGTCCGGTGCCGCACCCGAAAGCCGCCAGAGGCCGATGACTTGGGAGTCGTAGGCGGCCTCGAAGCCGGGCCAGGCGGCGGCGCAAAGCTCCAGGAATTCCGGCCAGTCGGCCTCCGCCAGCTCGAACCAGCGAAAGGCGTAATTGCCTTGGCGGGTCGGTGCCGTGGTGGTCGCGGGGCGGAGCGTCGGGAGCATCGGCTCGCTTTCGATGCCTGCGTCCCCGCCTGTCGCGGTGCGCAGTCCCGCCGCCGCATCCTCGGCCGCCGCCCGGTCGGGCCAGGCGGTGAGCACCGTCAGCTCGTCCCGGGGCCGGCCGATCTGGCTGCGCCAAACGCCGAAGAGGCTGCCGCCGGCCTTCCCGAGTGCCGCGACCCCCGGGCCGGCGATCATGGCGGCGGTGGCGGCCCATTGCCTGGGGCGGCAGTTGACGCGGTGGTGGACGTAGCTCGCGGGCATCCTTGCTCCTCCCAGCCGCCGGTACCGTTTTGGCAAGCCCGGCCGCCTGTGCCATTCTCGGTCGAAAGCCCCCGCGGGTTAAGTGCTTCGAATTCAAGGACTGGTTCACATGACCGCTTCCACCGATCCCGGCAGCAGACGCAACACCGAGCGCCTGAACGAGTTGGCGCTGTCGTTCAAGAAAAGCCAAGCGCTGGCTGCGGCGCTGGAGTTCGGCCTCTTCACCGCGCTGTCGGAAGGGGCAGGGACGGCGGACGCGGTGGCACGACACTGCGGCATCGATCCCGAGGCGGCGGATCGACTGTTGATCATCTGCAAGGCCATGGATCTGATTGTCGAGGAAGGCGGCCGACATCGGAACCTGGACGACGTCGAACACTACCTGGTACGCGACAAGCCGACCTATTTCGGCGACTACCTCGGCTTCACCATCGCCACCGAATACGACGAATGGCGTCGCTTTCCCGACAACCTGCGCGACGTCAGCTCGGCGCCGCTGCCCTCGAAGCTCTACGAGGGCTACCTGAACGACCCCGAGCGGGCGCGGGAGTTCACGACCGCCGGCTACAACTCCTCGATCGCGCTGGCGCACCGCCTGGCGAAGCGGTTCGACTTCTCGCGCTTCCGCCACTGGCTGGATTTCGCCGGCGGCTCGGGCTGCTATGCGATCGCCGCCTGCAAGCGCCATGGCGCGCTTCGCGCCACCGTGATGGACCACCCGAACGTGGTTCCGGTCACCCGAGAGTTCATCGCCGAGCACGGCCTGCGGGACCAGATCGAAGCACGGCCCGGGAACTTCCTCGATGCCGCCGACTACCCAAGCGACTGCGACCTGATCTCCTACATCACGCCGTTGCACTGGTACCTTCGCGATGATGTGTTGCGTACGCTTCGTTATGCCTATGACGCCTTGCCGCCGGGCGGCGGCGTGTTGATCGTCGGCTACATGCTGAACGAGGACCGCTCCGGGCCGCTCGATTCAGCTTATTATCACCTGCAGGCGATCCGCGACGGGCATTTTTCGGGGCATGTGCCGAGCGGTCCCGAATATGTCGACTATCTGGAGGAGGTCGGTTTCGAGGCGGCCCACTACGACTGGTTGCTGGCCAATCGGCTGGGCCAGATCGAGGCCAGGAAGCCCGCCTGAGCATGGCCGGCACCGGCGATATCTGGGCGGACGCGGGCGACCTCGCGATCGCTTTCGTCGGCAACGAGCCGGCCGCCGCCGTCGCCCCTTTGGCCCGGATCGCCGAGGCCGGTGGCGCCGGTGGCATCTGGCTCGCCAATCACCTTTTTCAGCGCGATCCCGTGGTGCAAGCGGCGGTGGCGCTGGCGGCGACGACGGATATCCGTTGCGCCCTGATGGCGATCAGCCCCTATCTGGTGCACCCGGTGCAGGCGGCGATGACGGCGGCCAGCCTGGACGAGCACTTTCCGGGCCGCGTCACCCTGTCGCTCGGCACCGGCGCCCCCGGCGACCTGGCGGCGGCCGGCGTCGAGCGGCCGCGACCGTTGCGGACCTTGGCCGAGAGCTTGGCGGTGACGCGGGCGCTGCTTGCCGGAGAGGCCATCGACCACGACGGCGAGGTCTTCCAGGTCCGTGGCCGCACCCTCGAGACCGGGGCCCGGCCGGTGCCCTTGGTGCTGGCGGCGATGGGCCCCGGCATGCTGCGACTGGCGGGTGAGGCGGCGGACGGCGTCGTTTTGTCGGCCGCCTGCTCGATCCCCTTCGTCGAGGCCTCGCTGGCCCGGGTTCGGGCCGCTGCCGGTGGGCGCCGGGTCCGTGCGATCGGTCTCGTTCTGGCATCGGTCGACGACGTCGGCACCCGTGCCTATGATCGCTTGCGCCCGCTGCTGGCCTTCATCCTGCGTGGCGCCCACCACAAGGCGAACCTGGAGGCGGCGGGGCTGGTGCTCGACCAAGCGGCACTGTCCGAGGCCACGGCGACGGGCGATTGGGACGGCGCCGCCGGGCTGATCGGCGACGAGGTGGTGGCGGCACTGACAGCGAGCGGCCGGCCCGCCCAGGTTCGCGATGCCATCGCCGCCTACCGGGCGGCGGGCCTCGACGAGGTCGTCCTCACCGACTATTCGATGACGCCGGCGGAGTTGACCGCTGTCCTGGATGCGGTCCGAGGCGTTTGATAGGGGAGAAAAGAACCAGATGCTCGTCAGCGTCGGCTTTCCAACCGGGATGGAAGGGCTCACCTATCCGATTCCCTTCTCCGAGCCCGAGGCCTTGCTCAGGATCGCCCAGTTGGCGGAACGGCTCGGCTATCACTCGATCTGGGGCAACGACCACATGACCACCCAGCGTTACGTGCAGGCCGAGTTCGCCCGCCCGCCGCGCTTCTGGGAGCCGTTGGTGACCTATGCCTGGCTCGCCTCGCAGACCACGACGCTGCGTTTCGGCACCGGCATTTTGGTCTTGCCGATGCGCCGCGACATCGTCGTGGTGGCGAAGCAGGTCGCGACGCTGGACCAGTTGAGCGGCGGCCGGGTCGAGCTCGGCGTCGGCGTTGGTGCCTACCGCGAGGAATTCGAGGCCCTGGCGCCGGGTGCCGAGGTCCACCGGGGCGACATGGTGGCGGAGGGTGTCGCCGCCCTGCTGGCGCTTTTCGAGGAAGAGCGAGCCAGCTTCGAAGGCCGCTACTACGCTTTCCGGGACGTCGAGCTGTCGCCGAAGCCGCTGCAGGCGCGGATTCCGATCTACTACGGCGGCAACAACTTCAATCAGGTCCGCCGCACCGCGGTGAACGGCGACGGCTGGCTGCCGGCGGCCTTGCCGGTGGAGCGGTTGGCCCACGACGTCGCCCGGCTGAAAGACCTGACCGAGGCGGCGGGGCGTGATTTTTCGCGCATCGCGGTGGCGCCGCAATACATGGTCTATCTGGACCCCGACCACGACCGGGCGGTGGCCCGCTTTCAGGAGAGCCAGATGCACAAACACCTGGTTTCGCTGACCCAGTCGACGCTGAAGGAACAGGCCTCGGCCTCGCCGATCGAGATCAACCTGATCGGCACGCCTCCCGAGGTGGTCGAGAAGTGCCTGGCCCTGGCCGAAGCCGGCGTCAGCCACTTGCTCGGCCTCTATTTCGCCGCCGGCACGGTGGACGAGCTGGCCGATCAGATGACACTCTTCGCCGAAGAAGTGGTGCCGCATATTCAACACGCCGGCAGGAGAACGCGATGACATCGGACCAGAATCCGGCCGGCGCCTTCGTGCCCGGCACCGACGTCCAGATCGAGGGCCTGGCCGGCGGGCCGCTCGACGGCCTGACCTTCGTGGCCAAGGATTTGTTCGATGTCGCCGGCCACCCCACCGGCGGTGGCAATCACGACTGGGCGAGCTGGAACCCGGTGCCGGAGCACCATGCCTGGGCGGTGCAGATGCTGCTCGACGCCGGCGCCAAACTGATCGGCAAGACCGTCACCGACGAGGTCTCGCTCGGCATCCTGGGGGAAAGCGCCTTCGACGGCACGCCGTTGAACTCGGCGGCGCCCGATCGGGTGCCGGGCGGCTCCTCCTCGGGTTCCTCGGCGGCGGTGGCGGCCGGGCTCTGCGACACGGCGCTCGGCACCGACACCGGCGGCTCGGTCCGGGTACCGGCGAGCTTCCAGGGCCTTTATGGCATCCGCCCGACGCACGGCCGCCTCGACCTCGCCGGCATGATGCCGCAAGCGCCGAGTTCGGATACCACGGGCTGGTTCGCCCGCGACGCCGCCACCTTCGCCCGGGTTTCCGAGGTGCTGCTGGGGGAGGCGACGCCCGAGGCCCTGCCCTCGGTTCTGCTGGTCGCGGTCGATGCCTTCGGGGTCGCCGACGCGGCGGTCCGCGATGCCTTGCGGCCGATGGTCGAGCGGCTGGCCGGCCTGGTGGGCGAGGTCCGCGAGGAGGTGATGGCACCGCCCGGCCTCTCGGTCTGGGCCCGGGCCCAGCGGACGTTGCAGCCTTACGAGGGCTGGCTCACCTTCAAGCACTGGATCGATACCGCCAATCCGCGCTTCGCCTTCTCGGTAGCGCGCAACCTGGTGCTGGCCTCGACGATACCCGAGGTGGAACGGCAATGGGCCGCCCTGATGCGCGACGAAGCCCGGGCCCGGATGCGCCACCTGCTACCCGACGGCGCCATTCTCTGTCTGCCGACGACGCCCTTTCCGGCGCCGATCAAGGGCCTGGCGATCTCGGACCAGGAACCGCTCCGGCAGCGGATCGCGGTGTTGGCGAGCCACGGTGGCCTCGCCGGCGTGCCCCAGGTCAGCCTGCCGGGCGCCGCCGTCGACGGCCTGCCGGTCGGCTTGTCGATCGTCGCCGGCCCGGGCCGGGACGCCGATCTGATCGCCGTCGCTCGCGCCATGGAGGAAAACAAATGAGCGAGATGACCGCCAATCTGCCGGCCAACCTGCCCGAGGTCGTGGCCGAGATTTCCGCCCTCTTCGAGGCTTACGAGCAGGCCATCATCGACAAGGACGTCGACACCCTCGACGCCACCTTCTGGGACAGCCCGCACACCATCCGCTATGCCCTGCACGAGAACGGCTATGGTTTCGACGCGATCCACCGCCACCGGGTCGCCCGGCCGCCGGGCCCCGGCATCAAGGAGCGCCGGATCCGCCTCGAGATCCTGACCCTCGGCCGCGACTTCGCCACCGTCAACCTGGAGTTCAAGGTCCTCGGCCACGAGCTGATCGGCCGCCAAAGCCAAACCTGGGTCCGCTTCCCCGAGGCCGGCTGGAAAGTCGTCGCTGCTCATGTTTCGACGACCAGCGAGCAGGCGTTGTGGTAGGGGCGGATGGGGACGGTCGCGGTTGCGCCGGCTTTGAAACTCATCAACTATTCGACGCATATCGGGTGATTCGCCGTTGAAAATCGGGAATCGTATCGAGGCGTTGGCGGCGGAATGAACGCGCAGAAGCTCGAAAAGGCGGTCGAAGACTATTTCGCCAGGCTTCATCTCCTCCGTTCGACCGGGGGGACGACCGGGGAGACGTCCTACTATTCGGTTCTCGAAGGCCTTTTGAACGCGATTGGGGCCGACTTGAGGCCCAGTGTGTTCTCGGTCTCTCAAATGGCCGATCAGGGCGCCGGCCACCCGGATTTTGGTCTCTATACCGCGACCCAATGCCAGAAGGGAAAGCCCAAGGAGGGGCAGGTCCCCGAGCGCGGCGTCATCGAGGTCAAGGGAACGGCCGACGACGCCTGGTTCACCGCCGACACCGAACAGGTCACGAAATACTGGGACAAATATCGCGCCGTTCTGGTCACCAACTACCGCGACTTTCTGCTGGTCGGCGAAGACCGGCATGGCCTGGCGGTGAAGCTGGAAGGCTATCGCCTGGCCAACACGGAAGCGGAGTTCTGGAGTCGCGTCCTGACGCCGCGCCGCTTCGCGCGGGAAGTGGCGCAGGGCTTCGGCGAGTATCTTCGCCGCGTCCTGACCCACACGGTCTCGCTACGCGACCCGAGGGATGTCGCCTGGTTTCTGGCTTCCTACGCACGGGATGCCCTGGGGCGCGTCGAGGACGTGGGCGAGATCCCGGCGCTGGCCGCCGTCCGGACCGCGTTGGAGGACGCGCTCGGGGTCCAGTTCAAGGGCGAGCGTGGCGATCATTTCTTCCATTCGACGCTGGTGCAGACGCTTTTCTACGGCGTCTTCTCGGCCTGGGTGTTGTGGGCACGCCAAACGCCTTCGCCGACGGGGAAATTCGATTGGCACACGGCGGTTTGGCACTTGCGGGTGCCGATGCTGCAGGCGCTCTTCCAGCAAGTTTCGGACCCGACCAAGCTGATGGCGCTCGGTCTGGTCGAGGTCCTGGACTGGGCCTCGGCGGCGCTCAACCGCGTCGATCGGAACGAGTTCTTCGACCGCTTCGACGACGCCGAGGCAGTGCAGTATTTCTACGAGCCCTTCCTGGAAGCCTTCGACCCGGAGCTCCGCAAACAACTGGGCGTCTGGTACACGCCGAGCGAGGTGGTCCGCTACATGGTCGCCCGCGTCGACAAGGCGTTGCGGGATGACCTGGGCGTCGCCGACGGACTGGCGGGCGAGAACGTCTACATCCTCGATCCCTGCACCGGCACCGGCTCGTTCCTGGCCGAAGTGCTGCGTCGCATTGCCGACAACCTGGAAGACAAGGGGTTGGGCGGACTCAAGGGCGCTGCGATGCGCAAGGCGGCAACAACACGGGTCTTCGGCTTCGAAATCATGCCGGCACCTTTCGTCGTCGCGCACCTTCAGGTCGGGCTGGCGCTCGGGGCGCTCGGCGCGCCGCTGGCCGAGGACGGCAGCGAGCGGCCGGGCATTTACCTCACCAACGCGCTCACCGGATGGGAGCCGACGGAGGCGGAAAAGCAGATCGTCGCCTTTCCCCAAATGGAGGAGGAGCGCGATCACGCCAACGAGGTCAAGCGCGAGAAGCCGATCCTGGTGATCCTCGGTAACCCGCCCTACAACGGCTATGCCGGCATGGGGATCGAACCCGAGCGCGCCTTGTCCGAGGCTTATCGCACGACCAAGGGCGCCCTTCGCCGGCCCGAGGGGCAGGGGCTGAACGATCTCTACGTGCGCTTTTTTCGGATGGCCGAGCGCCGAATCGCCGAGAAGACGGGAGAAGGCATCGTCTGCTTCATCTCCAACTATTCCTGGCTCGACGGCCTGTCGTTTCCGGGCATGCGCCAGCGGTTCTTGGAGGCCTTCGACGCCATCCGCATCGACAGGCTGAACGGCGACAAGTACCGCACCGGCAAGACCACGCCCAATGGCGGCCCCGACCCCAGCATCTTCTCCACCGATCGGAACCGAGAGGGCATCCAGGTTGGCACCGCCATCGCCACCCTGGTCCGCAAAAATGAGCACGCGCCGTCGGTGACGGTGCAGTTTCGAAATCTCTGGGGTCCGGACAAGCGCCAGCAATTGTTGAGCACAGCCGAGGCTGAGCATTCTGGCCTCTATAATGAAATCGTACCTCGGATCGAATTGGGTCTGCCTTTCGCCGAGGCAGAGGTGGCGCCAGCCTATTTCGATTGGCCAGCTCTACCGGAGCTATTGCCGACTTCCTTTCCTGGCGTGAAGACCAGCCGAGACGACTTTCTCGTCGACATCGATCTGGACCGATTGAAGGCGCGTGTTCAATGCTATTTTAATTCCGATGTCCCTAACAGCGAGCTTCGCCTCCGCTATCCGAACATCATTAAGAAGTCGACGCGCTTCGAGGGCGTTCTAGTACGGGAAAAGCTTACCAAGCGTGGTATTTTGCTCGACAATTTTGTTCGCTACACCTACAGGCCTTTTGATATTCGTTGGCTGTATTGGGAGCCTGACGAGAAGCTTCTTGACGAAAAGCGCGCTGACTATTGGGCTGCTTTCCAGCGCGAGACGGTTCAGTTTGTTATTCCAAAGGCACAGAGAAAGACGTTTTCGCCACCATTTATTGCGTCGCAGCTTGGAGACCTGAATAGCATGGACGGCGGGGCCTCCTTCATGCCTCTCGAACTACGCTCTGCCCATGGGGAAGCTGGAGGTGGAGCGACTGACCTTAATTTGACTGAATCATCGCGGCTGTTGCTCCAGAAAATGAGTTTGGACCCAAGCACCATCATGCTTCACGCGCTCGCTATCTTGCACAGTGGCGAATATCGGTCAGAGAACAAGAGCGCAATGCGTATCATGTAGCCCAGAGTGCCGCTCCCCGAGGATCGCGAAGTGTTGTCCGCCTCCGCCGAGTTGGGCCGGAAGTTGGCGGTGCTGCTCGACCCCGAGAAGCCGGCGGAACACGTGACCACGGGCGGGCTCAGGGCCGAGATCAAGGCGCTCGCCGTGCCGAGCCGGGCCGGCGGCGGCGATTTCTCGGGCGACGACTTCGCGCTAACTGCCGGCTGGGGCAGCACCCAGCGCGGCGGCATCGTCATGCCCGGCAAGGGCCGGGTCGAGGCACGCGACTACGCGCCGGAGGAAGTGCAGGCATTGGCGGCCGGCGCGGCGCCGCTCGGCCTGACGACCGCTCGGATGCACGATCTGCTGGGCGAGACCACCTTCGACGTTTATCTGAACGACACCGCCTATTGGGCCAACGTGCCGGCGAAGGTCTGGGACTACAAGCTCGGCGGCTATCAGGTCGTCAAGAAATGGCTGAGTTACCGCGAGCAGGACATCTTGGGCCGGGCGCTCAGGCCGGAGGAAGTGCAGGAGGTTGCCAATATGGTCCGCCGCATCGCCGCTATCCTGCTGCTATCACCCGCCCTGGACGGCAATTACCAAGCCGTCCGGACGGTCGCGGAATAACACCCCCCTACAACCTTTCAATTACCCACAAGTTTTGTTCCGAGAGCCGCACCGAGGTTTATGTCGGTCAGGCGCGACAGGCCGCGCCACATGACGATGTTTCCGGGCGGTGGGTCGCTGGCACGGGCGAGATAGCCGCCGAGCCTGGC
>PVBE011594455.1_pt1 | contig 17470 bp, 20 predicted proteins | sample 1631181 | NCBI WGS metagenome assembly PVBE01 (sample SAMN08397723, study PRJNA350692) | Marine metagenome, whole genome shotgun sequencing project. | isolation source: water | place: Pacific Ocean | collected 2012-04 | reverse complement strand
GATCTGTAGCGGGGCTGCTTTCCCGAAGGAAAACAACCCCGCATGAGGAAAGCTCCATGACATCATTGCGAGCGAACGAAGAGAGCGTGGCAATCCAGAGAATCTCGCCAAGGGATTTCGGGGTCGTGCACGGATTTCGAGGCGCTTCACGCCGCTCCTGGATCGCCACGGGGCTACGCCCCTCGCGATGACCACCGTTGGGGCCCGAGAGGTTGGTTCATAGGTTCATCGGTATTACACTGTTAGATTCGATTCAAAGCTATCTGTTTTTGTTTTGCGAAATAGACGCATTCTATTTTCTATATGCACAGCAATTCTCGCTTACGATCGCGATTGTAGGGGCCAATGCGTCGACCCCTCAGCATCGACCTTGGCGTCGTGACGACCCTCGGTCCCTGCCATGCCTCGGTCGGCCGAGGGCGGCCCGGCGGCGCGGTGCCGCCGGGCCTGGCCCTGTCGCTGGCCGTTCAGGCCGACAGCAGCTGCACCACTTCGTCGGTGGTCCAGACCGCGTTGGCGATGTAGCGGAAGTTGATGATGGCGGCGAGATAGCCGTCGCCCTCGGGCAGCTTGGCGGCGGCCGTCGCGTCGGTGACCACGGCGACCTCGAAGCCCTGTTCCAGCAACTCGCGCAAGTGCGACTCGACGCAGAGGTTCGCCGACATGCCGGCCAGGATCACCTGATCGACGTGGTTCTTGCGAAGCTGGAGGACGAGGTCGTTCGCCTCCGGCCCATAGACCTTGTGCGGCGAGGTGACGATGGTTTTGCCGTCGAAGATGTACTTCTTGTACCGCTCCATGAAGTCGGCGCCGGATTTGTCGAAGCCGTCGACGCTGTAGGGGCTCGGCCGGTCGAACATGCCGATCTTGTGCATCAGCTTCTCGAGCGCGCCCTCGAAACGCCAGCCCTTGTCGGTCGGGTAGTAATAATGCGGCGAGATCGCCACGGTGATGCCGGCCTGCTTGGCGGCGGCGAAGAGCCGGTCCAGATTGGCGACCGTGTCGTGCTCTTGCACGCTGGCGCCGACGACGCCCCAGGTGACGCCCTTCGGGCTCAGGAAGTCGACCTGCGGGTCGGTGACCACCAGGGCGGTTCGCTTCAGGTTCAGTTTCATGTCCGATGGCGGCAGCGCTGGCTTGGCGGGCGGCGCATAGGCGGCCGACGCCGCCTCTGCCTTGCCGGCCGTGAGGCCGGCGGCTCCCAGCGCCACCGCCGCGCCGCCGATCGTGCCGGCCCGCAGCAGGCCCCGGCGCTCGAGGCTCGGCCCCTCTACCTCGACCGTCGTTTTGTCATCCTTGGCTGATCCACGCATCCCTGGTCTCTCCCGTTGTTGAGGCTCCCCCATGGCCGGGAGACTGACAGAACCTCGGCGGGCCGAAAATCGGAACGGCGGTAACAACTTCTAACAATCCCGTGTGCCGCGATGGGCCCCTCGCGGCCCGAGGGCTGTCCTCAGCGGACCTCGGTCCGGTCCTCGTCGCCCAGCTCGACGAGGACCAAGCGGTCGTCCTCGACGTCCAGAACCGTTCGCGAGCAATTGTCGGGGCGGAAGCAGATCAGCCGGGTATCGCCGGTGGCCGCACCGACGGCCACGTTGATGGCGATGAAGTGGGAGACCACGACGGTGTCCTCGGAAAGGCCGAGCAGCCGCTCGATAATGCCCATCCGCCAGGCCTGCAAGTCGGCATCGATGGCGGCCCAGCCGGCGGCCATGATCCGGTCGAGCCAGAGCCGTCTGGCCGCGAGGTCGGGGGTCGGCGAGGGAATTTCGGCCACCGCCGGCTCGATGACGCCCGCTTGCCGCCATTTCGTTTCCAGTGGCGCCGCCGTCTCGCGGGTTCGCTTCAAGGGGCTGACCAGAAGCCCCAGCGGCCCGAGCGGCGCGATTCGCTCCGCCATCGCGTCGGCTTGGCTCTGGCCCAGCGGATCGAGGCCCGGGTCGAGGTTGGCGTCCCAGCCCGCCGCCGCCTTGCCGTGGCGGATCAGGTAGAGCCGGGGCATCAATAGAACCGGGTGCGCAGGCTTTCCTCGACGCGCGCCTCCGCCGCCTCGACGGTGGTGCCGTCGGCGATCTGTTCGGCGATCATCCGGCCGAGGCTCGGCAGCACGCTTCGCTCCACCCGGTTGTCCTCGGCCCAGAGTTTGGACCGCTTCATCGCCTTCGAGCAATGCAGGAAGGCCTCGTCTATGGCGACCACGGTGACCGTCGTCGGCGGCTTGCCGTTGATGATGAAGCGCGACAGCACGTCCGGATCCGTGGTGACGTGGGCCCGGCCGTTGACCCGCAGCGTCTCGTCGACGCCGGGGATCAGGAACAGGATGCCGACATGAGGGTTGGCGGCGATGTTGCGCAGCCCGTCGATACGGTTGTTGCCCATGCGATCCGGAATCAGCAGGGTGGTATCGTCCACTACCTCGACGAAGCCGGGCGCGTCGCCCTTGGGTGAGACGTCGAGGTTGCCGTCGTCGTCGCTGGTGGCGAGCGTCAGGAACGGCGAGAGCGAGATGAAGCGCCGGCAGTGCTTGTCGAGCTTCGGCAGGGTCTTCTTGGCGGCGAGCCCGGTCGGTTCCGGGTAGAGCTCCCGGAGCCCGTCCGTATCGGCGACGATCTCTGGTGCTGAAATCTCGGTCGGTGGCGTCTTGGCGTCCATGTCGCTCTCCATCGAATTCGGGCCAACGTGGCAATTTAGCGCAGGCGGGTGCTGATCGGCAAACGGCCGCAATCGTGCTATGGAGGCGGCAAGCGCCGCCGTTGACGCCGGCAATTAGTGCGGCGCGTGAAATCTTGGAGGAAGCGACATGTCCGAGCCAGTGAGCCTAGCCAAGCATGGATCGATCGGCGTCATCACGGTCGACAACCCGCCGGTCAACGCCTTGAGCGCGGCCGTCCGCGACGGCCTGCTCGCCTGTTTGAACCAGGGCCTGGCCGACGACGAGATCAAAGCCATGGTATTGCTCGGCAAGGACCGCACCTTCATCGCCGGCGCCGATATCCGCGAGTTCGGCAAGCCGCGCGCCGGCGCGCCGCTGCACGAGGTCAACCTGGCCTACGAGTACGCGGCGAAACCGGTGGTCGCGGCGATCCACGGCACCGCGCTCGGCGGCGGTCTCGAGATCGCGCTCTGCTGCCATTACCGCTTTGCCGTGCCCTCGGCCCAGGTCGGCCTGCCCGAGGTCAGGCTCGGGCTCCTGCCGGGGGCCGGCGGCACCCAACGATTGCCGCGGATCGTCGGCGCCGAGACCGCGCTCGACCTGATCGTCAACGGCAAGTTCGTGCCGGCGCCGAAGGCGAAGGAACTCGGCATTGTCGACGAGGTCGGCGACGAGTTGCTGGAAGGCGCCGTCGCCTATGCCGAACGCTTGGTTGCCGAGGGGGCGCCGCTGAAGCGGGTCCGCGACAACGAATGTTCGGCCGATGCCTCGGTCTTCGAGGACTTCCGCAAGTCGATCGCCCGCTCGGCGCGCGGCTTCAAGGCACCTTGGTCCTGCATCGACGCCGTCGAGGCGGCCGCGACCTTGCCGTTCGATGACGGCCTGAAGCGGGAAGGCGAGTTGTTCCAGGTGCTACACGATTCACCCGAATCCGCGGCCCAGCGCCACGTTTTCTTCTCCGAGCGCGAAGTCGCCAAGATCCCCGACGTGCCCCGTGGAACGCCCGCCAAGAGAATCGCCAAAGGCGCCGTGATCGGTGCTGGCACGATGGGCGGCGGCATCGCCATGAACTTCGCCAACGCCGGCATCCCCGTCACCGTGCTGGAAATGAGCCAGGAAGCCCTCGACAAGGGGATGGCCACGGTCGCGCGCAATTACCAGAATACGGTCAACTGCGGCCGGCTGTCCGAGGCGCAAATGGACGAGCGCCTGGGTCTGATCTCGACCAGCACCAGCTATGACGCGATCGCCGACGCCGACATCGTCATTGAGGCGGTGTTCGAGGAGATGGAGATCAAGAAGCAGGTTTTCGCCAAGCTGGACGAAGTGGCGAAGGCGGATGCGGTCTTGGCCTCCAATACCTCGACCCTCGACATCGACCAGATGGCCCAGGCGACGAAGCGGCCGGACCAGGTCATCGGCATGCACTTCTTCTCTCCCGCCAACGTGATGCGGCTGTTGGAGGTGGTGCGGGGTGCCGCCAGCAGCCCGGAAACCATCGCCACTGCGATGAGCCTCGGCCGGAGCATGGGCAAGGTTTCGGTCCTGGTCGGCAATTGCCACGGCTTCGTCGGCAACCGCATGTTGCACGGCTACGGCCGTCAGGGCGCTTTTCTTTTGGAAGAAGGGTCGTTTCCGCAACAGGTCGACCGGGTGGTCTACGACTTCGGCCTACCGATGGGGCCCTTCACCATGGGTGACATGGCCGGCCTCGACATCGGCTGGAGGATCCGCAAGGCGCAGGCGGCCGAGCGGCCGAGCGGCCCAGCAACCGGCGCTATTCGCCGATCGCCGACAAGATCTGCGAGATGGGTCGCTTCGGCCAGAAGACCGGGGCCGGCTACTACCGCTACGAGACGGGCAACCGGACGCCGATCCCCGATTCCGATATCGAGTTGCTGATCGTCGAGACCTCGAGGGAACTCGGCATCGAGCGACGCGAGATCTCGGATGAAGAAATTCTGAAGCGTTGCCTCTATCCCTTGATCAACATCGGCGCCCAGATCCTGGACGAGGGCATGGCGCTTCGGGCCAGCGATATCGATATCATCTATATCTATGGCTACGGCTTTCCTGCTTATCGCGGCGGGCCGATGTTCTGGGCCGACCAGATCGGCCTCGACAAAGTGTTGGCCGATATCCGGGCCTTCCACGCCGAGCATGGCGAGGACTGGGCCCCTGCGCCCCTGCTGGAGCGGCTGGTCGCCGAGGGCCGCAGCTTCGCGGACTACGCGGGGTAGCGAAGGTTTCGGCCGGCCTAGCGCAGCCCCAATTGCCGCATCCGGAGCATGTACTTTCTGGCCAATTCGAGGTCGTGCGCCGAGGGGCGCTTCGGCGCCATTGCTGCCTGATAGGCGATCTCGAGCGGGATGCCTGGCTTGGCCCGGACGCAGCCACCGATCCGGTAGGTCTTGCCGTAGAGTTCGACGACCTCGTATGAGGGTGGCGTGGCCCAACCCCGGGCGGCGTTGAAATGCGCCTCCTCGTGCGCCGTGGTCTGCTGGTCGATCAGGATCATTCGGTAGAGGATCTGGGTCAGGTGCCGCTGCGAGCGCACCTTGTAGAGGGCGTTGATCAAGCTCTGGCGAAACGAGGCGTTGTAGTCCGGGTGGATCTCGCAGGCGGCCACCGTCGTGCCCGCCAAGAGGCAGAGGGCGAATAGGGTCGAGATCAGGGTTCGCAGCATCGTGGTATCCGGGCCAGGCGCGCTATGGCGAGCCTAACTCCAACTGGTTAAGGGTTGGTAAGCGCATGCCGTGCTTTTTATTCGCGGGCACCATGGAAAACCTGCTCCAGGCTGGTCAGGTAATTGCCGTGCTTGGCGAGGTTGGTGGGGGTCAGGTTCAGCGCCTTCACCAGCTTGCGGACGATGTGCCCATCGACGATGTCGACATCGACGATGTTGAGACAGCCCGGGTCCTGCTCGAAGGCGCCCATGGCGCCGAGGCCGCCGCCGGTGGCCCAGCCGAGCAGCGCCCGATTGCTGCCATCATTCGCCACAATCAGCGTCCGGGCCCAGCCTGGCGCCAACAGCAAGGCCTCGAAACCGGCCCAGACGCGGGCGGCGAAATCGACATAGGCCTCGCCGTTGGCGAAGCGGGCACCGGGCCGGGCCGCGCCCTCGAAGCCATAGACGAACTCGGCGTCGATCCGTTCCGGCGGCAAGTCCTGCAGGCGGCCGGGGCGCGCCTCGCGTAGCTCGCCATGGGTCTCGAGGGCGAGGTCGCGCGCCGCCAACACCAGCTCGGCGGTCTGGCGGCTTCGGGCGAGGCCGGTGTGACCGGCTCGGTCGAGCGGGATCTCGGCCAGGAACCCGGCCATCGCCCGGGCCTCGGCCCGGCCGCGCTCGGTCAGTAGCACCTGGTCCGGATCGACGGCCCGGCCCTGGTCGTCGAAATAGGCGACCTCGCCGTGGCGCATCAGATAGACCCGGCGGCGTCCGTCGGTACCGGGAAGGCGGTCACTCATGCTCTAATATCGATCCCCTGACATGGAAGGCCGCAATATGACCAAGATCCTGTTGATCCAAGGACCGAACATGGCCTATCTCGGCCGTCGCGAGCCCGAGCACTACGGTACCACGACGGCAGCCGAATTGGACGAGCTCTGCCGAGGCCATGCGGGCGAGCACGGCTACGAGCTGGAGATCTTCTACACCCATGTCGAGGGCGAGGCGATAGGCCGCATCTATCAGGCGGTGGACGACGGCGCCGACGTCCTGGTGATGAACCCAGCCGGTATGACCTACGCCGGCTATCCGATGCGCGACTGCCTGAAGGCGGTGGCGCCGGTGCTGCCCTATATCGAGATCCATGTCCGCAACAACGAGGCCCGGGGGGTGCATTCGGTACCGGGCGAGTCGGCGGCCGGAATCGTCGCCGGCTTCGGGATGAATTCCTATCTCTTGGGCCTGGACGCGGCGCTGGTGTTGGCCGGCCGGCGCTCTGGCTGGGGCTGAGCGCGCCGAGAACCGCGCAAGGAGGAAACTCGCCATGCAGCCCTATAAAATCTACGCCATCGAATATGCCCGCCGGCCGGGTACCGCCGGCGAGCTTTATATGGCCGGTGCGCTGGCCCACAGCCGCCTCGAAGGCGGCTTCGATGCCGGCGAGGCGATCGACATCTCCTACTTCATGTGGGCGATCCGGAACGACGAGCGCGCCGTGGTCGTCGACATGGGCTTCACCGAGGAGAAGGGCCGGGCGAACGGCCGCGAGCGCCGGCGCTGTCCGGGCGACGGGCTGCGCGAGGTCGGCATCGAGCCGGCGACGGTCCGCGACGTGATCATGACCCACCTGCACTGGGACCATGCCGGCAACTGGGCCCTTTTCCCCGCGGCCACCTTCCATGTGCAGCGCCGCGAGATGGCCTTCTGGACCGGCCCGAACGCCCGCCATGCGGTTTTCAACGAACCCGTCGAGGCGGACGACATCGCTGCCTTCGTGGGGCTGAATTTCGATGGCCGGGTCCGCTTCGTCGAGGGCGACAGGGAACTGTTTCCCGGCATCGGCCTCCACTTCGTCGGTGGCCACACCGCAGGCTTGCAGGTTGTCAGCGTCGAGACCGCCGGCGGCACCGCCGTCATCGCCTCGGACGCGATCAAGACCTGGCGGCACCTGGACGAAGGCGCCCTCGACCCCCTGCACCACGACGTCCCGGGTCTGTTGGCGGGCTATGACCGTTGCGCCGAACTGGCCGCCAGTCGAGACCTGGTGCTGCCCGGGCACGATATTCAGGTGTTGTCGCGCTTCGAGGCGGTGGCCGACAGCATCGTCGTCCTGTAAAGCATCATTGCGTTATATGAGGGTAGAAGCCATGCCGACGATCCGAGATGCCATTGCCGCCATGCCGCATCAGCGGATCGGCGCCGTCTCCAAGCTCGCCGTCGGCGATCCCGATATCATCCCGCTCTGGTTCGGCGAATCCGACCTGCCGACGCCCGACTTCGTCAGCGAGGCCGCGATCCAGGCGATCCGCGACGGCCACACTCGCTATGTCCACAAGCGCGGAATTTTGCCCTTGCGCGAGGCGATCCGCGACTACACGGCGGCGCAATGGGCGGTCGACCTCGATTTGGAGCGGATCACCGTTACCGGATCGGGCATGACCGCGATCATGATCGCCGTCGAATTCCTGGTCGACAACGGCGACAACGTGGTGATGCTGTCGCCGATCTGGCCGAACATCTTCTATGCCGTCGAAACCATGGGCGGCAGCTGTCGCCATGTCCGCCTGCTCGACGGGCCGGAGGGCTGGAAGCTCGACCTCGACCGCTTGTTCGAAGCCTGCGACGAGCGCACCAAGGCGCTCTTTATCGCCTCGCCCTCGAACCCGACCGGCTGGATGATGACCCAGGAGGAACAGCGCGCCGTCCTGGAGTTCTGCCGCGAGCGGGGCATCTGGATCATTTCCGACGAGGTCTACCACCGGATCGTCTACGACCGGCCCGTCGCCCCGTCCTTCCTCGAAATCGCCGAGCCGGAGGACGCGCTCTTCGTCTTCCATTCCTTTTCCAAGTCCTGGGCGATGACCGGCTGGCGGCTCGGCTGGATCGTCCATCCGGCCTCGCTCGGCGATCGATTCGGCGATCTTTCCGGCATCAACAACACCGGCGCCACCAGCTTCGTGCAGCATGCCGGCATCACCGCGATCCGCGACGGCGACGCTTTCGTCGAGGAGATGGTGGACTATTGCCGACGCGGCCGCGATTTCATCTTCCAGCGCTTGGCCGGCATGGACCGGGTCGATATCGCCCGGCCCGAGGCCGCCTTCTACGCCTTCTTTTCGATCCAGGGGCTGGAGGACGACTTGAAATTCGCCCAGGACCTGGTGCTGCAGTCCCGCGTCGGCCTGGCGCCCGGTACCGCCTTCGGGCCGGGCAACGAGGGCTATCTCAGGCTCTGCTTCGCCAGCGCCGAGGACAAGCTGTCGGAAGCCCTGGCCCGCCTCGAAGCCGCCCTCGACTAGGCGGGAAATGGTACCCCCGGTCTCGGCAAGACTTGCCGGGCGCGGCCTGGTCGGCGGCGCGCAAAAATAAACTTCCGCAATTTCAATACGTTACGAAACTTCGCAGTCGGCCCGAGTCTTGCGAGCCGAAATCCGTCATTACAAACGATGGAGGCGAGAGATGGCCGCGCAAGAATACAGCATTCCCAACAGCGATATCTGGTTGGCGGCGGAGGCGACGATCCTGGCCTACGGCCTCGACGCGGTCTCGATCGTCGACCGGACGATCACGGAGTACGAGAGCCAAGGCGACGAGGTGCAGGTGGAGGCCTGGCGCACGGTCGCCGCCGCGGTCCGCGAACTGGTCAACGCCAACCTGCACACGGCCACGACGACGCTCCACTGAGGCAGAGGCCAGACCCGACGTCGGAAGACACTTTGACAGCGCTTCCGGGGCTCTGACAGACTGCCGCCTGATGCTGGTTGCGGGCCTGGGGGCGGCGGATGAGCTTTTCAATCACCAGCGGCGAGCGGGTCTTGTCGCTGGCGGACTACGAGATGGCGGGGGCGAAGGCGGCGACGGGCTTCGCCCGGCTCGGCATCGGCGAGGCCGACGGCGTCGCGCTGATGACCCGAAACGATCTGCCGATGCTGGTGGCGATGCAGGGCGCCGGCCTGATCGGCGCCTACTCGGTACCCGTCAACTGGCATTTCACGGCCGAGGAAGCCGCCTATATCATCGACGATTGCGACGCCAAGGTGCTGCTGATCCACGCCGATCTGCTGCCCCGGATGGCGGGCCATCTTCCCGACGGTCTGCCAGTCCTGGTGGTCGCGACGCCACCCGAGATTCAGGCCGCCTACGCGATACCCGGCGAAGCCTGTCCGGTGCCGCCCGGCATGACCGACTGGTCGGAATGGCTGGCCGCCGAGACGCCCTGGGAGGATGAGCCCGCATTGTCGCGCGGCAGCATGATCTATACCTCCGGCACCACCGGCCGGCCCAAGGGCGTCAAGCGCGAGCCGGCCTCGCCGGTGGAGTACGAGACCATGCTGGCATTGGCGCTGCGCGGCCTCGGTATCCGGCCCGGCGCCAACGCGGCGATGACGGGGCCGATCTATCACAGCGCGCCGGCGGCCTATGCCCGCCTGGCGCTCGGCATCGGCACCAACCTGCACCTGATGCCGCGCTTCGACGCCGAGGGCCTGTTGCGCGAGATCGAGGCCAGGCGGCTTTCCCACATGCACCTGGTGCCGACCATGTTCGTCCGCCTGCTGGCCCTGCCGGAGGCGGTGCGGGCGAAATACGACGTCTCCTCGCTCGAATACGTGATCCACGGCGCCGCCCCCTGTCCGCCCGACGTCAAGCGGCGGATGATCGAGTGGTGGGGGCCGGTGATCAACGAGTATTACGGGTCCACCGAGGCCGGGCTGGTCACCATCGCCACCAGCGCCCATGCCTTGGAGAAGCCGGGCACCGTCGGCCTGCCGATGGAGGGCACCGAGGTTCGGATCCTCGATGAAGAGGGCCGCGCCGTCGGGCCCGGCGTCGAGGGCGAGGTCTACATGTCGATCGTCATGCTGACCGACTTCACCTACCACAAGCGCGACGCCGACCGTGCCGAGATCGAGCGGGACGGCCTGGTCAGCAACGGCGACGTCGGCTATCTGGACGAGGACGGATTTCTCTTCCTCTGCGACCGCAAGCGCGACATGGTGATCTCGGGCGGCGTCAATATTTATCCGGCGGAGATCGAAGCGGTGCTGATCGACGCCCCCGGCGTCGCCGACTGCGCCGTCTTCGGGATCCCGGACGAGCAGTTCGGCGAAGCGGTGGCGGCGGCGGTGATGCCGGTGGCGGGCGCCGAGCCGAGCGAGGCGGAGATCCGCGAGCATTTGGCCCGCCACCTGGCCGGCTACAAGCTGCCGCGCCTGATCGCCTTTCACGAGTCGCTGCCGCGCGAGGATTCCGGCAAGATCTTCAAGCGCAAACTCCGCGAGCCCTACTGGCGCGAGGCCGGCCGCAGGATTTAAGCAACCGTTGCATCGAAAGACGAGCGGAGGCGAGACGATGCAAGGCCTGATGATGGAGACGCCGCTGTTGCTGACGGAGATGATCCGTTTCGCGGCGGAATGCCATGGCGAGGTCGAGGTGGTGGCCCGCGACATGGACGACACGATCCATCGCTACACCTATGCCGAGGCTGAGCGACGGGCGAAACGACTGGCCCAGGCGACCGGGCGCCTCGGCATTCGTTTCGGCGACGTGATCGGCGCGCTCGGCTGGAACACGCACCGCTATTTCGAGCTTTTCTACGGCATTTCCGGCACCGGCGCGGTGCTGCACACGATCAACCCCCGGCTCTTCGAGGAGCAGCTGGTCTACATCATCAACCACGCCGAGGACCGCTGGCTCTTCATCGACATCGCCACCATCGAGCTGGCGGAACGGTTGGCGCAGAAGCTGGAGACGGTCGAAGGCTATGTCTTCATGGGTCCGGCCGAGGCCATGCCGGAGAGCGATCTGGCCAACCTGCAGTGCTACGAGACCCTGCTGGCGGCGGAGGACGGCGACTACGAATGGCCGGAATTCGACGAACGCACGGCTTCGACGATCTGCTACACCTCCGGCACCACCGGCAACCCGAAGGGCGTCGTCTACAGCCACCGCTCGGCCTGGCTCTCCGCCATGCATCTCGGCAGCCGCAACCTGGGCGGCCATATCATCGACGGCGAGGCCGAGTGCTGGATGCCGATGGCCGGCGTCTTCCACGCCAACGGCTGGTTCATCCCCTATATCGCGCCGATGAACGGCTTCAAGCTGGTGATGACCGGGCGCAACTACGAGCCCGAGAAGCTGTATGAGCTGGTCGAGGGCGAGGCCGTCACCTTCTGCGCCGGGGTGCCGACGATCTGGTTGTTGCTGGCGAACCATCTGAAGGAATCGAACCGTCGCCTGACGACCTTGAAGACCGTGCTGATGAGCGGCGCCAAGCCGCCCCGCGTGCTGATCGACATGCTGGAAAACGATTTCGACATCCGCGCGACGCAAGCCTGGGGGATGACCGAGGTGATCGGCGCCACCCGCGCCTCGCTTCGCCCCGGCGAGGCTGCGCTGTCGAAGCAGGCCGAACTCGACCGGCGCGAGCTGCAGGGCCGCCGCGCCTTCGGCACCCGCTACCGCCTGCTCGACGATGACGGCAACGAGCTGCCGCATGACGGCGAGGCCACCGGCCACCTGCTGGTCAAGGGCTCGATCGTCGCCTCCGGTTACCTGAAAAGCGACGGCATCGTCGGAGACACTGGGGTCGAGGACGGCTGGCTCCGCACCGGCGACGTCGCTCGGCTCTATCCCGACGGCTATGTCGAACTGGCCGACCGTTCCAAGGACGTCATCAAGTCGGGCGGCGAGTGGATCAGCTCGGTGACCCTGGAGAACACGGCGATGGGCCACCCGGATGTCCGGGAGGCGGCGGTGATCGGCGTCTGGCACCCGAAGTGGCAGGAACGGCCCTTGCTGATTGTGGTCCGCCGCGACGGTGCCGAGGCCGAGGCGCAAGAAATCCTGGCCTACATGGCCGAGCGGGTCGCCAGTTGGTGGCTGCCCGACGACGTCGTCTTCGTCGACGAGCTGCCCTACACCGCGACCGGCAAGGTCCACAAACTCCGCCTCCGCGAAACCTTCGAAGGATATCGCCTACCTGGTGTGGAGGGGTGAGTTAGCTAATTGGGGTCGGACCCTAATTGGCGGATCCCAATCGCCGCGCCGCCGCGGCCAGTCGGGTGATTTGGGGCCAGTCGCCGGCCTGGATCGCCGCCTCCGGGGCCGGCCAGGAGCCGCCGACGGCGACGACGTTGGGGAGCGCCAGGTAGTCGGCCGCATTGCCGGCGCCGATGCCACCGGTCGGGCAGAAGCGGACCTCGGGGAACGGCCCCGCCAGGGCCTTCAGCGCGGCGATGCCGCCCGCCGCCTCGGCCGGGAAGAACTTCAGGCATTCGAAGCCCGCCACACCCGCCACCATCACCTCGGACGCGGTGGCGACGCCCGGCAAATAGGTGATTTCAGGGTGGGCGCCGGCGGCCTCGGCCAATTCGGGCGTGCAGCCGGGGCTGACGGCGAAGCGGGCGCCGGCCGCCTCGACGGCGGCGAAGTCGGCCGGGCGGGTCAGCGTGCCGGCACCGACGATGACGCCTGGAACCTCGGCCCGGATCGACCGGATCGCCGCCAACGCCGCCTCGGTGCGGAGCGTCACCTCCAGCACCGATAGGCCACCCGCCAGCAGCGCCCGGGCCAGCGGTACCGCGTCGGCGGTGCGTCGAATAGTCAATACCGGCACCACGCCGGCCGCGCGCAACGTTTCGGCCAAATCCACTTGCCGACCCCTCGATTGCCTCCCGACAGCCCGATCGAGTATCACAGGCGGATGGTAGAGGCCACGCCCGAGAAACCGATCCGCGTCGCCGCCATCGGCGAATGCATGATCGAGCTGGCGGAGCGCGGCGACGGCACCGCCGCCATCGGCTTCGGCGGCGACAGCCTCAACACCAGTGTCTACCTGCGGCGCCTCGGCGGCGGCGTGGGCATCGAGGTCGACTACGTCACCGCGCTCGGCGACGACCCTTATAGCGATGCCATGCTGGCCGCCTGGCGGGCGGAAGGCATCGGCACCGATCTGGTCGCCCGCCTGCCGGGGCGGTTGCCCGGGCTGCACACGATCCGCACCGACGCCGCCGGCGAGCGTAGCTTCCATTACTGGCGTTCGGCCGCGGCGGCGCGCGAGTTGCTGAGCGCCGGCGAGCCCGAGCGCCTGGCCGAAGCCCTGCCGGCCTACGACCTCGTCTATCTGACCGGTATCACCCTCTCGATCCTCGATTCCGCGAGCCGGCGGCGTTTGCTGGAAATCGTCGATGCCGCCCGCGCGGCGGGTGCCCGCATCGCCTTCGACAGCAACTACCGGCCGCGCGGCTGGCCCGATTCCGCGAGCGCCCGCGAGGTCATGACGGAAATGTACGCCCGGGTGGACACAGCATTGCCGTCGCTGGAGGACGAAGCCGCACTTTACGGCGAGGCCGACGCCGAAGCCGTCGCTGATCGCCTGGCCGGTTTCGGGGTCGGCGAGTTCGTGGTCAAGGACGCGGCCGGCCCCTGTCTCGCGGGCCAGGGCGAGGCGCGCTGGGTGGTCCCGGCGGAGGCCGTCGACCGCGTCGTCGACACCAGCGCCGCCGGCGACGCCTTCAACGCCGCCTACCTGGCCGCCCGCCTGCAAGGCACGCCGCCGGAAGCCGCCGCCCGCGCCGGCCACCGCCTGGCGGCGATCGTGATCCAGCACCGGGGCGCCGTGATCCCGCGAGAAGCGATGGCGGATCGGTCGCTCAGCGGCCGGTGAAGGCGGGGACGCGTTTCTCGAGGAAGTGCGCGACGCCCTCCTTGAAGTCCTCGCTCTCGAAGCTGCCGACCATCGCTTCGTCGGCGGTCGCGGTTGCCTCGGCCAAGCTCTGGAACTGGGCCTTGTAGAGCTGCTCCTTCATCACCCGCATCGAGCGCGGCGAGGCCAGGCTGGCGAGCTCTCTCGCGTAGGCCCCGACCTCGTCCCGGAAGCTCGCCTCGGGGAAGACTTGGGCGACGAGGCCCAGCCGCAAAGCTTCGGGCGCCGATACCTTGCGGGCCGAGAGCAGCAGGTCCAGGGCCCCCTGCAGGCCGATCAGTTGTGGCAGCATCCAGCTCATGCCGTGTTCGGCGATCAGGCCGCGGCGCGCGAAGGCGGTGGTGAACATCGCCGATTCCGAGGCGAGGCGGATATCCGTGTAGAGCGCCATCACCATGCCTAGCCCGGCGGTGGCGCCGTTGATGGCGCCGATGATCGGCTTCGGCACGGTCGGGAAATAGCTGTAGCGACGCGCGAAATCGTCCGGCAGCGCCAGGCCGCCCGGGATCGGTCCGGTCTCGGTCTCGTATTGCCGTTCGCCGCCGTCGTCCTGGATGCCGGACAGCAGCGACATGTCGGCGCCGGCGCAGAAGCCGCGGCCGGCACCGGTCAGCACGATGACGCGGACGCCGTCGTCCGCCGTCGCTTCGGTCATGGCCTGGCGGACCTCGCGCTCCATCACCCGGGTCCAGGCGTTCAGCTTGTCCGGGCGATGAAGCGTGATCGTGGCGACGCCCTCCCGGCTTTCGTAGAGAATTTCCTGCGCGTCCATCGTCTTCTCCTTTTCGGTTCTCTATTCGTCCATCTCTTGTTTCGTCGCTCCGGCTCAACCCCAGACCCGACGTGCGACCTCGACGACGAGGGCGAGCTTGGCGCGCTCGTCATCCTCGGTCAGCGGGTTGCCGGCGACGGTGCTGGCGAAGCCACATTGCGGGCTAACGGCCAGTTGCTCCAGCGCCAGCACGCGGGCCGCGTCGTCGATCCGTCCGGCCACCTCCGCCACCGTCTCCAGCGCCGGCAGCTTCGACGAGATCAGGCCCAAGACCACGGTCTTGTCGCCAGGCACGAAGCGCAGCGGCGCGAAGTCGCCGGCCCGGGGGCTGTCGTATTCCAGAAAGAAAGCGTCGACGTTCAGGGCCTCGAACAGCGTCTCCGCCACCGCCTCGTAGCCGCCTTCCGAAAGGAACTTGGCCTTGTAGTTGCCGCGACAGAGATGGATGGCGACGCGCATGCCGTCGGGACGCCCGTCGAGGGCCCGGTTGCAGAGCTCGATGTACCGCGCGGTCAAGATTTCCGGATCCAGGCCCGCGCCCCGGACGCGATCGCGAACCCGAGGGTCGCAGAGCATCGCCAGCGGCACTTCGTCGAGCTGCACGTAACGGGCGCCCCGGGTGCCGAGGTCGGCAAGCTCCTCTTGGTAGACGCGCGCCAGATCGGCGAAGCAGTCTTCCATGCTTTCGTAGGCGGCCCGATCGATGCCTTGGTCCAGTCGCCAGAAGTGCATGGTCGGCGGCGAGGGCAGCGTGATCTTGGGAATCGCGTTCGTGTTGGCGGCCAAAAAGTCATACTCGTCGCCGGCGATGGCGCGCTCGCGGCGGAGCTTGGCAGCGACGTGCGGCGCGGTGAAGGCTTGTTTCCGGCCTGCCTCGTCCTGGAAGGCGAACAGCGCCTCGCGGACCTCCAGGCCCGCCACCCGCTCGACGAAGCGGGCCCAGTAGGAGGGACGGCGAAACTCGCCGTCGGTGATCGACCTCAGGCCGACGCTCTCTTGCAGGCGCACCGCGTCGACTATGGCACGATCCTGCGCCGCGTCGAGTTCGGCCTCGGAAATCCGCCCGGCGCGGTGCGCCTTGAAGGCCTCGGTCAACCGACGCGGGCGCAGTAAGCTGCCGACGTGGTCGGCCCGAAAAGGGGGGGGTTCTGGATCGGCGTTCATGATCGGATCGATCCTGCGGCATCCAGCCGCTTCCGACAAGCGAGTGAGGCCCCTAGGCTTACCGTCGAAGCGAGGCTCGACTACAATAGCCGCCGCTTCGAGGGAGGGAGCCCGAAGTGAGCGAGCGCGACGCCGTACTTTTCGCCAACGAGGCCTTCTACCGCGCCTTCGCCGACCGCGATCCGGAAGCGATGGACGAGGTCTGGGCCCGGGACGCGGCCATCGTCTGCATCCACCCCGGTTGGCCGCCGGTGGTGGGCCGTGACGAGGTCATGGCGAGCTGGCGGGCGATCCTGACAAATCCAGATTCACCCGCGACCCAACCGCGCGCCGCCCAGGCCTATCTGCTGGGTGAGCAGGCCTTCGTCGTCTGCTACGAGGAAATCGACGGTCAATTTCTGATTGCCACCAACATCTTCACCCGCGAGGGCGGGCGCTGGCGCCTGGTCCACCACCAAGCCGGTCCCACCGCCGGCGTGCCGCCGGAAGAGGACGAGGCTGGACGGACGGTGAACTAACGCATAGGTGCCATTGCTTCTATGACTCGCCGAGCTGTCGGGCGATAAAGTCCTCGAAGCATTGCCGGGTCTCTTCGAGCAACAATTGACTGGCCGGCATTTGCCGTTCCTCGATCGCCAACCCGACCTCGCGGCGCAGCTCCGCCGCGCTGGTGCTTCGAGCCCATTTCGGATCGTGTGCCGTCAGGCGTTCGAAGAAAGCAGCACTATCGCTCGCCGCGCCGGCGTAAAACAGGCGCTCGATGCCGACCTGATACATCGTCGCCACGCACATCGCGCAGGGCTCGCACGAGGTGTAGAGATCGGCACCGGCGAGGCTGGTGACGCCGAGCCGCCGGCAGGCGTCGCGGATCGCCTCGACTTCGCCGTGCGAGGTCGGGTCGTGGTCCGCGTCGGATCGGTTCAAGCCCTCGCCGATGATCCGGCCGTCCCTCGCGACGACGGCGCCGAAGGGTAGGGTCCCGGGGGTGTCGATGCTTTGGAGCGCGATCTCGATGGCGCGGCGCATGAACTCTGTCTGCATGAGATCAGCCTTCCTTTCCTCGAAACGGCGATGCAATCACACGATACTAGCACCGCCGTGTCGCCAAACGACACGGTCGTGGTCAAGGGACCGGTGAGGTGAAGTCAGACGGCGAAGCTGTCGGCCTTTGTCTCGACCCATTCGATCAGACCGTCGGCCGGCAGTGGCTTGGTGTAATAGAAGCCCTGCACCTCGTCGCAATCCATTTCCAGCAGCCGATAAAGCTGCGGCAGGCCTTCGACGCCCTCGGCAACGACGGTGAGCCCCAAGCAGTGTGCCAGCCTGATCACGGTCTCGACGATCGAGGCGTCACAGTCGCTTGTCGTCACGTTTGAGATGAAGGAGCGGCAGATCTTCAACCGTTGTACCGGCAGCCGCTTTATCCCGGATTTCCCGGATGGAACCGACAATTGCTGACCTTTTGAGGCGATTCTGATATAAGAATCAATAAGTTGATACCGTGATGGG
>PVBE010241808.1_pt1 | contig 17470 bp, 16 predicted proteins | sample 1631181 | NCBI WGS metagenome assembly PVBE01 (sample SAMN08397723, study PRJNA350692) | Marine metagenome, whole genome shotgun sequencing project. | isolation source: water | place: Pacific Ocean | collected 2012-04 | reverse complement strand
TAGAACTGGCCGGATACACCCCCGGAGACAAGTTGCACATCGCCCAGGACTATCTCGTCCCGAGGCAGATGACCGCCAACGGGCTCCTGAGAAGCGTCCCGACCAGGACCGCCAAGGGACGGCGCAAGCGCACCAAAACCGTAAAGCTGGTCAACTGGACGGCTCCGGCGCTTCGGTCGGTCATACGAAGCTATACCCGAGAGGCCGGTGTTAGGGAGCTCGAACGCCAGATCGGTTCGGTTTGCCGTTCGATAGCGGCGAAAGTGGCCTCAGGAAAGGCTCCTGACGACAAGGCCACCAGCATAACCTCCACGGTGGTCAGCGATGTGCTCGGTCCGCCGATCTACCAGAGCGAGGTGGCGTTGCGGGCGTCATCTGGAAACGTATCGGGCGTGGTCACCGGACTGGCTTATACGCCGACCGGAGGCGACATACTCTTCATAGAGGCCGCCGGATACAAATCCGGTTCCGGAGAAGGCAGGCTGACGCTTACCGGGCATATCGGAGATGTCATGAAGGAATCGGCGATGGCGGCGCTTACGCTCATCAAGAGCAATGCGGCCAAGTTCTCGCTCGATCCGGAGAAAATATCCCAAACGGCGATTCACGTGCACGTACCGGCCGGCGCGGTCCCCAAAGACGGACCGTCGGCGGGCGCGGCGATATGCACCGCTATCGTCAGCATGCTTAGCTCAAGGCCCGTGCGACACAAGCTGGCGATGACCGGTGAGATTACGCTACGAGGCTTAATATTGCCCATTGGCGGAGTTAAGCAGAAGGTTCTGGCCGCCAAGTTGGCGGGGATCAAAACAGTTATTCTTCCCGAACGTAATCGCAAGGACATGGTCGACGTTCCGCCCGAGGCGCGAGAAGGGATAAAGTTCGAATTTGTCGAGAATATTGACCAAGTCCTGAAAATCGCTATACGGTAGCGAATTGCGGAATTAGGTGGTTTTCAAAAAAGCCGTCATTTTTTTGTGTAAGTAAGATTGCATATTTTTACTTAGTTGGCGTATAATGGAGATGTTGGCGGACAGTTGTTTCGTTTGCAACAGGCCCCACGCAAGTTAAATCGTTCAGAATATGGGCGACAGGCAATCAGTGATGCGTCTCCCCCCGCGCGTTGCGCCGTCTGTCGCCCACTTTTTGCGCTTATGAGGCGGCGGGGCGTTTGGGTTCGAGGCTCAGCGCCGAGTAGGCGATGTCCAGCATCACACCGGCTCCTTCGAGATTCACCAATACAGGATCGATTTCGATGGCGGGTGTGGTTTTGGGATTTCTTGTGTCATGCCGCCAGTCGCCTGCTTCGTGCAATGTCGGTTCATGGGGATCTGTCCGGTCTCCCGGCGCCGGATCGCCATTAACGTTACGCAGTGTAAAATTGGCAACCCGAGTTGGTCTCCGGGTCTAAAAAATGCTGAAAGGGAGGGTTTCTACAGTCCAAAGACCTTGCCCGGAGTGATTGTTCGTGGTATGTTTGCTTGCTCGATGCCTGTAACAGCCAACAAAATAACGAAGAATCTTGATCGAATCCGCCAGGATATATCCGAGGCTTGTGCGCGGGTGGGGCGTTCGCCCGATTTGGTGGAGATAGTCGCCGTCACCAAGAGCGTCGACATCCCGACGATCAAGAACGGCCTTAAAGTCGGCCTGACCAATCTGGGCGAGTCGAGACCCAAACAGCTTGCCGAACGTTTCGTTCAGCTCGACGAATACCTCCACCAGCGGCGCGATGCGCTGCATAACGAGATCAAGTGGCATATGGTGGGGCACCTGCAGCGAAACAAGGTCAAGCAGGCGTTGATGGCGGCGGATGTGATTCATTCGGTCGATTCGCTGCGCCTGGCCGAGGAAATCTCAACTCGAGCCGAGTCCGACGAGCGGGTTGTTGACCTGATGCTTCAGGTCAACTGCTCACAGGAGGACCAGAAGTTCGGTTGCGCCGTCGGAGCCGCCACCCATTTGGGAGAGATGATCTGCTCGATGCGATCGGTTCGCCTGACCGGCCTGATGACGATGGGACCGACCAGCGGAGATCCCGAGCAAACCCGCCGCACGTTCATTCGCCTCCGAGAGATATTCGAAGAGATGAAGCACGACAAGATCGGCGGCGACGGATTCAGGCACCTGTCAATGGGGATGAGCGGCGACTACGTTATCGGCGTTGAAGAGGGCGCCACGATCGTTCGGATCGGTACGGCGCTGTTCGAATAGTCAGCTCAATGCGTCGATAACCGCTTTCGTGAACGCAGGCAGATCGTCGGGTTTGCGGGCGGTGATCAGCTTTCCGTCAATCACGCATTCTTCGTCTACCCACTCGGCTCCGGCGTTTATGACATCGTGCCTGATCGCCATGAAACTTGTCGCACGTTTGCCCTTCAGCGCGTCAGTCGAGCAGAGCATCCACGGGCCGTGACATATGGCGGCCAGGATTATGTCCGCCGCGACGCACTGGCGGATGAAGCCCACCATCGCCTCGTCGCGCCGCATGAAGTCCGGGCACCATCCGCCTGGAACGATCACCGCGTCGAAATCCTCGCCCTGCACGTCGGCGGCCGCAACGTCGGATACGCAGGGGTACCCGAGCTTCGAGTCGTACGCCACCCCCGCCTGCGCCGCCACGCACGATACCCTGGCGCCGGTCTCGATCAGGCGGTACAGCGGGTACCATACCTCAAGCTCCTGGTACTTCTGGTCAAGCATTATCGCTATGTGTTTGTCTTCAAGTGACATTATGGATTCCTTTGTCCGGTGTTCACTGCTGCGGTCATTATATCGCTCGAATTAGCGATTGCATGAAAAAAGCCGCCTTCTGGCGGCCTGTTTCATGGAGCTGAGGGGAATCGAACCCCTGACCTATTGATTGCGAACCAATCGCTCTCCCAACTGAGCTACAGCCCCGTACGCAAAGCGGCATTATACAGCCAATTGCCGGGTATGTGAAGCAGTTTCTATTCCAGCTCGAGATTCGAGCTGTTTTGGGTGCTTCCTCGTCTGTCACAGGTGTGAATTGCTCCCGATAACAGCATATCCGCTTAGGGAGACTTCTTGAGATAGGTGGCCGGCGATAGCGGTGCGTGGGCGTTCTAGAGTTCCGGAGCGGTCTGTTGCGGAGTGTATTTCTTCAGCAGTTTTATCAGATCTTCCTGCTCCGGTTCGATCTCCAGCGACTGCCTCCAGGCCGTCAGGCCCAACGACCGCAACTCCTGCTTTTCGGTGTCCAGCACAAACTGCGTTACGCGAACCGTTCCAAGCCCTCGCAGGGCCGTTGCATCTCTGGGTTCCAGCGAAATCGCCTGCTGGTACGCCTTCACCGCGTCTTCATACTGCTTGAGGCGGTAATGGCACTGTCCTATCTGGCGGTAAGCCGACGGGTCTTCAGGGTCCTGTTTGGCTGACAGGCGAAACGACCGCAAGGCGGACTTGCACATTCCCTGGCGCATGTACGTCGATCCGAGATTCAGGAGAATCTTCGATTGGTTCGTGTCGAGTTCGAGCGAGTCTTTGTAGGAGCGGACGGCTTTGTAAAGGCGGTTCTGGCTGTCGTAAATGATCCCGAGATTACTGTGGGCCTGCGGAGATTTAGGGTCAACCGCAATCGCCATGTTGCAGTATTCCTCCGCCAGATCGTATTTGCCCAACTGGAAATAGCACGCCGAGAGGTTCAGGTTTGCGTCGAAGTCGTCTTCGCGAATGACAACAGCGCGGAGGTAAACGTTCACGGCTTCTTTCAGATATCTCGTGTACTCTTCGACCGCCTTAGCCGCATTGGCCAGCGACTGGAACGTAACCCCGAGATTATAGTGCGGCCTGAACGCATAAGGATTGGTCCTGCATGCGTTTTGATATGCTCCAACCGCCAGGCGGTGGCTGCCTCTCTGGCGATGAATATCACCAATCGCCGAATGCGCCGCCGACAGTTCCGGATCTGATCGGATAGCCTTGAGCAGCTCTTCCAGCGCGGCGTCCAACTGACCGGCCTCGGCGAGGATCTGCCCGTGGGCATAGTGATCTATCGCCTCTGCTTCGTTGTCAACCATCAGGGGCTTGGTGAAATCGCAGCCCTGGGTCAATGCAATCGCAAGGCCCAGAACGATGATGAGCGTTTTTGTCAGAGTCAGTTTCATAAGTACTTAGATAGATTCCCGACCGGTATTACCAGCGTCATTTTGATACTTGTACCGTTTACCGCCCCCCGGGTCAAGCCCCGCTGAACTTAAGTAACCTGTTCTATTGCCCGCTTTGGACCGCGGGGATACAATCTCCGGCGCGGCGCCAGACGAATAACCGGGATGAATTGCACTCTGGATTAAAGGTTATGAGCATGAATCAGGCGACAAGGTCGATAGGTTCGGTTCTGTGGGCGATGTCTTACAAGGGGCCTCTGGCCAGCGTGGCGATGGCGGTTGTGAGCATCGCGGCGATGTGCGGCCCGACCGCCCAGGCCGCCCAACTGCAGGTTGCGAATGTCGCCAGGGTCGGAGCCGACCACATTCGGTTCGACATCACCTGGACCGATTCGTGGCGAAGGTCGTGGGAAGAATCCGGCGAAGGCTGGGAAAACTGGGACGCGGCCTGGATATTCGTGAAGTATCGCCGGAAAGGCGATGCAGGCTGGAGCCATGCGACGTTGAGCGCCAAAGCTTCGGATCACTCGGCGCCCGCCGGAGCCCAGATCGACGTCGGGGTGACAGGGACCCGAGGCATGGGGGTGTTTTTGTATCGTTCGGCCGAAGGCAAAGGCGCCTGGACCAACAAAGGCGTGAAGTTGAAATGGATGTGCAAGGACGACAAAGTCGCCGGCGCAGACAAGGTCGAACTGTTCGTCCACGCGGTCGAGATGGTCTACGTCCCCCAGGGCTTCTTCCATGTCGGCGGGGGCGGCAAGCTGGCGGGCAGTTTTACAGAAGGCTCGTGGAAAAAGGGCCGGGAAGTTATCCCTTTCAAGATAACCAGTGAAGCCGAACTCAAGGTCGCCCCCGAGCCGGGCTGCCTGTACGGGACCGCCGGGATGGGTGCGGCGCACCAGATCGGCCCGGTCGGCAAGCTGCCCGCTGAGTTTCCCAAAGGATATGGGGCGTTTTACTGCATGAAATACGAAACCAGCCAGGGACAGTACGCCGAGTTCCTGAACCAACTCACCGCCGCCCAGGCCCTCAAACGGTATCCACTGCCGACCATTCCCGCCCGGTTTGCGGGCAATGGCGTGCACACGGTCAAGAAGACCTCCGACCGGTACGCCGCGACCAAGCCCCAAAGAGCGTGTAATTGGGTTTCATGGGACGACTGCACCGCGTATATCGACTGGGCCGGTCTGAGGCCGATGACCGAGTTGGAATACGAGAAAGCCTGCCGCGGCCCGCTCAAGCCGATCGCAAACGAATACGCCTGGGGCAGCGGAACGGTTCCTGATGCGCCCTGGATTCTCAAACCGGACGCCGCGCCTCCGGTTCCGTATCCCCTGGCGATATGCGGAAATGTCGGACGCATCAAGGCCGGTTCGACCTACTGGGGAATCGCCGCGATGGGCGGGCATCTCAGGGAACGCACCGTCACGGTGGGACACAAGGAAGGACGCCTGTTCACCGGCGTCTGCGGCGACGGAGCCCTGACGCCGGAGGGGTTTGCCGATGTTCCAGGCTGGCCCGGGCCGGCGTCGAAATGGCCCGACTCGGCGACTGCCGGCGGTGGCTTTCGCGGCGGGCCGTGGTATGCGGACAAAGCCAGATTGCGCGTTTCCGATCGTTTTCTGGCCGCCTGCCTGCGCAAGCAAAGGGACAGGAGCTACGGGTTCCGGGGCGTTCGCCAGACCCCGCAGGGCAAGGTGCAATGCCAGCACAGGGTCCCCCCGACCGGATTCATGAGCCGTTCCCGCTATACGCCCCATATCATGTACATTGTCGACAGGTCAGGATCGATGTTTGATATGCTCGATACGGTCAAGAAAGAGCTGTGCGAGGCGATCAGTAACCTTGCTCCGCTCCAGGGGTTTCACGTAATCATGCTTGCCGACGGCGCCCCGCTGGAGAAAACGCCCAAGACCATGGCCGTGCCGACTGACAAGAACAAGATCGCTTTTACCGACTTCCTAACCAAGATCAAGGCCGAGGGTAAGACCGATCCGGTCAAGGGCTTTAATCGCGCCTTTGACGTGCTGGATACGGCCAGCAGCCAGCCTGGCAAGATTATCTACTTTCTCACCGACGGGACATTTCCCGACAACAAGGCTCTCCTGTCGGCGATTCGGGCCAGGAACAAGAAGAAGGATGTCATTATCAATACTCTTCTTTATTGGCGTAAGTCGCCCACGGCGGTTAAGGTCATGACTCAGATCGCAAAGGAAAGCGGCGGTAAGTATCGCTATATCGATCGGGATGAATAGACGGCGGCGGTGCAATATCCATCGAAATAAACACCGTTAACGGAACGGTGCAGATCACTTGGAACTCCGTGCTGAAGTATGGGAGAAGATACAATGAAGAGAATCGCAAGCATCACATCCGTAGCGTTAGTCCTGCTGATGTCCTCTTCGGCGTTGTTGGCCCAGGCCGCCGACACCGCCGCGCAGAAGAAGGCGTTGGACAAGGAGCGAAGGGAACTGAAAAAGTAGCTCAACGAGGCTCACAAGAAGATCGCTGCTTCACCGGACGTCGCCGATCTGCAGAAGGCCTACGACGCGGCCCAGAAAACTTACGACCAGGCCAAAAACGCCCCCGCAGTTGTCGAGGCTCGCAAGGCGCGAGACGCCGCCAATAAGGCTTACGACAAGGCCCGCCACGCCACGCCTCAATACGGGGCGTCCAAAACCGCCGAAAAGGCCTACGAAGAAGCCTACCACGCCATGGCGGAATACAAGGCCCGCAAGGACGCTGAAGCCCCCTCGAAGAAACTATCCAAAGACGCCCCCGGTTACGCCGCGGCCAGGAAGACAATCGCCGATGCAAGGAAGGCCTGCGAAACCGCCCGCCGGACCCTGCCCGAGTACAAAGCCAGGAACGACGCCAAGAAGGCCGCCGACGACGCACGCCGGGCTTTACCCGAATACAAAGCCCGCAAGGACGCCGACAAGGCCTATCGCGACGTGTCCGATAAGCAGCTGGCCGAACCTCGCAAAGTGCGGGACGCAGCCAGGAAGGCCCGTGACGCCAAACTAAAGGACCTGACCAAGGCCGACCCCAATATCATCCGCCTGGAAAACCAGATAGAAGAACTGGACACCAAGATCAAAGCTCTCAGGAAGGCCGCGTCAAAATAGGAGCAGATTCCCGGCAGGGCGTCGGACTCGCCGGCCGATCGAATCAATGACGGGCGAAGGGATCAGGATATGCTTTCTGATGTTTATGTGCTCGCTGAACGCAGCGAACACGTCCTGGCTGAATTTCGGCGGAAGCACCTGAGTGGTTTTCGGGAGGCTGCCGAGGAATATGAGTTCCCCCAATATGCGGCGGAACCGGATTTCGTGACCGAAGACCTGCGGCGGGTGATCGATGTGCTTCTTCAACACTCGGACGAACATTACGCGATCTACTGGAACAATTCGGTCGACGGCGACGTCCGTTCGGCGATGGTCTTTTTCACGAATGATGGGCGGCTCATTTTCGGATTGTCGGTTTTAGCGCCGGCCGCCCAGCGGACATTGGCCGAACTCCTGGCCGAAGCGGGCTCCCAGGTCGGAGGGGTATTGTTCGAGACCCCGCCGCCGGCAAGCGCCGAAGAGTTCATCGCCGCCTGCCGAACTACCGAAGGGGGGAGTTTATAAGCGGGCTCGCACCGTACGTTCCGGGCATTGCTATGTGCGTAAGTCTATTGATTGCAGGCGGATTCGATTTAATCGTTTCTTGGGTTGGAATTCCGAAGGCAGGTGTCTAATGATGTCAGAGCCGACGAAAGCAAGTTGACTGCCGTTGTTGGCGACAATAAAATGACGTGACATACCCGCCTCGCTTCGAGCCCGAATGGGCCAGGCGTATTGATGGCGGGTGTTTTTGTTGGGTCTTGGAGAGTTGCAGTCAGCAAGAACCAAATGTTAACCCTGCTGATCGAAACATGGACCCGCGGCGAAAGGAACCTTCGATGTCGAAACCGATGAAAGAGCTTCAAGACCTTCGCGAAAAGATGGATAACGAGTTGCGGAACAACATCCTCAGCTACTGGATGAAATACGCCGTCCAGCCGGATGGGCGGGGATTCTACGGCGCGGTCGACATGGACAATAACCCCGTTCCCGGCGTGGATAAGACCTGCGTCCTGAACGCCCGCATACTCTGGACCTATTCAGCCGCCGCGAACTTCTATGACAATGAAGAGTACGGACGAATCGCCGATCTTGCGTATCGAGTGTTCATCGAGCACTTCCTGGACTCCGAGCACGGCGGGTTCTACATGACCGTCACGTGCGACAACGAGCCGTCCGACACGGTCAAGCACACATACGCACAGGCGTTCGCGATCTACGCACTCTGCAAGTACTACGAATTCCGCCCGATCCAGGGCGTCATGGACCTGATCCAGGACTGTTTCGGCGTTATCGAGGCCAAGACCAAAGACAGTTCGGCAGCGGGTTATTGGGAGGCGTTCACCCGTGAGTGGAAGCCGATCAAAGAGAACCGGATGGCCGACAATAACGAGCCAAGTCGATGAACACGCACCTGCACGTTCTGGAGAGTTACGCGGCGCTGTACAAGGTCTGGAAGGACGACAATGTCAAGATGCGGCTTACTGAACTGCTGAACATCTTTCTGGACCACATCATCCGCGATAACGGGCACTTCGGAATCTTCTTCGACGAGGAATTCGTCGAAGTCGAAGACTCCAGAGGCATCTGCTCGTTCGGCCACGATATCGAAGGTTCGTGGCTGTTGTGGGAAGCTGCTGAGATTCTCGGGGATGAAGCGATCCTCGCACGCCTCAGGCCGATCGCGATCAAGATGGTCGACTCGATCGATCGAGTCGCGGTCGATAAGGACGGCGGGCTGTTCCTCGAATCGCGGCGGTTCGGTTCGCACGTTCGCACCAACAAGCACTGGTGGCCGCAGGCCGAGAACCTCGTCGGCTTCATGAACGCCTACCAGCTCACCGGCGACGAGAAATACTGGGAGACCGCCAAACTGATTTGGAGCTTCATTGACGCGCACCTTATCGACCACGAGCGGGGCGAATGGTTCACCAAGTTGAACCGCCTTGGCGAACCGTATCTGATCGAACCGGCGGACGATCCGTCGCCATATTATCGCAACGACTGGAAAGTGGACCCGTGGAAGTGCCCGTACCACAACGGACGGATGTGCCTGGAGATGATGGCTCGTATCGATACGTTAATAAACCAGCCCGCTTCCCCGCCTCAGCGATAATCCTTTCCGTTGAGGCTGCGGAGGACGGAGGTCTGCCATTTCTGGAGTGCGGTCTTCATTTTCTTGACGCGATCTGTGTGTTTCGCCGCTACGTCGCTGGCTTCGTTCGGGTCGGATTCGAGATTGTACAGCTCCACTTTCTTCCCGCCGATGCAGTGAAGCTTCCAGGGCCAATCGAGCCATGCGGCGTGGGCCGGGAAGGTGTCTTCGGGATATATCTTTTTTATCTCGGCCGCGTCCATGTCGAGCCGTTTGGCGTCGCCGATTTCTTCGCCTTTCTTTTGAGCTTCCAGCAGGGCGCCCATGATCTTGTGGCTCCAGGTGGACCGTCCTCGCCGCAGAGGGCTCCAGAAGCCGATCGGTTTGCTGCGTGAGATCATTGTTCCGTCGATGAGGCCGGCGATGCTAATCCCGTCGAGCGGACGCTGGTGGGGGAGCTTCGTTCCAGTCAACTCCAGCAGAGTAGGAAAGATATCGGATGTGAAGCACGGCACGTTGCTCGTGCGGGGTTTGGCGATGCGATCGGGCCACTCAATGATCGCCGGGACGCGCAGACCGCCTTCGTAAATGGAGCCTTTTCTGCCCCGTCCGCCGCTGCTGGCGTTTACCAGGCCGCCATTATCGCTGTTGTACCAGAGAATCGTATTGTCGGCGATGCCCAGAGACCGCACCGTGTCGCGAAGTTTCCCGAACGCCCGATCCATGGCTGTGATTTCCGCATAGTAACCGGCATTGCGTTTGCCCTTGTAGAGAGCCAGGTCGTCGGCGGTCGCTACGTGCGGGTCGTGAGGCGCCGCGAACCAGACCACCGCCAGGAACGGCGTATCGGATTTCGCCTGCTTGCCGATGAACTTGATCGCTTCGTCCACGGTGATCTGCGAACTTTCGCCGCGACATTGGACGGCGATTCCGTTGCTGCTCATTACCGGGTCCTGGTCAAAGAAGTTGGGCGCCGAGAACCATCGATCGAAGCCGAACTTGCCTGGGTTCACCGGGCTGGATTTCTGCATCGATCCGACGTGGAATTTTCCGAAATGCCCGGTAGCGTATCCGGTCTTCTTCAGCGCCGCGGCGATTGTGATCTCCTGGGGGCGCATGGACAGCCCGTGGCTCAGAACGTTTGAGCGGTGGGGGTGTCGCCCGGTCAGGACGCTTGCTCGCGTTGGCGAGCAGATCGGCGCCGCGGCGTAGAAGCGGTCGAGTCGCAGGGAGGCTTTCGCCATCGCGTCGAGGTTCGGTGTTTTGACGTACGGGTGATTGTAGTATCCTACATCGCCCCAGCCCTGGTCATCGGCCATGACGAGGATGATGTTGGGCTTGCGTTTCTTCGGAGCCGCCGACGCACGCCTCTTGCCGAGACAAAAGACGCCCGCGGTTAACAATGTGCTGTTCAGAAATGTGCGTCGATTCATCTCTTGCGTCTCCAGTGGGTTAGTGAAGTGATTTGAACTTCGGCGTGATCCGCTCGAGAGCGGGTTTTTCGCCGGTCTGCAAGAACCAGTCGCTCTCCAGGGCCGACGGTTCTACGGCTATGGCTCGATTTTGGCCCATAAATGCGAAAAATGATGCAAAAATGAACAAAAAGAATGCAATATTCGATAGTTTTGGACGATTTGTCACTTTTGGACTCTCCGTCGCGCCAGCGTGTTATTGTCCTTTTAACGCCGACGACGAGCCAACTGTTAAAGGTTGACGCGCATCGGCGTCGAATTGTTAGTATAATATAACCGTTCAAAAAAGAACAACGAGAAGAATCACTCCATAGAAAGGATCTAACGATGTTGAAGAGGATTATCTCTGTCGCCCTGGCGGCTGTTTGCTTTACCGCCGCCCACGCTGCCGCCGCTCCGGTCAGCGGTAAGTACGTTCACGTAGTAATTCCCGCCAAAGGAAGGACGCTGTCCCTGGCGGAAGTTCAGGTCTTCAGCGGCGGAAAGAACGTCGCGCTTAAGAAAAAGACCGTGCAGACCAATACCGGCTCCGGCGGCAACGCCTCCCGCGGCGTTGACGGAAACACCAGTGGCAACTGGTCGAGCGGCTCGATCACTCACTCGGTTGAAGGAACCGATAATCCGGCGTGGGAAGTGGACCTGGGTAAATCGGCTTCGATCGAGAAGATTTCGATCTGGAACCGCGATGAGTTCGAGTATCGACTCAAAGGCGTGCGCGTCATGATCCTGGACGCCAAGCGTAAAGTCGTCTGGTCGGCCGACACCCCTAAACCCGGCAGCGGCGCCACGACTTTCACGATCGGCAGTTCGTCCAAGGGCAAGCTGATCGGTCAGACCATCAAGAAGATCGCCTCGCGAGGCGGTTCGCGTCGCGGCCGATCGCGTCGCCCGGCCGCTCCGGGAAAGTCGGCCTACGGAACCGCTGAATCGCTGCGATTGGCGATTACGGACCTGACCGCTACGTTCGGCGCCAAGTATCCCAAGGGTAGGGCGTATCTGGCCAGGCTCGACGCTATCGACGCCCAGCTTAAGGACGGCAAGGGCGCCGAGGAACTCGAAGTCCTGCGTCGCGAGGCGCTGCTGGCTAATCCCCTGCTGGACTTCGACAAGATCCTGCTGGTTCGCCGAAAGGGAACCGCGCTGCCGGCCAACTGGCAGGGCAACAGCAGCATGAAGAAGACCGGTTACACCAACGATATCGTAGTCCTGACCGGTCTGAACAACGGTAAGATCACGCCCCTGTTCCAGCCCGATGGCACAAAGTATGTAGGCGAGACGGACCTGAACTTCGACGCCGACAAGATTCTCTTTTCGTCGGTTGGCAAGAACGGAGCCTGGGCGGTCTGCGAGATCAAGGCCGACGGTACCGGCCTGCGTGAAGTGTCGCCGGACATGGGCAAGGACATCGACAACTACGATCCGGTCTACCTGCCCAATGGAAAAATTATCTTTGACTCGACCACCGGATACTCGGGCGTGCCGTGTGTAGGCGGAAGCGACTTCGTAGCGAACCTGCACCTGATGGACGCCGACGGCAAGAACGTACGGCGCCTCTGCTTCGAGCAGGATAACGACTGGTACCCGGTAATGCTCAACAACGGTCGCGTGATGTTCCTCCGGTGGGAATACACCGACTCGGCGCACTACTTCTCACGCGTGCTGATGCACATGAACCCCGACGGTACGGACCAGAAGTCGTACTACGGCAGCAACTCGTACTGGCCCAATTCGCTATTCTACGCTCGCCCCGTTCCCAATTCGTCCACGAAGTTTGTCGGCATTGTCAGCGGACACCACGGTACGCGGCGTTCGGGTCCGTTGGTCCTGTTCGATACGTCCCTCGGTCGTCACGAAGCCGACGGCGCCGTGCAGATTATCGGCAAGCGCGGCGAAAAAGTACTGCCCCTCGTGGTCGACGGACTGGCCAGTCGCTACAAACCTCACTTCCTGCATCCCTTCCCGCTGAGCGACAAGTACTTCCTTACCTCGGCGAATCTGGGCGGATGGAATCTGTTCCTGGTCGATACGTTCGACAACATGCTGCTGCTGAAGAAGGACGAAGGCGGACAGAGCCTCTTCGAGCCCGTACCGTTCCGCAAGACAAAGCGCCCGGCGCAGATTCCGGACCGCATCGTCCCAGGCGCCAAGGACGCAACTGTAATTATCAGCGATATCTACTTTGGCCCGGGCCTCAAGGGCGTCCCGCGCGGAGCGGTTAAGAATCTCCGCGTTTACAAGTACGAATACGGCCCGCGCCGCAAGGGCGGACACTATGCGATGGGCATGGAAGCCGGTTGGGACGCTCACCTTATCCTGGGCACCGTTGGTGTCGAAACCGACGGTTCCACGACTTTCAAGATTCCCGCCAACACGCCGATCTCGCTCCAGCCGCTGGATAAGGACGGCAAGGCTCTACAGCTTATGCGAAGCTGGCTGGTCGGAATGCCCGGTGAAAGGCTCTCCTGCATCGGATGTCACGAAAGCCAGAACTCCGCTCCGGCGACCAAGATGACTATCTCGTCCCGCAAGCAGCCCAAGACGATCACACCGTGGTACGGACCGGTTCGCGGATTCAGCTTCCAGCGAGAAGTTCAGCCTGTACTCGATAAGTTCTGCGTCGGTTGCCATAGCGGCAAGGAACGCAAGGACGGAAAGAAGATCCCCGATCTCCACGAGCCCAGAATCGCCCACACAAACCTGCACCCGTACGTACGGCGGAACGGCCCCGAGGGCGACTATCACCTGCTTACCCCGCTCGAGTTCCACGCCGATACCAGCGAACTGGTCCAGATGTTCCAGAAAGGCCACAACAACGTCAAACTCGACAAAGAGGCCTGGGACCGCATCATCACCTGGATCGACCTTAACGCACCAAGGCACGGCACGTGGACAGAGGCCGGAGCCAACAAGGGTATCCTCGATCGACGCCTCGAACTGCGAAAGATCTACGCCAGCGTCGACACGAATCCGGAGTTCATTCACAATCCTTACAAGAAGACCGAAACCTTCATCAAGCCGGCTCCGATGAAGACTGTCGCCACGAAAGTCAGCGTTACCGGTTGGCCCTTCGACCAGGCTGCCGCCAAGGCCAAACAGGGCTCAAACGCCTCGATTGAACTGGACCTCGGCGGCGAGCTGAAGATGAAGTTGATGAAGATCCCCGCCGGTGCGTTCGCCATGGGCTCCAACAGCGAAACGCCGATGGAAACTCCCGTCAGCAAAGTTGCAATCGCCAAGCCGTTCTATATGGGCGCCACGGAAGTAACGTTGGGACAGTACAAGCAGTTCGATCCGAAGTATCAAAACGGCGTGTACGACATGCACTACAAGGACCAGGTCAAACGCGGTTACTACATGGACACCTCAGACAACTTCCCCGTGATCCGAGTTCCATGGACCAAGGCTATGGAGTATTGCGCCTGGCTGTCGAAGAAGACCGGCAAGAAGGTCTCGCTCCCGACCGAAGCACAGTGGGAATGGGCCTGCCGCGCCGGATCGGCGACAATGCTGTCGTTTGGCGACAAGGACACTGACTTTTCGAAGTTCGCCAACCTTGCCGACCTGAAGGTTAAAGAGATGGCTGTCCGAGGCGTGAACCCCAGGCCTATCCGCAACCCCAAGCCCGACGTCGACTACGAGCTGAAGGACGCCCGCTTCAACGACGGCGTGCTGCATCTGGCGGACGTCGCCAAGTACGAAGCCAACGCCTGGGGCCTGCACGATATGCACGGAAACGTGGCCGAGTGGACCCGCTCGCAGTACAAGGCTTATCCCTACAGCGATACCGACGGGCGCAACAACGCGACCGCCGAGGGCAAGAAAGTTATCCGCGGCGGTTCGTGGCACGACAGGCAGCATCGCTCCAGTTCATCGTTCCGTTTGGGTTACCCGACATGGCAGAAGGTCTACCACGTCGGCTTCCGCGTAGTCGTGGAGTAATCACGGCAGGCGCCGCGGTTCGATCCGCGGGCCCTGGACCATATGCGTTATCGCGCAGGCAAAAAACTGCGACTCAAGAACAACCGGGAAATATCCCGCATGTTCGACAGCGGACTGCGCGCCCGGGACGCGAGAATTACGCTTATAGGATCGCGCCGCGCCGAGGGAGATATGCCCTCGCGTGTGGCGGCCGCGGTTTCCGGACGGCATGGAGGCGCGGTGGTGCGAAATCGCATTAAGCGGTTGTGCAGGGAGGCTTTTCGAACGAGTCGCGATCGCCTTCCGAGCGGATGGGATTTTGTGATGCTTCCGCGTGTGGGAGTTAATATGACGTTGGCGGAGCTGGCCGACTCCCTGGCGGCTCTGACCGCGAAGATTTCCGCCGCGGCTGACAGATCCAAGGAAACCGGCGATGACAGTTGACCGTGCGTTGGTAAACTTAAGAGCGATTCCCCGCAAGGCGGTTATCTGGGTGGTTCGCTGCTACCAGGCGACGCTGTCGAGTCTGATAGGCCGGCAATGCCGCTTCACCCCCACGTGCAGCCAGTATTTTATTGAGTCGGTCGAGACGTACGGCGTTTTTCGCGGAGGGTTCAAGGGACTCTGTCGGATCGTGCGATGCAACCCCTGGGGCAAGAGCGGATACGATCCGGTGAAGAAGCCGACTGACGGAGCGGCTAAATGACTATACCCGCTCCTGAAGAGATGCGTATTTACCGCACGTCGATTCCGATGCGTCGGTTCGAACACGCCGCAGCCGCCCGCGCACAGGCCGAAGCGATAGTCGTTCGACTGACCTGGCCCGACGGGCGGGAAGGATGGGGCGAGACGCTTCCGCGGGAGTATGTCACCGGCGAGACTCTCGACAGCGTGGTTGCAGATCTGCAGGAAAGAATCTTCCCGGCGATGAAGTCGGATGGCGAAGGCCGGATTCTCAGCGTCGACGCCGACGGCCGATGCATGTCCGCCGCCGCCGCGGCGCTTGACATCGCCCGCTACGACGCGATGACCGAAGAACTGCCGGCCGGGGCGATTGTCCCGCGGGTCTCGGGCGTGCTGGGGTCGGCCGACCCTTCGAAAACCGCGCGGAAACTCAGACACATGCGACTGTTCGGTCTGAGGGACTTTAAACTCAAACTCGGCTTTGAGGCCGAAGTCGATCGCGAGAATCTCTCTGTAGTCAGCCGCAAACTGTCGCGCGGCGTCCGGGCTGGTAAGCTCACCCTGCGCGTGGACATCAACGGCGGATGGTCACCGACGGAAACGCCCGAGCGGATCGATGAACTGGTTCAATACGGCGTATGCGCAGTCGAGCAGCCGACGTACTGCCCGGCGGGAGAGCTCGCCGAACTGGCCAGGCGGTGTTCGATTCCGCTGATGGCGGATGAATCGCTGATAACCGCGGCCGACGCCGAGGCGCTTCTGCCCGCCGGCGTCAAAGTGTGGTGGAACATTCGTCTGTCGAAAAACGGCGGTGTTACTGGCGTGTCTGAGCTTGCAGCGATGGCGGTCGGCAACGATATCCCATTCGTGGCCGGGTGCATGGTCGGAGAGAGCAGTATTCTGTCTGCGGCCCAGCGGCGGTTCCTGGGTTCCGCCGGCCGGTCGGCGAGATTCGTTGAGGGGAATTACGGACGTTTTCTGCTGTCTGACGATCTGACGGTAAAAACGCTGCGGTTCGGTTACGGCGGGCGATTGAAAAACCTACGACGCCGCGGTCTGGGCGTGAAAGTTGATCCGGACAAGCTTGCCCGCTACGGCAGGGCGGTGGACTGACTCTACCGCGCCGCGGCCAGTTGCGTGCGAATCCTGGGTCGCAAACTTCGATTGACCCAATTCATAAAGACCGCTCCGGGACAATCGGTGGCGGCGTTCGGTCCGTCGCGATGCCCGATGATATTGTCGGGGTCGATTTTGTACTTGCTTGCCAGTTGTCGCACAAGTTTCTCAAGCGCCGCGATCTGGGCCTTGGAGGGCATCTGGCTGCTGAACTCTCCGACCAGGCATATGCCGATCCCGTGATTGTTGTATTCGTTATTCGGCGTACCGCCGGTGTGTGCGCCCCATTTCTGCTTGGTCCATCGGCCTCCGACCTCCACGTGTCCGTTGGGTCCGCCGTCGCCGTTGTCGATGACAAAGTGGTATCCAAGCTCGTCCCATCCGCGGGCGCGGTGCGACTTGTCGAAGCTGGCTGCATTGCCCCGAGCCGTTGCGCTGTGATGAATTACAATGTAACGCCAGAGTCGATATCCGTTGGTCCGCCACGGATCCGCAGTCGGCGCAGTCGGACGGGCCGTTACGTGGCGCACCGGGCGAGGCGTCGGACGAACCATGGGTCTGGGGACCGTCAGGTCCAGTCGATGCTGAGGGACCAGCCCGAGCTGGTTGACCGGCTTTGAAGTGCAACCGACTATCGTCTGCACTGAAGCTAAAACGATAACTGACATCAGGATCTTGTTGAATGACATCTGGTGTTCCTTACGAATATTCGTAGCGATATACTCCAGTTAAGGTATCGGCAGATGGGTCGGGCTTTCATCAGCCAAGTGGTCGGCCAGTTTATCCGCGTTGGCGTGCAGGCGGATCATTTCCGGCAGTTTCGCCGGTATATTCTCAGATGCGATCAAGTGTGTGAAGTACTTATTGCGGGCGGTTTCAATCGCGAGCTTAATGTCCGCGGTGACGACATATGGCTTAAGGGTCGAGGCGTTGGCGGCCTTTCGGCGGTCT
>PVBE011919122.1_pt1 | contig 17477 bp, 13 predicted proteins | sample 1631181 | NCBI WGS metagenome assembly PVBE01 (sample SAMN08397723, study PRJNA350692) | Marine metagenome, whole genome shotgun sequencing project. | isolation source: water | place: Pacific Ocean | collected 2012-04 | reverse complement strand
CGGGCTTGTTGGTGAACGTCATCTTCTTCGAGTCCCACTTTAGTTCCTCGCCCGGATAATATAACGCCGCATTTCCCAGCAGCACCGCTTCGGTCAGAGGTCCGGAATACGCGAAGTTCGCCCCGCCGATGATCGGCTTACCGTTCTTGGTGACGCCTTTGCAGGCGTTTAACCAGTCGGAGTAGTGCCCGCCGGGCCTGGCCAGTACGACAGGCGGTCTGCCGAAAGCCTTGCGCTTGGCTTCAGGGATTATCTGTCCGTCGAGTATTTTGCCCTTGTCGCCGATGTAGAGTTTTCCGTTGTTACCCCAACTGCGGCCGCTTTCGAGTTCGTCGGGGCGCGGCGGGCGTTTGCCTCCGTCGTACCAGACCAGCTTCACCGCTGCTCGATCGCCGACAGCAGGGAACTGGTATTCGATAATCGACCACTTGGGAAAGCTGATCCTGTTGAACTTCGAGCAGGAGGCTTTGACGCTGCTCGGAGCGCCCAGACCCAGCGCCACGAACGGCGAATCGAGTGCGTGGCAGCCTATGTCGCCCATGGCTCCCGTTCCAAAGCCCACCCAGCCTCGCCATATGAACGGCAGGTAGCTCTTGTGATAGTCCCGCTGCGGAGCCACGCCCAGCCAAAGATCCCAGTCCAGCCCTTTGGGAACGGCCTGCTTTTCTGTCGGCGCGCCCATTCCCTGGGGCCACCACTTAACCGGTCTGTCGGTCCATATGTGCACCTCGCGCACGGTTCCAATGGCTCCGGCGCGAATGAAGTCGCCGGTGGATTGGTGCCTGCCGGAGCTGTGGCCCTGAATGCCCATTTGCGTGGTCACTTTGTATTTGGCGGCGGCCTGGGTGATAATGCGGGCCTCCTGTATGGTTCGCGTCATGGGCTTCTGGCAGTAAACGCCTTTGCCCATCTGCATGGCCTGCAGGGTGATTCTCGCGTGCATATGGTCCGGCGTGGAGACCGTGACCGCATCGATGTCAGAGCCCATTTTGTCCAGCAGCCTGCGGAAGTCTTTGAAGATTTTGGCGGTTTTCCCGTGCGACTTGAAAAGTCGCGACGCCCGGCGCGCGTCTACGTCACATAGCGCCGCGATCTTACCGCCGACCCGCTCGGTCTCCATGGAGTCGTGCCTGCCCTTTCCACCGGCGCCAATCTGCGCTACGTTTACCGTGTCGCTCGGCGGCGGCGAGCCGGGTTTGGCTCCCAGCACGTGTGAAGGCACGATGGCTATAGTCCCCGCAGCCGCTGCGGCGGTGGTGATGAATTCACGACGCGACAGTATGTTTCGGTTCTCGCCTGCCATGCTGATGTCCTCGTAAGCGTTTGCAGTGTGTTGCATATAAACCCCGGGCTCGCTCGCCCGCAGACTACACTTCAAAGGATACCCGCAGTTAGCGGTCAATACTACATCAATTGACCGCCCTTCCTTCACACCGCCGGATCGGTACGTCCGATTTTCATTTAATCGGAATTCCATAGACCTCAACTTCGATGTAATGGTTATGGTCGCTGTCGGTATTGCCCTGGCTGTGAAGTCGCACATACCGCCCTTGCGTCTTCTCGGGGCAGTAGATGAACTTGCCTTCGTTAGTTTCAACGTAGCCCATCTCTTCGCCGATTCCTTTACCGTAAGAGTTATCGTGGTCGCTGTTGAAAACGATCTGCACGTTCTCGATGAAATCCTCATCGTCGGCTACTTCAACGATTACGTCGCGGTAGGCGCGGGCCTTGGCGTGATAATGCCACATCGAAACGCCGTGAATGTTCGCCCGCAACCCCAGGTCGATCTGCACCCACCTCTTGCCGATACTTACGTCGACGACATGCGCGTCTTCACCGCATTTTTCGCCGTCGGTGATCATTTCCAGGGCGCCGAACACCGGAAGAGACTCACTTGACATTACCGGCTTCTTCAGCGCCAGGTTCACCGATCCTTCGGGTATCTCAATCACCGGACGCTCTTGGCCTTTGGCGCGGCCGGGGGCTATGTTGGGCTCATTAATCGGAACGGGCGTGCCGACGAACATAGCCTTGGGCAGTCGAATACTGAGCTCCACAGTGGAGACTCTCGCCGATCTGCGAACCGGCGATATTGCGGCCTGGGCGACCTGGGGCTCCGCGGCTCGCTCGGCCTGGCGATCGGCGGCCTGGCGATCGGCGGCCTGCTCAGTACTTGCACCGCAACCGATGATGATCGTAATTCCGGCCAGGAGGGTTAACATAAATATGCTCGACAATTGTGCGTGCTTCATTTTCCACCTCGTGTTAGGGGTTAACAGACGGATCTGCTTTCATACTTAAGACGAATGAACCGCCAATTGTCACCAGTGGTTTTCTGAAGAAATTCGGAAATACTCACCCTTTGAAAAGATTGATGCTTTAGGCGGAGTGCTTATCTGAAGCGCTAATATGGATTTGCGATCGACGAGAAACGCCGCTTCTATTCAGACTGGGCGGTCGTGTATTTCTTCCACAGGTCGCGGTTGACCCTAACGTGAAGCGGCGCGTTGGGACGAAGCTCCCAGTTGCGAGGCTTCTGGCCGTCCGGTGTCTCGGGCTTGAGCCAGTCGTACGGAGCCGACATGAGCATCTTGACCGTCAGGGCGTTGTTGACCTGGGCGCTGAGATCCGGCCGATATATGATGACCGGCGCCAGGGGCCAGGGTAAAACCCGCCCCTTCTCATCGACGATCTTGACGTCCAGTCGCGGGAAGTCTCGCAGGTACCACGGGAACGGCCAGGGGTCGTTGTCGGCGCAGATAATCTGCACGTGCATGTTGTTCTTGTCGGGGTGCTGGCTTGCGATGCCCCTGACCTTGTCGGCCAGCTCCGGCACGTCCCAGGTCGGGTGTGCGTAAACGTAGGGATTGCCCGGATCGGCGCATTGGGGGAAACTCGCACGCCAACCCTGCCAGCCCAGGTGACCGGTTCCGACAAGGAGCAGCACCGCAACGATCGCCTTGAGCGGAGCCGAACGCATGATACGGAGCAGCACCGCCGCTCCGACACCGGCCAGAAGTATCATCCCGTGGAAAAAGCCCAGCAGGCACCACGGCGTTTTGTACGAAATCAGCGAATAAACCGCCGTCATAACCACAGTGTAAATGCACAGGAACCGCAGCAGCGGAATGCTTGCCTTACCGCAACCGCGCCCGATCAGGCCGGCGATCAAACCGACGGCCGCCAAACCCAGCACGAACGCCTCAGACCACACAGTTCCGTCGCCAACCCGCCACCAGCCGACAATACGAAGATAGTGATGCCACGGGTAGCTGTGGCTTCCGGCTGAGCCCTCGCCTCCGGCCTGGGTGAAGTAGTTTCCGTACGTTGCGATCGAGTCCCACGGGCCGTCGGCGTTCGTAAACAGTGACGAGAACATCGTTACCGACACCGCGACGGCCGCGATCAGCACAATTACGCCGGCGATGGCGCAGAAGCCTAATTTGTCGCCGAAGCTCGCCTCAGGCTCGGCCGGCTGCTCGGCGGACTCTTGCGGCTTGGTGGCCCGCAGCAGTGAAAACAGCATCGCGCAGAAGCCTGCGGCGCCCATGGCGAACATCGCGATAATGCATGTCTCCTTCGTTGCGTGCATGAGTCCGAGGCACGCTCCGGCGACGATCATCCAGAAGATGCGCAGCACGATATTGCGATCGGCGGCGCACCGCCAGAATGCCGCCAGTGCGAAGAAGGTAAAGCAGACCAGGAGCATTTCCTGGATGTAGTAGCGACTGTAGAAGATCATCGCAGGCGACGCCGCACACAGGACCGCGGCGCACAGCATTGCGGTGCGGCCTATACCGTCTCTTATCAGCCAGAGTCCGGCGATCAGCAGTATCCCACATATCGCCGGCGCCAGTCGCAGATCCGCCTCGGTGGTCTGCGCAAGAGAATTCCCGCCGCCCATTCGGACGACGGGAATACTCATGTAGTTCAGCGTGGGACCGTGGTATTCGTGCGGATCGTAAACGTAGTATCCGCGTTCCAGCAGGTCTCCGAACTTAAAGGCGTGCACAGCTTCGTCGGTGTGCATGGGCCGATTGTCCAAGCGCACCAGCCTTATCGCCGCCGCACCGGCGACAACAAGGATCAGCACGCCGAAGCTGGCTACCGTTCGATTCATTTAACGGGTTTGCCGTAGACCTCAACTTCGATGTAGTGGTTCTGGTCGTTGGACGTATTGCCCTGGCTGTGCAGGCGTACGAACTGGCCTTTAGTGCCCTTGGGGCAGTAAACGTACTTGCCTTCGTTCGTTTCAACGTAGCCCATCTCTTCGCCGATTCCCTTACCGTAGGAATTGTCGTGGTCGCTGTTGAAAACGATCTGCACGTTCTGGGTGAAGTCTTCGTCGTCGGCTACTTCAACGATCACGTCGCGGTAGGCGCGGGCCTGTCCGTGGTAGTGCCAGACCGAAAGACCGTAGATGTTCGCCGGGGCGCCGAGATCGATCTGCACCCACTTCTTGCCGAAGCCGATGTCAACGTTGTGTCCGTCTTCGCCGGACTTGTCGCCGTCTGTGACCATTTCCAGGTCGCCGACAACCGGAAGGGATTCGTTTGACGTTACGGGCTTCTTAAGCGCGAGGTTGACGGTGCCTTCGGGAACCTTGATCGCCGGACGCTCTTCGCCTTTGGCGCGGCCGGGGGCGATGTTGGGCTCATTCATCGGCACGGGCGTGCCTTTGAACATGGCCTTGGGAAGATCGATCGCCAGGAGGACCTTAGTGATCTTGGCCGCGGCGCCGCCGGTCGGGGCCTTTACGGTCGTGCCGCCGCCGGTCGGGGGCGTAACAACCGTGCCGCCGCCACCGGTCGGGGGTGTAACAACCGTGCCGCCGCCGTTACCATTGCCTGCAGTCTCTTCTTTTGGTCCGCAACCGGCGAAGATCATGGCGCCGGCCAGCAGGGCTATCGTGAAAATGCTCAGTAGTTTCATGTCTTTCATCCTTTTGCCTCGTATTACGGGGTTAAACCATTGACTGCTAGTGTTTTGGAAATAAGTCTGGCGGGGACAAGGCCGCCGGCTACCGAAGCCGGTAGTCTTGTGTCCATAATTATAGCGTATTACCTTATGAGAATCACCAGTGGTTTTTCTAAAAAATTTCGAAGTAGTCGCTGCTGGCCGGACCAAACCGCTCTATCCGTCCGCCATGTGGGGAATTATCGTCAGGCATAACCAGCAACGCAGTAACGTGCTCGTGCGTACGACAGTAGTTTTCAACCTCGTCTGTGAACATCACCATTAGCGCCGTGGACAACGCATCAGCGACCGCTCCGCTGCGGCAGATGATCCATGCGGCCAGCGGTCCGTCGGCCGGGCCTCCGCTGCGAGGGTCTACAATATGCTCCCCGCGAGCCTGCGTGCCCGATCCGCTTACCGCCCCAGAGGTTAGAACGACCCGCTCGATTCCGGCCGCCTGGGCCCACGGGCCTCCAACGGCGACGGGCCAGCCTTCTTCAACGCCCGGAGAACCTACGACCCTGACGGTGCTCGTACCGCCGTGGACCAGTGCGTTGCGGATGTCCCAATCGTCCAGAACATCCAGCATCCTGTCCAGCGCCACGCCCTTTCCGATCGCGCCGAGGTCGACCGATACGCAACTGTCGGACCGAATCCCGTCGACTTCCCTGACGCCGACCAGAAAACCGTTCCGGTCGAGTATGAGTCTGGTCATACCGACCCTGTTGAACGCCTCGTCGGGGGATTCGTCTTCGGGTCCGGATGGCGGAACGTTGTCGGTCTCCTTGTAGTCCATCACCGCGCCTATGGTCACGTCGAAGGCGCCGAGAGTATCGGCCCACACGTGCGCCGCGGTGGCCAGACATTCGAAAACCGCGATGTCAACGCCGACACACTCGCCCGGTTTCAGGCGGTTGACCCTGGCGATATCGCTGCAGGCGTCGAACCGGCTCATAAGGCGGTCGAGCCTGTCGAGCTCCGCGAACGCCGCGCCGGCGGCCTGGCGAGCCAGTTCCGCGTCAGCATGGGCGATGACCGCTTCAAACGTAACGGTCATCGCCTCATGGGCGAAGCGGTGCAGGTTTGGCTCCGTGTCGCCCATGGACTATGCTCCGATCAGGCCTTCTTCTTGCCAAGAGCCCCGACAACGCACACTGCGCCGGACACTATCGCGCCGACGCCCATGTACAGATGCAGGGTGGCCATCAGCGACTGCCAGCACATTCCGATAACCGGAAGAGTAGCCAACGCCGCCGTCAGCACCAGGCAGAATCCGAACGTCGCAAGCATCCAGAAACCGATCTTCTGACCGAGGCTGAACCTCGACGAATCGGCCTGGCTGCATTCTGCGGCCCGGAAGAAGATAAGTCCAAGCAGCGCTACTGCAAACACTGCTCCCAACAGTACGTGGATAATCAGCATCCACCCGGTGATCGTGGCTCCGGTCAGCACCGGGATAAATCCGGTGACAACCAGCACGATCGCAACACCGCAGACAACCAGACCTGCGAGTTTGTCAAGCAACGGGAAGCAGAACTTCTCGGTCTGGCCGCCGGCCTTGACGAACTTGCGAATCGCAAGCGATCCGTAAGCCGACAGGATCAACGCGATCAGAACCGCCACGCTGAACAGCACGGCCTTGAAGATCGGCCGGAACACAAACGTCATTCCGAACATGTTGTGGAAGCTGGCGTCGAGTCCCTGCAGTTGATACATGGACTTGACCGCCACTATGTCGGTCAGCAACGGGCCGGAGCCCTTTACTTTTCCGAAGAAGAACGCCGAATCGGTCGAGTGGCAGTCGGTGCAACCGCGTGCGCCAAGCGACTGGGCCGCCGGTCGAACGCCGTGGGCCATCGGCCAGGAGTACGCCTCAGCAGCTTTGTGATCGTTGGTGACCATCGCGCCGCTTTCGTTCAGGGAGAACATCTTTCCGCCGGAAATATAGGCGAACTTACCGCCCTTTTCCTTCTGGAGCTTGCCGAGAACGACCGACACCTGCTGCAGCGTGAACGATTCTTCGACCCCGGCGGTGCTTGCGGCGGCCTGGATCACGATGTCCGAGATCAGCGGCAGGACCTTATTGTCAGCGGTCAACCATGCGAATCTCGGCACGGCGAGCCTCTCGCCGCCGGTGTCGACCTTGACCAGACGCCAGCCCATCTTTTCCTTGTCCTCTTCGGTCGGCCTGGGGACGAGGTCTCGCTTGTGAACCGTATCGCCGTAGTCCAGCACCGGAACGGTTCCCTTGGGAACTTTGATGCTGTCGGTCAGCGATTTGAGCATCGCCGTAACGACCGGTCGGATCTGCCCGAGCTTCACGGGGTTGTCATTCAGGAAATCGGCTTCGGGATCCAGATCACGCAGCAGGCAGAGAATCTCGCCGTTACTGTAGTCTCTGGCGAAAGGCCCGACCATAACAGGAGCCTCGCCGGTCAGATCCGAAACGTTCAGACCGCCGTCGGCATTAAGCCTGTACACCTTGCCTCCATTCACGAAAACCGGAATTCCGCCGATCTTCTTGAGGGTGACAAGCCTTGGATTGATACTTCTTATTCTTCCTACTTCGTCGACAAGCGGTCCGGCCAGTGCGTTCATGATTTTCGCTATCTGCTGCGGAGCGTCGAGAACTCCGGCTGCGGCTCCGGCGACTTCATTGGGCAAAAGCGGTTTTACATTTTCGCCGTCAATGCGTCCCCAGAACGCCGGCCACATCATCTTTCGCGGGGCGATCTTTCCGTCTTCGTTCTTCGCCAGCACGCCGGCGGAGATATTCGGGGCGTCGGTGTACCACTGGGCTCGTCCGAAGATTCCCATGCGGTTGATGCGCGCCGTTCTGACCCTGGTGGGCTTGCTTCCGGGCATCGGGCCGGAGTGGCAGGCGGTGCAGGTCATCTTCTTAAGGTGAACGGGGGGCAGTCCGGCGTGTTTGGGAACCGGAGCTCCCAGTCGTCCGCCCATGGCTCTTGCGCCCGATCCTTCGGAACCGAGGTGGCAGCCTTTGCACGACAGGGACGCCACGTCGGGGTCCTGCCGCATTTTGGCCTCACCGGCGTATCCCCGCACGATATTGTGCGAGATTCCGTTTCGGTGGCACTGCACGCAACTGAGACCGGCGGCGGAGTGAACGTCGCGGTCGCTGCGCCATTTGCTTTGTCCGGCGTTGACTGTCGAGTGGCACGCCAGGCAGCTTTTGTCTTTCGGACTTGCGACATTCATCATCGCCCTGCCCTTTGAGTCGAACTGCGACAGGTCGTACGTAACCGCCGGCGGGGTCGCAAACCCGGTGTCATCGGGGCTTGGGCCCTTGGAGTAGTCCCACATGTCCAGCTGCCTGGAAGCCATTCCGCCGACTTCGCCGAGCCCGCTGGCCGCGGTGGCGGCCCATGCGAAATTCTCCCTGCCTATCTGCTTGGCCCATTCGCTGTGGTCCTGTTTGAACGAAGCGTTGTGGCAGCCCAGGCAGTTGATCTCAGCGGTTCCCGATACGCCCCAGCGAGCGTTGAAGTCGCTGGTGTCGTCGGGGCTGGCCATGTCGCCGCCGGGCATGTGGCGCCCGAACAGCTTGGTGAACGTCCAGGGCGTCAGCCCTACGTCCTTGGGCTTAATGAGGCCTTTCCAACCGCGATTCGACATGGGCAGTTGCGTGCCCGTGGCGGCGTCGACCAGCACCCACGGTTCGCCCGGTCGGCCTGATGTGGTCGACTTGGCGGAGTTAAAGTGCAAACCGCCTGCGATGACTTTGTAGTCGTGGCACATGCCGCATGTCTGACTTGTCGACATGGGCATCGAGCGCTTCATCGTCGGCAGGATGGACCGGTTATCGATATCCTTCAGGCTGAATCGGTGCAAAGGCACGCACCGAGTCCCGTCGGAATGGTGGTTTTGCGGCTCGGCGGCGATAACGAACCCGCCCGAGACCACAACCGATATCAAGATTGCTATGGTTATCTTTTTCAAGCTTAGACCTCGAACTGGTCGTGTGTGAACTCGATCTTCTTCTGACTCTTGACCGCATCGTTAACCGCAAGGACAGCAACTGCAGTTTCGTATCCGATCTCACCGGGGCAGTTCAGCGACTTCCTGTCGTTGATACGGACGGCGTCGAAGAAGTTGTGCAGGTGGGGCTGGTGCGGAAGCGTGCCGAGTTCGATCGGCAGAGGCCACTTCGGCGGGGCCGGCGACACGCGGACGTCCAGCATAACGTTGGAGGTCTTTGTCTTGGCCATCTTGGTGGACATCTCTTTGAGGTAGCCCTTCTTGACCCACTTGTTCCAGTCGGGTGCGTTGATTTCCTTCTCGAGCCAGTTTCCGTCTCGCGGAACTTCGGAGATCACCAGCGTACCGTGTTCGCCCATGAACGCTTCGTGGAATCCGCCGTGGCGGGTGGTGGTCTGAACCTGGTAGAACGCGCGGGCCATGCCTTCGTCGTTCTCGTATTCGAACAGGCACATGACGTTGTCGTACCACTCGTGGTGCTTGTAGTAGTCGATACCGCCCGAGGCGACAACCGACTTGGGATTGGACTTGAATATCCAGGCGAAGATGTCGATCTGGTGCGAGCCGAGGTCAACGATCGGTCCGCCGCCGTAACGCTTGTACCAGCGCCAGTTGCGGAAGCGACTCATTGTGTCGTATCCGCTCTTGGCCAGTTCGCCGGCGGTCAGGGCGTGCTTCTGGGGCCAGCCGATGTCGTCGGAGACCGCACGGTTCCACTGGCCGTAGCCCTGCATGACCCTGCCCAGCAGGCGAGAGTCCAGCACACAGTTTTTGACCGCGTGCAGGTAACGCGGGTTCGATCGCCTCTGGTGACCGATCTGCAGGAGCTTCTTGGTCTCGCGGGAGGTCAGGACCATGTCTTTAGCCAGTTCCAGCGAGTTGGACATTTCCTTCTCGCAGTAAACGTGCAGACCTTCCTTCATGCAGGCGATGGAGTGTTCGGCGTGCAGCCAGTCCGGCGTGGCTACGATGACCGCGTCGAGGTCCAGCGCGTCTTTTTCCGCCAACATGTCTTTGTAGTCGGAGTACTCTTTGACGGCGCCGTAGCCCTTGGTCTTGTTGTACGCGTTGAGGGTGTTAACGCCCTTTTCGCGATTGAACTTCCAGATGTCGCAGACGGCCTTGAAACGCAGACCGGGAATGCTCTGACCGGCCTTGAGGCATGAGGTCAGCAGCACGTGTCCCTGTGCTCCCACGCCGATGATGCCGATGTTGAGCTCAGCGGTCTTGCCCGTTCGCGCTTTGGTTGTCGCGGTTTCGGACACAGCGTTGCTGAGTCCGCCGGCCAGGATTGCTCCCGCCCCTGCGGCCGCGGCGGTCCTGGTCAGGAAACCCCGCCGGTCCATCTTCGTACCTTTTTCTTTTTTGTCCATATCTAGTGCTCTTTCAGGAATGATTGCTTCTAGTCCTTATTGATCTTTCTTAGGGCCCTTTAGGTCCGCAGCCCATACGTTGCGGAATTCTACTGGATTTCCGTGGTCTTGCAAGAGCAGGAACTCCTTGGCGATGGGCTTGCGCCTCCCGCCGTTGCCCGTTCCCTTTTGCATCACCACGTCGTTATGTATCAAAACGCCGTTGTGTACGACCGTTATGTGAGCTCCTTCGATCTGCTTGGCGCCTGATGCGTCAAACTTCGGAGCGCGGAAGAAAATGTCGTAACTCTGCCACTGCCCCGGAGGGGCGCACATGTTAACGCGAGGGGGAACCGCACGATACATCCCGCCGCATTCGTTGGGCAGGCCCGCCAGGCCGTAGCTGTCAAGGACCTGGCATTCGTAGCGATTCTGAATGTAGAAACCGCTGTTAGAGCGGCCTTGACCTTTGTGTTCGGGCATGAACGCCGTGCGGAACTCCGCGTGCAGGTGAATGCTTCCGAACTTCTTTTTCGTAAGCGCCGAACCGCCGCGGGGAACGCACTGCATGACCCCGCCTTTCAGCAGCTTCCAGCCGCAGGGCTTATCGCCGCCCCTGGTGAAAGTGGCGCTTAAGTCTTTGGTGTCCGGGCCGATCAGCACGGTGGCTCCGGCCGGGGGCTTGGCGCCGAGGCGGTGCGACAGACGCATAACCCGCTTGAGGCTGAACGATGCCTTGGGGTCGCCTTCAACCGTTCCGGTCAGTGCGGATTCGGTAAGCTTGGCCGACCACTTGGCGCCCTTGTACTTTCCATCGCTCGAAGAGCCGACGAGCTTGTCGGGCTTACCGTTCAGGACGGCGAACTTCGGGTCGCGGGTGTCGAACTTCGCCATCATATTGACGATATACTCGCCCTTGGGCATTACGATCACCTGGGCGACGATGGGATCCTTGCCGATCGTCCCTTCCCAATCGCCGGTCAGCGGGACCTTTGTGGCGCAGGGCGCTTTGGGATCTTAAGGCTTGGAGGCGACTGTAGCGACGGGCTTAACCGCGCAAACGGCGGCCGCGTCGTCACCCTTGGGCTTGGGCGCTTCACCCAGGACCAGAGAGCAACAGGTCAGCACAATCGCCAACCCCGCCGCTATCGTCTTGTTGGATTTCATTATCATTTAATTTCGGCCTCTTCTTAAGTAACGAATCACTTAACGATTCAGTCAGCAAAAACTATTCGAACGACAGGGAGATTTCCGCGATCGACCAGTTCTTACGGTTCCTGCGGTCCCTGTTGCTGATCTTCTTGGTCTGGACGATCTTCACTGCGATTGCGGACTTGGCGGTGAAGGAAACCTTGGTTATGCCTCTGGTTCCCTTGGCCTTGGCTATCGCTGTTCCCCAGGTCTTGCCGTCTTTCGAAACAAACAGTTCGTATTCGCGGGGGTAGTCGTCCATGTTGACGCCGCAGTCGAGGGTCACGCCTGTGATGCTGTCGGCGGCGGGGAGAGTCAGCGTGAACGAATCGCCGGAGTTCATCACTCCGCCGGTGGTCCACAGCGTTTTGCGAACGCCGTCGATCGCCAGGGCGGCCTTGTCGCCGCCGCGGGAGGCCGAAGCCTTCGCCGCCGGGCGGGCCAATGCCCACTTGATCTTGCTGGTTGCCAGTTTTGCTTCGTTGGCGAGCGTCTTGTCGGCGGCGCAACCCTGTGCGATCGCCAGACCTGCGGGGCACGGGAAGCTGGCCAGGGCCGCGAGAATCTGCTTCTTCTCAGAGGGACCTGCAACCTTAAGGCCCTTGCCCAGGAGTGCGGTCTTTGCTTTGCACTCGGCTGCGGTCGGAGCCTTTTCGCCAGGAATGGTGATAACGCGAATGTAACCTCGCATCGCCAGGACCTTGCGCGCCGCATCGGAATCCGACGTGGCTACCGAAAGGAGCGTGTCCGCCGGCGTGGCGTCGGGCCAGGCCGCCAACGCACGAACCGAAGCCTTCTTCACGTCGTCGCTGCCTGAGGCCAACTGCGACTTGATCGCCGCGTAAGCCTTGTCGCCGGCCAGACGCGAAAGAACGACCAGCAGCACGGACTTGGCTTTGTCGTCGGCCTTTCCGAGCACTGAAATTACCGGAGCCGAACGCTTGTCGGCGTCGGGGCAACGCTCCGAGACCTGCAGGATAGTGTTAGCCAACCCCGCCCTGTCCGACGAGCTTTCTGTCGCTACCAGCATCGAGGCGATCTGGGGCACGTCGCTCTGGGCGCCCAGGGTTCCCAGGGCCTTGAACGCGGCGCGGCGTACGGTGGATTCCTTGTCGGAACCAGCGATTTTCAGGACCGCGGGGGTAGCTTCTTTTTCACGCCTGGCGGCCAGGATCTTCACCAGCGAAGCCCTTACCGCAGCATTGTCAGAACCGAGCGCTTTAATGATCGCCGCGCCCACACCGTCGCCGCGGAGCCCGGTCAGGCTTCCGCCGGCCGCAGCAGCGTCGCTTCCGCCTGCGGGCAGAGCCCTGGCGAGAATGGTAACGCTGGACGCGTCGCCCAGGGAGCCCAGTGCGTCAAGCGCCGCTGTGCGAACAGCTGCATCTTTGGATGCCGCCGCTGCGGTGACTGCGGGCGCTGCGCCCTTGTCGCCGCGACTAGCCAGTGCGGTGATAACGATAACCTGCACGTCGGCGGGCAGGTTGGGCAGCTTTCCGGCGAAGACCTTGGTGGCTTCGGCGCCGGTGACTTCGTTTACCAGCTTGGCGGCCAGACGCTGCATCGCCTTGTCCTTACCGCTCAGCAGTGATGCGATGATCGGTGCGGCGGCGGACTTGTCCGAACGTGCAATGCCTCCCAGTGCGGCAATGCGTACGGCGGTGGACTTGGCGCCTTCGAACATATTCTTGTAGATCTTGGCGGCGGCCTTGGTGTCGCCGCTTTCGATGAGGCTCTCTGCACATGAAAGCGCCGCATCATCTGCGACAGCCTGCAGGGACTTGTCGATCTTGGCTCCGTCGAGGGCCTTGGCTGCGTCGGCTCCGCCGATCTTGCCCAGTGCAGCGATTGCGGCGCGGGCGGTTTCGGTGTCTTTGTCGGCCAGCAGCTTACTCAACGCCGGTACGGCCTTGGCGTCGCCGCGGGCTGCGATCGTGCCGATCATTCCGATTCGGATCTGGCCGGTGGTCTTGGCCAGTGCAGCGTTAAGAACGGAGTCTACTGAGGCTCCGGCCATTCCCTGGAGGGCGAAACGAGCCATGTTCGAAAGCTTCTCGTCAGTCAGCAGCTTTGCTAGCGACGGGACCGAAGTTTCGGTTCCGATCCGACGGAGCATGCGGCAGACGAACTGCTTGCATTCGAAAGTCGCCTTGGGCGAATTAAGCGCCTTGAGCAGTTCAGCCTCGATCGCCCTGGTGTCTTTGGTCGTGCGGATCTCGTCTTCGATCGCCGCAAGCGCCACGCGGCTTTCGCCGAACTTGTAACCGATGATCTTAGTGTGATCGGCAGCTCTAAGCGGACCGGCGACCAGCATGCTGACTGCAAGCGCCAGAACTATAGCTGTTACTGCTCGTTGACGTGTGCTCATTGGAATTCCTTTCACTGACTGGGTTTCAGGATGCGTTTTTGATCGTTATTAGTGTTTTACAGCTTGATCTTCGAGATCCAGATGTTTCTGTACGCCACCGGACCGTGATCGCCCTGAAGCATCAGCGGGCCCAACGGTTTTTCGTCGTTGAACGCCGAGGCGCGAGTAGCGCCGGTCACTTCGTGATTCTCGTGGACTACGATTCCGTTGTGAACGACCTTTACGAACTTGGCGTTCTGGGTCTTTTTACCATTCTTGTCGAAACGTGCGGCCCGGAAGATCACATCGAATGTCTGCCACTGTCCAGGGGCTTTCGAAGCGTTGACTCGGGGCGAAACGCCTTCGTAGCCCATCTTGCCGCTGGGATTCTTGCCCCAACGCTGGTAGATCCCGCCGCAGTCGCTGTGTTTGGGCTTGGCGACTTTCCAACTGTCGAACACCTGAATTTCGTATCGGCCCTGGAAGTAGACGCCCGAATTAGAGCCTTTGGAGACCAGGAACTCAACGTGAGCTTCAATGTCGCCGAACTCTTCTTTGCTGAGAATGTTCTTCGTTCGCCCGCCGTTGTCGATGATCCCCTTGCCCGGCTTGGTCGCCAGTTTGCGATTGTTCTTTTCATCGAGCCCTACGCCGCCGACTTCGGTCCACTTGCCCAGATCGGCGCCGCGCTGAGCCTTCCATCCGTCCAGCCCAACGAGCTTGACGGCGCCCTTGGGGGCGGGCTTGCCCAGCGTGCATTTGATTTTCTCAGCCGGAGCGGTGGTGGGCTTGGCGGCCGGTTTGGCGCAAACTGTTACAGCTTTCGCCGGCAAGGAAGCTTTCTTCTTCCGGGCCGCCTCAGCGCCGCCAAACATCGCTCCCAGCACCACAACCGTCAGTCCAATCAACAAAATATTGCGAAGATTAGCCATTGCCTATCCTTTTATTACGTTTTCGTGTTTTTAGATCGTCGTAAACTTATTCCAGCGTCCAGGGCGCCCTGTAGGACTTGCCCAGCATCGCCGATGCCGCCGGATCGCCAATGATCTCTTCGGTGTCGGGATTCCATTTGATCTTCCGCTTGAGCAGCATGGCGATCTCGCCAAGCAGCGCCACGGAGATCGATCGCAGCCCGATCTCGATCGGTGCGATGGTTTCCTTGCGGCTGCGAACGCAGTCGATAAAGTTCGCGCGATGATTTCCGCTGGGGTGCAGGTGAATCTCGCTGGGACCGATCGGTTCGTTTATGCTCGGATCGCTGACGGTCATTCCGCGCCTGGAAACGTGGATCCACTTGCCGTTCTCGCCGTACCACTTGGCGCCCTGCTTGTAAACCTGGTTGTTTGCGACGCTCAGTTCGCCTTTCCACAGGTCAGTGTCGTATTTGCAGGTGAACTGGTAGTGGCTCGGTGCGTTGTAGAGTCCGTCTGTGGGGTAAGTGGCCTGGTTCGGAGTGATTTCCACGGGGCCCCTTCGCTCCATGCCGACGCCCCAGTGTGCGATGTCGATATGGTGTCCGGCCCAGTCGGTGAGCTGGCCGCCGGAGTAGTCCATGAACCATCGCCAGTGGAAGTGCACGATCCCGGAAGTGTACGGCTTGAACGGCGCCGGTCCGAGCCAGCGGTCCCAGTCCAACTCTTTGGGGACCGGGATCGGCTTGGGATCGCCGCCGCCGCGCCCTGTCGGCAGGCCGACTTCGACGCGATGGACCTTGCCGATTCGCCCGTTACGCACCAGTTCGCAGGCGTAGCGGAACTTGTGCTCGCTTCGCTGCTGGCTTCCGGTCTGCCATACGCGCTCGTAGCGGTGTACGGCGTTGGCCATCGCGCGTGCCTCGCGAATCGAACGGGCCAGCGGCTTTTCGCCGTAAATGTCGAGTCCGGCTTTGGCGGCCGCAATAGCGGGTATCGCGTGCCACTGATCCGGAAGAGCCATGATGACCGCGTCGAGATCGCCGCGGCCGATGAGCTCGCGGAAATCGAGGTAGCCCTTGGCGTCTTCGGTCTTGTTGCGCCTGTTGATCGAGTTCATCGCGTTCTTGAGCTGGGAAGCGTGTACGTCGCAGGCGGCGAGGAACTGCACGCCCTTGCAACCCATCAGTCCGCCCATGTCGCCGCGACCCATGCCGCCGCAACCGATAATGCCCATCAGGATTCGATCGCTGGCCGGTGTGCCGCCGTCTTTACCCAGCGCGGCGGCCGGTACAAACGTAGGCGCAGCAATCGCAGCGCCCGCCGCAACCGCCGTTCCCTTTAGAAAACCCCTACGACTCAGTGAATGCATCTGGGCCATAATCACTCTCCATGCAGTAGCCAACTCGGAATGCCGCGTCCGCCCAATCGGACGGGTCGCTAATACTACAACGCACCAGAACCATATTCCATTGATTTTTTCCAGATTTCGCCCCTCGAAAGAACGCTTTGCAGTGAGAGAATTCCTACATAAGTAGACGGAAAACCCCTCGCCCCCGCAGGCCGCCCACGCCGAAGGCGCCGCGGATGTGTCAACTGCCCCCCACGGCTTCGTTCCCCCATCCATCCGTCGCGTCGGTCAGGTCACTTTCTGAAAACCGCATTGGCCGCAAGCCCAAAAACAACCGCAGAGGCCAGAAGGCAAACGCCGCCGCCCGTGGGATCCTTAAAATCGGAAATTGCGACGGCGGCTCCAATCAGACCGGCAATGCCGACGACTATGCAACCGACAACAATAATCCCTGGAATCATAGACAACCCCTGGCGATCCTGGTTCGTGTCATTCATTGTCTCTTCCTTTATATGACGCCTGTACGACAGGATTTGAAAAAACGCGCCAAACACGGCGTTTCTACAGTAATTGTATGCGATGCAGTGTCTCGAACAAGTTGAATCCACACCACTATCGCAAGAACTCGCTTTCAGATCACGCGAAGCTACCGATCTGTCAGGGGTTCAATGTCCGGGGCGGCTGGGATGTCAACCGGTCCTTCCGTAGGTTCGACCGTAATAGGCGTGTCATCTCCGCTGGACCCCTTGATCTCGCTCCACCATTGATCGGTCGAGGTGGTCAGGTCGCGCACGAGGAAGTAGTAACCTACGCACAGGGCCGCTATTACGCACGCAACAGCAATTATGCTAATCAGGAGAGCATTGGATTTACGCTCGGCCTGCCCCTCGGGCAGCGCCGGAGGCTGTGGGGAATCTGACATATTAGCACTGTTCCTTTCCGGTTGTTTCTCTTCTGCAGGCGAATCTACTTACTGGGCTTGATCTCGATCTGCTCAGCTCGAGCTATGCTTACCATAATCGCCTGCAACACATCCTTTATCAAGGGTTTTGGCGCGTGCAGGGCGGTGTGCAACGTGGCGCCTTTGGCCTGCATTCCGAACGCTATGGGAGTTTTGCAGTCTATGGACGGGACTATTGCGACCGTTTTCGGCGACGCCTCGAACGCCTCCATTACGTCACGAATGACGTTGGTGAGATTCCGCACGTTGAACAGCGCCACGGCTGACGGATTGTCCGGCAGGGACCGCATAGCCGTCTTAACACCCGGATCGGACGGAATCGGGCCGGTCCCGTCGGCGACTTTCAACGCCTCTTTGAGCCCATCGATCGACCCGCCGGCAGTCACGACCAGCGTTTTTGCGTCCGGCG
>PVBE010777372.1_pt1 | contig 17477 bp, 12 predicted proteins | sample 1631181 | NCBI WGS metagenome assembly PVBE01 (sample SAMN08397723, study PRJNA350692) | Marine metagenome, whole genome shotgun sequencing project. | isolation source: water | place: Pacific Ocean | collected 2012-04 | reverse complement strand
GGTGGCCCCGGCGGCCCGGCGATGATCTTCGGCCAGGGCCGGCGCGACTTCGCCTATGACGGCGACGTCGTCTACCACGAGTACGGTCACGCCGTGGTGAGCGTGACGGCGGCGCTGTCGCCGGTGTTCGGCCTGGGCGGCGCGAGCCTGGACTACCGCCCCGGCGCCCTGAACGAGGGGATCGCAGACCAGCTGTCCACCGCCCTGTCCGACGACGCCCAGCTCGGCGAGTACGCAGGCGGCTACCGATACGGCTCGGAGATCCGCGACATGGAGGGCGACGCCACCTGCCCGGAGGGTCAGATCGGCGAGGAGCACCACGACGCCCAGCCCTGGGGCCAGGCCATGTGGGAGGTCCGGGACGGGCTGGGCGACGATGACTACCTGCCCCTGGCCTGGTCCACGCTGACGATGCTCCTGCCCAGCAGCGGCACGTCGGAGGCGGCGGCGGCGATGGAGGAGCTCGCCCAGCAGCGCTTCCTGGGCGAGGACCACAAGCTGCAGGCCGTGACCGGCCCCATCTCACGCCACCGCCTGCATGAGTGCGAGCGCTATATCCCCATCGACGAGGGCCCAGGCCACTCAGCGGTGAGCATGTCGTCGTCGGAGCTGACCCAGGGCCAGCTGCTGTTCGACATGCCCGCCCACCTGCACCACACCATCGAGGTGCCGGAGGGCACGGCGGAGCTGCGGATCATCAAGCGGATGATCGGCTGCGTGCTGGGCTGCAAACAGAAGATCTTCCTCCGCCACGCCGAGCCCGTGACCTTCTCGCTGCTGTTCGACGGTGCGCTCAACTACGACGCCGATCACGTGTTCGAGGAGCAGACCGAGGTCGTGCTCGCCGATCCAGCCCCGGGCACCTGGTACATCGGCAACAGCAACGGCACCACGTCGACGTTCATCTACAGCGTCACGGGCGATCTCGTGCCCCACCCCGAGCCGGATGTCGCAGGCGAGGGTGAGGGTGAACCCGACCTGGGCGACGACGTGCAGGACGATGAGGGCGGCGGCGAGGGCGAGACCGTGGTCGCCGGCGGCGGGGGAGATCTGCGCGACGACACCCCGAAGGTACGCGCCGAGGACTGTGAGTGCGGCCAGGCGTCATGGCCGGCGCTTACGCGGGCGATGTTGCGCCGCTGATTCGGGCTAGAACTCGTACCCGAGCTCAAGGTTCGCGGCGTAGTGGAACACGCCCTGGTACCGAGGCAGCGCGCCCTGGATCTGGAAGCTGCGCTGGGCGCGCCAGTTCAGGGCCAGGAAGGGCAGGATCTTGATCCGGAACGCCCAGAAGAACAGCTCGTCGGACAGGTCGATGTCGGGAGACCCCGTCTCGAAGTCCGAGCGGCGGAAGTCGATGGGATCGCTGTCGAAGCTGTCGAAGTTGCGCTTCACGTACGTCAGGAAGAGCGTGAACCACTTGCTCGCCGGCATCTCGAAGTGCACCAGCACGCCTTGGCTGGCCTTGGCGGTGGCCTGCTCCCAGGCGGCGGTCAGGGCGAACCAGTTGCGCAGGGCGTAGGTGGCCTCGACATAACCGCCGAGTTTGCGCTCCCCGCCTTTGAGGCTGTTGAGGTAGTCCAGCTTGGTCATGGCGTTGTTCTCTGCGTTGACCGCCTGGATGCTCACGAACCGGTCGACCTCGTACATCAGGTCGAAGTAGCTGGGGATGTAGTTGCTGTCGTAGCTGCGGCCCTCAAGGCGCAGGCGGAAGTTGCTGTGTTTTGTGCGGCCGACGTTGAAGCGGCCCAGCACGCCCAGGCTCATGCCGCTGCCGTAGCCGAGCATCTGCGTGAACTCGAAGTAGGGCTTGAGGTCGGTGCTGTCCGTGCGCACGGGCTTGAACTCGATGGAGGCCCCGACGAACTGCACCAGCTCCTCGGTGGGCACCTTGGGCAGGTTGGTCTCCTCGTTGACCTCGAAGAAGCCCTGGCGGCCGGCCTCGACGCACTGGTCGGCGGCGCTGTTGACGTCGCCGTTGGGGTCCTTGACCTCGGCGAAGAACACGTCGCTGGCGCAGGCCAGGGAGCGGGGGGCGCCCAGGTCGGCGGTGTAGTGCGCGCCGACGGACAGGCGCTTGAGCGGCCGGTCCTTGCTGATGAAGCTGCCGGGCTTGATGAACGTGAGCACGCCGAGCACCTCGGGCGCCGCGACGTCGTTCACGTACAGCTCGAAGCCGCCGTAGTCGTTGTATGCGTCGAAGTTGCCGGACAGGCGGTGCCGGTCGACGTCGAGGTTGGCGGCGTAGCGCCGCATGACCCCGCCGTGGCCGATGCTCGACGAGTCCAGCTGGGACAGCGAGAAGAAGAAGGGCTGCTCCTTGCCGCCGAACTGGAACAGGCGGATCACCTGCAGGTAGTCGGAGACCTGGTCCCAGTCGGCCTTACGCAGCTCGCCGGCGCCGGTGAACGCCTTGTCGACGGTCTGGTCCCGGTCCACCACGAAGAAGTTCAGCGGCGCCCCGAACGCCATGTTCAGGGCCTTGTCGGTGAAGTTCAGCTCCACGATGGGGTCGATCCGGGCGTACTGCACCCGGCCGAAGCTCGTGATGCCCAGGCCGACGCCGATGCGGTGGTAGCGGCTGACCAGCGAGGTGCGACCGACCCCGGCGAGCTCGCCCTTCACGAAGCCGCGCTGGGCGTCGGTGCCCTTCTTGGCGTCGCCGGCGCCCGCGAGGGCTGCGGCCTTGTCGGTGGGCTCCTTGACGGTGGGCTTCGGCGCGGCGGCCGCGCCGCCGCCGTCGTCCTCATCGTCCCAGCCGTCGTCCTCTTCGAGCTGTTCCGCCTCCTTGTCGTCCTCATCTTGAGCGAAAGCAGGGGCGGTGAAGGCGAGGACGCAGGCGCATAGCACCGACGAGACACACGTGTATCGAGGGTTCCCGCGCATGGGGCGAGTCTAACCCGCTGCCCCGGGGGCACTACGAGTTTTCTAGCTGGCCCGCTTCGGGCCCCGTCCGGCAGGGTCGGGGCTGTGCAGAGCTCCCTGCCGGACGGCGTCGTCGCCGATCACACGTTCGTCGCCATCGACACCGAGACCACCGGGCTGCGGGTGACCGACCGCCCCGTGGAGATCGCCGGCGTGCGCATCGAGGGCGGCGTGGTCATCGACAGCTTCCAGACCTTGGTGCAGCCTGGCTGCCCCGTGCCGGCCGGCGCCCACTCCATCCATGGACTGGACGACGCCGCGCTGGCGGACGCCCCCTCTGCCGAGGTGGCGCTGCGGCAGCTGAGCGAGTTCGGACAGGACTCCATCTGGCTGGCGCACAACTCGGGGTACGACGCCGGGATCCTCGGCATGGCGTACCACCGGGCCGGCATGGAGGCCCCCGACGCACCGGTGCTCGACACCTGCCGCCTGGCCCGCAGCTGCATCCCGGGGGAGCCCAGCTACCGGCTCGAGCACCTGGGTAGGGTCCTGGGCCTGGCGGACAGCGGCTACCACCGCGCCCTGGCCGACTCCCAGGTCGCCGCGGGACTGTTTCTGGAGTGCGTCCGTCGGATCGGCCGGGGCACCTCCATCAAGGAGGTCGCGCGGCGGGCGGGCGGCTGGCTCACCGTCGCCGGGGTGGCCGAGGCCGCGGCGCAGGTGCCCGAGGGCTTCGAGGCCCTCGCCGAGGCGGTCGAGGCCGGCGACGCCGTCGAGCTGGAGTACGATGCCGGCGGCCGGGGCCACCCCAGCCGACTGCGGGTCGCGCCCAAGGTGATCTACCAGGGCGCAGGCCACGCCTACATGGAGGCCTTCTGCTTCGACGGACGCTTCGTGAAGTCCTACCGCCTCGACCGGGTGCTGTCGTACCGCGTGCTCTGACCAGCCGGGCTGCCGCGGATCGCCAGGGGGTGTCGGCGTGAGCGGGCCCGCGCAGCCCCGGCCGGCGGCCACGGTCATGCTCCTGCGCGCCGATCCGTCCGGCGGCGGCGTGCAGGTCTACATGATCCAGCGCCACCACCGCTCCGGGTTCCTGGGCGGGGCCTACGCCTTCCCCGGCGGCAAGGTCGACCCCGCGGACGGCGACGGCCCGGACGTCTCGAGGGTCGCGGCGGTGCGGGAGACCCTCGAGGAGGTCGGCGTGACGCTGTCGACCGAGGCGCTGGTGCACACCGCCCGCTGGGTCACGCCCGAGGCCGAGCCCCGACGGTTCGACACCGACTTCTACCTGGCCTCCCTGCCCGAGGGTGAGCACGCGACCCCGTCGGACCGCGAGTCACTGACCGGGGACTGGTTCACGCCTGCGGTGGCCATCGCCGCGATGCGCGCCTGTGAGATGTTCATGGCGCCCCCGACGCTGCGCTGCCTCGAGATCCTGTCGGAGGCCAAGGACATAGGCGACGCCTTGCAGATCGGGGCGTCGACGGACAGCCCCCTGGTGCGCCCCGTCCTGCGTCTGCACGAAGGCTGCGTGCAGATCCTCATGCCCGGCGACCCCGACCACCCCGAGGCCGACGCCGTGATGCCCGGCGCGACCCGGTTCACCCTCGTCGATGGCGTCTGGGTGTAGCGGGCGCCGTGGCTGAGCTGGTCCCCGCCCCCCTGCCTGCGCTCGTCCGGCGGGCGTTCGCCGAGTGGAAGGGGCGCGAGGCCATCTACGACCTGCCAGCCAAGGCCTGGTGGCGGCCGCCCGACGACCTGGACCTGTCGGCCACCTTCCACGGCGATCGCACCTCCAACCCGGTCGGTCCTGCCGCGGGCCCCCACAGCCAGCTGGCCCAGAACATCGTCCTGTCCTGGCTCGCCGGCGCTCGGGTGATCGAGCTCAAGACGGTGCAGATCAACGACCGCCTGGAGATCCCGCGCCCCTGCATCGACATGCACACCATCGGGTACAACGTCGAGTGGTCGCAGGAGCTGCTCATCGCCCAGTCGCTGCGCGAGTACGCCAAGGCCTGGCTGCTCATCCGGCTGCTCGCAGGGGCGGACGTCCTCGGCCTGGGCGCCGACCGGGCCCGGGCCGATGCCGACGGGACCCTGCTCGACCTGTCCGTCGGCTACGACCTGGCCGGCATCCAGAGCGAGGCGGTCACGGGGTTCATCCGCGGCGCCATGGACGTGACCGCGCTGGTCGACGAGCTGCGCGACGAGCTTCCCGCCGAGCTCGGGGACCTGCGCGACGTGGCCGTGCCCTCGGCCATGACCGACTGCATCACGCTGTCGACCTTCCACGGCTGCCCGCCCACCGAGATCGAGTCGATCGTCCGCTACCTGCTCGAGGACATCGGCATCCACGTTGTCATCAAGATGAACCCGCCGCTGCTGGGCCACTCGGTGGTGGACCGCATGGTGACCAAGGACCTCGGCTACGACGACATCATCGTCCCGGAGGAGGCGTTCGCCGAGGACATGCAGTGGGACGACATGGTGCCGATGGTGCGGCGCCTGAGGGCCGTCGCGGCGGACCGGGACCTGACGCTTGGGGTGAAGTTCACCAACACGCTGGTGGTGAAGAACCACCGCGACTTCTTCACCACCGACGACATGTACCTGTCCGGTCAGCCGCTGCACGTGGTGGCCACCCACCTGTTCGCCAAGTTCCGGGGCGTGTTCCCCGACGTGCCGGTGTCCTTTTCGGCGGGCGTGGACCAGAAGAACTTCGCAGACTGCGTCGCCCTGGGGCTCGTGCCGATCACCACCTGCACCGACCTGCTCCGGCCCGGTGGCTACGCGAGGCTCCCCAAGTACCTCAAGGCGCTTGAAAGACGAATGCGCGACATGGGCGTGACGGACCTGCCGTCGTACCTGGCGGCGTCGGCGCTGTCGCCGGACGTGTACGCCGCCGGCCTGCTCGACGACCCTCGCTACAACGTCGCCAAGAACAGCAAGGCGCCCAAGAAGATCGGCTCGGACCTGGCCCTGTTCGACTGCGTGAACTGCGACAAGTGCGTGCCGGTGTGCCCCAACGACGCCAACTTCGTCTACGACCTCGAGCCGGCCCAGCTGCCCGGCCAGGTGCTGGTCTGGTCGGCGGGCGGGGCCAGCGTGCAGGTGGGCGAGCCCCTGGTCATCGAAAAGGGCCACCAGCTCGCCAACTTCGCAGACTTCTGCAACGAGTGCGGCAACTGCGACGTGTTCTGCCCCGAGGACGGCGGGCCGTTCGTGATGAAGCCCCGCTTCTTCGGGAGCCGGGCCGAGTGGGCCCAGTGGACTGGCCACGACGGCTTGGCGCTGGCCGCGCAGGCAGCGGGCGGTGTCCGGGTCTGGGGGCGCTACGACCTCACCCCCTATGAGCTGCTCCTCGACGATGACGCAGGCAGCGTCTGGGTGTCCGACGGTTGCGTCGAGGTGACCGTCGATACAGGAAGCTACGCCGTGCGGTCCCACGGCGACGCCCCGGACGGCCATCGCCTCGACCTGACCGCCGTCGCCGCGCTGACGGTCCTGGCGCGCGCCGCGCTGGACCCGTCGAGGCCCAACCCGGTCAACGCCCCGCTCCTCCCTCTTCCGTAAGCCAGGCGGACAGCACCGGGTCGAAGGGCCAGGAGCGCACGCGCTCGACGTCGGCCGCGGGCAGCGGCTCGCCCGCCGCCATCGCCCCGAGCACCCGCCGCTGGGAGACGCCCTCGGCGCACCAAAGCGTGCACAGGACGATGAACGCGGCGGCGAGCGGCGGGACGAAGCGGCTGGTCGCGCAGGTCGGCCGGGCCGGGGCGAAGTCCCGGGCGGCGTGGGCCAGGATCAGCGCCCAGGTGGCTGGGTCGCCGATGACCGTCGCGCCGAGCGCGAGGGCCGCTGCCGGCAGCCACGCGTCCCACCGGGGCGGTCCGCGCAGCCTGAACAGGAGCCCGAGGCCCAAGGCTGCGCACACCGGCAGACCCCACACCAGCACGAGCCGCAGCGGGTCGTTGTGAGGGTGGCGCGGGTCCTCCAGCGTGCCCGGGTGGCGGGCCATGTACGAGGCCCTCAGCGAGCCCGGACCCACGCCGGTGATCACCGTGCGGGCGTCCAGCAGCTGTCCGAACTCCCCTGCGAGGCGCACGCGGGCCTCGGCCGTGCGGGCCAGCGGCTGGGCCTTGTACGCGATGCCGCAGGCCAGGGCGCCCGCCAGGGCGAGGCGCTGCCAGCGCCAGTGGGCGCGGAGGATCAGGTGCAGCGCGAGCGCCCCGATGGCCAGGGACGAGCGGGTCAGCGCGGTGGTGACGGCGATCGCAGCCAACGTCGGGCCGGTGACGAAGGGGGCGGCGAGGACGAGCCATGCGCCCAGGTGGTTGGGGTTGCCCAGGGTCGCCGTGAGGACGGCGTAGTCCAGGTCGAAGGCCCGCGTCGAGCCGCCGAAGGGGTCGACGCCGAGCAGCTGAAGGCCTGCGAGAGCGCAGAGGATCCACGCGGCGATGGTGATGGTCCTGGCGTTCGCCTGCACGCCGGTCCGGCGCAGGACGCCCCACGCCGCCGGGGCCGCCGCGAGCGCCAGGATCTCCCAGGGTGTCTGGGGCCTGATGGAGGCGATCGCCGCCCCCACGAGCAGCGCGCCCGCCGCCAAGCGTGACCCCCGCCGGCCAATGAACGGCAACGCCAACGCGAAGACCAGCGCCTTCTGCGGGAGCAGCTCGACGGTCAGGGGGGCGTAGACGAGGGGCACGCCGGCCAGGAGGAGCCCGGCGGCGAGTCTGTCAGCCCGGTTCAAGCTCCAAGACTGCCACGGTCGGCTCACCGTTGGCCCGGATGAAGTGGGCGATGCGCTCTCCGTCCGGGGATACGCAGGGCTGCACGGTGCCGCCTCGGCCCCAGCTGACCTCAAAGCCGGCCGAATCGCTCACCCGGGACCAAGGGCCCCCGTGCCAGGAGACCTCGACGCCCCGCATGTCGGCACGGGCCGCGAGGCCAGCGGACTCCTGCGGGCACTGGTCGACGTGCTCGGACCGCTTGGGGGGCTTCCACGAGTCCCGCCCCCGGGCCCGTGACGGCTTCACGTCGCCGGTCTTCGAGTCGAACAGCCGCCAGCCGGCGTATCCGGGGAAGCCGGACCAGAACAACACACGGCCCGGGCCGGCGGACATCGTGTGATACACGGAGGTGCCCTCGGCGAGCCGCTTGGACTCGCCTCCGGGGCCGCCGGCCAGCCAGAGCCCAGCCCCCTCGTCCCTGCACTCGTACACCGAGCAGCCGAAGGCGACCCTATTGTTGTCGAGCCACAGCGGGTGATAGCCCGGCCCCGCGTGCACGACCGTGCGGCCGCCGCCGGCGACGTCGAGCACCTCGACCCGTCCGCGGCTGGGGCTGCCGAGGTAGTTGAAGGCGCTGTTGACCGCCAGGCGCCGTCCGTCCGGAGACCAGGCGGCGGTGGGCGTGTCGCCGAACAACCGCCAGCGCCGCAGGGCGCGGAAGCTCCATGACTGCCCAGGTGCGCCAACAGAGATCCGCCGGGCCCGCCGCTGGACCTGCTTGACGGTCACCTGCTTGGAGGTGACCCGCGCCTTCACCGGCCCAGGCGGATCCTCCCTGAGCGCGCCGAGCAGCGGCTTCGTGGCCGGGTCGGCGGCCGGAGGGTCGGTCAGGGGCGCGGCAGGGTCGGGGATCGGCGCAAGCTGCTCGCCGAACAGGTCGTCAGAGACCGCCCCGCCGGGGGTGATCACCCCCCCCCCGGACAGCACCGGCGCCGCTTCAGGCAGCTCCAGCGCAGGCGTGGGCGGGGGCGGCGCGTCCGCCCAGGTCAGCCCCAGGCCGACCGCGATAGCCGCGGCGCCCAGGGAGGTCAGAAGCGTTCTTGAGTTGGTCACGTGGCCCCCGCGATCCGGCATGTCACAATAGACGTGCGGGGGGGGCGGATGATTCCGCGATCAGTGGTTCGCGGGGTCGTACTCCGTGCCGTCTTTGAAGTACTGGGCGTTGATCTCGATGAAGTGCGACCACTCCTCCGGCAGATCGTCCTCTTCGAAGATGGCGCCGGGGGGGCACTCGGGCTCGCAGGCCGCGCAGTCGATGCACTCCTCAGGATCGATGTAGAGCATCTTGTGCCCGAGGTTGTTGGCGTCAAACCCCTTCTCCGCCCAGGTGTCCTTGGTCGGTTGGATGCAGTCCACGGGACAGACGTCGACGCAAGCGGTGTCGCAGGTTCCGACGCAGGGCTCAGCGATGATGTAGGCCAAGGGGGCTCTCCGGTCTGGATTAGGTGGGCGGGCTCTGTATCAAGCTCGTTGGGATAAGGGTAGCCCGACCGTGGTGGGCGTCAAGGCTCATGTCCCCCTCAACCTCCACCCGTGCCGCCGGTGTCATCGACGAACAGCTCTGCGTCGGGGCAGTCAGCCTCGGGGAGCGGGTTGAGGCTGTCGGTGGACTCGCGGCGGGCGGCGTCCAAGCAGGCGCCCGGCCCCTCGCCGCTGAGATCGAAGCGGTTCAGACAAGCCCCGAGATCAGCGACGCCATCTGCGTCGGTGTCACGCGTGGGATCGTCGAACAGGGGCGCGCAGCGGCAGCGCTGAAGCATGCGGCACGGATCGCCGCGGACCACCCGGCCCATCAGGCAGCGCCGGGCGCACTCCGCCTCGGCGTCGATGCAGATGCCGTCCACGCAGTCCCGCACGGGGACGCTCACCGCCGACCAGCCGTCGCACTCGCACTCCATCTGACCGCAGTCGCCGTCGTGCACACAGGTCCTTGATGGATCCGGGTCCTTGGCGCGCACGGCGAGATCGCCAGCGGGGCAGGCGCCGCCTTGCTGATGCAGCGCCACCTCGCAGCTCTCCGTGGGCAGCGTGTCGCCTGCGATGTCGATGGCCAGCCCCGCCCGGTTGGTGCCAGCGATGCACTCCGCCCGCTCCTCGCCGCCGAGGTCGCCGCACAGGCAGTCCTTGAGGATCTCGCACGGGTCCGACTTGCTCCCGCGCAGGCAGCCATCGACCGACAGGGCGGCCAGCGCCACCCCGGCGACCATGACCACGGAGGCCAGGCTCTGGGAGGGCCGACGAGCCATCAGAAGGCGTAGCTCACGCTGACCGTGCTGAATAGGCCCGGCGCCTGCCCTCCGACCGCGTCCGGGCCCTCCTTGAGGAGCGCCGCCTGAAGCCGTCCGTCCAAGTGCAGGTTCTCCCATTGCAGGCCCAGGCCCGTGGTCCAGGCCAGCTGGCGGCCCATGACCGTCGCCTCGTTGCCGTCGCCGTCGTCGGTCCGGACTGCGACGAGGCCACCCACGAAGCCCATGCGCGCCACGGCCCAGTCTGTCAGGCGGGCCTCGGCGGCCACGCGGAAGCCGGGGAAGGTCGTCGTCGACTCACTGCCCTGGTCGCCGGTCTGCGGCGGGGCGTCGAAGCCGTCGACGTCCCACCACGTCGAGGCGAAGCGGGCCGACATGGCCAGGGTGACCCGCTCGGTGGGCTGCAGCCGCGGGCCGACCTCGGCGTCCACGGTCCAGGCCTGTCCGGACGCCGAGCGCTCCGCGGCGGGCATCTGCAGGCTCAGGTCATCCCTGCGCAGGCGCACGTTGGAGCCGATCTGCCAGCGGGGCGCCAAGGTCCACAGGGAACGGTGGCGCAGGTCGAACGCAGCGATGATGGGCGCCTCGTGGGTCACCTCGAAGCGCTGGGTGCGCCGGAAGTACGAAAAATCCAGGCCGATCGACGTGTCTGCGACGCTGCCCAGCGGCCCGTCGTAGGAGTGGCCCAGCGCGATCCCGAAGCTCGCCGCCAGGACCCCGTTGTCGCCCGCGTCGGCGTTGGAGTTGCGGGTCAGCGAGTGGGACATGCCCGCCGACAGGCCCACGGTCTGGCCGGGGTGCGGCGTGTAGGCCAGGACCACGTCCGCCAGGCGGGGCGGCACGACGATGCCTGACCCGGCGAACACGTCGGCCCGCCGCGCGAGGTCGGCCGCGCCGCCGGAGGTGCCCAGGAAGACGCCGCCGACGAAGGTCTCGCCGATGAGCGCCCCGACCTCGCCCAGCGGGCCCACGTCGTCGCCGTGGGACAGGGTGAGCAGGCCCGCGCTCCGCAGCGCGGTGGAGGGGAACCGCAGCACGTCGGTGTCGTCCGGCATGAACGGGTGCCCGGCCAAGGACGCCGTCCGGGCGGGCGTGGCGTGCACGGGCGCTGCCAGCACACCGGCCGCCACCGCGATGACCAGCGTGACTGCGCCGGGCAGCCGACGGCTCATGTGGCGATGCGGAGGACAGGACACCCAGCGGTGGTAACCCCCCCCTGGCGCCACCGTCAACCCCATGCTACCGGTGCCGGCGACATGGACGGCCCGCCCCTGACAAAAGGCCAGAAACGCTGGCGAATCAATGTGTTCGCCGCGACCTGGAGCAGCTACGCGGGCTTCTACTTCTGCCGGAAGAACTTCGGCATCGTGAAGGCGGACGTCCGCGACCTGCTGCAGATCACCGATCTCGAGATCGCCCACGTCTGGACCGCCTACCTGGCGGCCTACATGGTGGGGCAGTTCCTGTCGGCCTGGCTCGGCAAGAAGTGCGCCTGTCGCACCCTGCTGCTCAGCGGCATGGCCATCTCGGTGGGCTGCAACGTCGTGTTCGGCTTCACCACCCTGCTGGGGCCTGCCGGCTACTGGCCCTTGATGGTGTTCATGGTGCTCAACGGGTTCGCCCAGGCCACGGGCTGGCCCGGGAACATCGGCGCCATGGCCAGCTGGTTCCGGCGGACCGAGCGCGGCACCGTCATGGGCCTGTGGGCCACCTGCTACCAGGTGGGCAGCTTCCTGGCGAAGTGGTTCGCCGCCTTCATGTTCGCCGCCTTGGGGCTGATCTGGTCCTTCTGGGGCGCCGCTATCGTCCTGATGGCCGTGTGGTTCTTCTTCTACAAGTTCGGCCAGGACCGGCCGGAGGACGTGGGGCTGGAGGCCATCGTGGTCGAGGCGCCGCCAGCCCCGCTGCCGGAGGACGAGGCGGGCGCGGACGCCGGCGCAGCGGCGCTGGACGCCGGCGACGGCTGGACCCCGGCCGTGCGCAAGTCCGTGATGGTGATGGGCGGGGCCTACTTCAGCTTCAAGTTCCTGCGATACGCCATCGAGTCGTGGGCGCCCATGCTGATGAAGGAGTCGTTCGATCTGCCGACCGACACCGCCGGCTACATCAGCTCGCTGTTCGATGTGCTCGGGTTCACCTCGGTCCTCGTCAGCGGGTTCATCACGGACCGGTTCTTCGCCGGCCGCCGATCCACGGTGACCTTCATCCTCGCCTGCGGGATGGTCCTGGCGGCGGTGTACCTGCGGGTGCTGGGCCCCACCAGCGTGTTCCACTTCGGCCTGGCCCTCGGCCTCATCGGCTTCACCCTGTACGGCCCCGACTCGCTGTTGTCCGGGGTGGGCGCCATCGACGTGGGCAGCCGCCGCACGGCGGTGACCGCCGCGGGCGTGATCAATGGCCTGGGGAGCTTCGGCGCGCTGCTGCAGGAGGAGCTGCTGGGCTACCTGAAGACCTACCACGGGCCGGACGCCGTCTTCGCGACGCTCATCGGCGTGGCCGCCATCGGCGCGTTCGTGTGCGGGGTGCTCTGGCAGTGGGGTTGCAGGGGGAAGACCGCGTTCTGATACGATGGGTCCGTCTCCTGACGGGTCGGATTCCTATGGTGCGGTGGTCACTGTCGCTTTGCGTCGCGTTGGCGGCGGGCTGCTTGGCGGAGCGGGATCCGTCCGAGCCGCTCGCAGATCCGGCCGGCGAGGCGGACGGCGCCCAGTGGACGCCCGCGGACAATGGCGGCGCGCCGATCGGGGGCGGCGGCCCGGCCGAGCCCGGCGACGACCCCCCGACTCCGCCCCCGGACTTCCCGGACGGCCCGGACTTCCCCGACATCCCGGACGAACCCGACGAGCCGGATGAGCCGGACGAGCCGGACGAGCCGGACGAGCCGGACGAGCCGGACGAGCCCGACGAGCCCGACGAGCCCGACGAGCCGGACGATCCCGACGAGCCCGACGACGATCCCCCCGACGGCGAAGGCGAGGGCGAGGGCGAGGGCGAGGGCGAGGGAGAGGGCGAAGGGGAGGGCGAGGGTGAAGGCGAGGGTGAAGGGGAGTTCGACGACGAGGGCAAGGAGGGCGGCGACGATGAAGGTGACGACGCGGGCGGCGAGGGTGAAGGCGAGGGTGAGGGCGAGCCTGAGCCGGGCTGCCCGGAGGTTCCCGTCGGCGACGCGTGCGATGAAGACGCCGACTGCGGAGAGCATGGGATCTGTCTGGCCGCGATGCAGGATCTTGAGCTGCCGGGTGGGTACTGCTCGGCGGACCGGGGGGTGCTGGGGTGCTGCCCGGAGGGGTCCCGTCCACCTCGCGGGATGGCCAACTGCATGAAGGCCTGCGACGACGATGCGCAATGCCGACAGGACGAGGGGTACCACTGCACCGAGGGCGTCTGCGGACCTGACAATGAAGAGGGAGACCCCGAGGTCGGTCCACGTGAGGACAACGAACAGGCCTGCGCCGACGGGGTCGACAACGATGGGGACGGCGACGTCGACTGCAGGGACCGCGACTGCGGCGCCACCCGGGCGTGCAGGCCCCCCGACGAGCCGGTGCCCGAGTTCAGCCACGCGCTGTGCACCGACGACATCGACAACGACCGCGACGGGGAGATCGACTGCGCCGACGCCGACTGCCGGGCGGTGGCGATCTGCAACTTCGGCATCGGTGAGGACACCGCCGACATCTGCAGCGACGGCCAGGACAACGACTTGGACGGGGTCGTGGACTGCGACGATCCCGACTGCCTGGGCCGAGGCCCGTGCGCCGGCGACGACGAGGACTGCGACAACGGCGTGGACGACGACAACGACGGCCTCGAGGATTGTGAGGACGCCGACTGCGCGGGCGTCGGGGACTGCCCGCGGGCGGTGCCGGAGAACACTGCGGGGCGGTGTTCAGACGGCGAGGACAACGACCTGGACGGTCAGGTCGACTGCCAGGACGCCGGCTGCCGTGGTCGGGGCGGGTGCGCGGACCACCCGACGGAGTCGTTCCAGGACTGCATCGGCCTAAGGGACGGGGATGGCGACGGCCTGGTCTCCTGCGACGATCCCGACTGCGCCCCGCCGGTACGCTGCAACCCGTGCATCTGCGCCCAGCTCTGCCACCTGTGCGGCCAGGTCGAGGACACCGACGACCTGTGCGGTGACGACCTCGATAACGACGGCGACGGCCTCTTCGACTGCAACGACGATGACTGTGGGGCGGTGGAGGCCTGCGTCGACCCGGGTGGAGAGGACGAGGGCGGCGGAGATGGCGAGGGCGGGGCGGGTCGAGGCAGCTGCGAAAACGGCGAGGACGACGACGACGACGGCGCGGTGGACTGCGCCGACGACGACTGCGCCGATGTCCCCCTCTGTCAGTGAGCGGGCAGCTCCGGCAGCTCGCTCAGCCAGGCAGCCTCTGACTCCACGACGCTTCGGGCGCCGTGCAGGACGACCCGCCAGAGGTCGCCGTCCAGGGCTTCCGCTGCGGGCCGTATGCCGACGTCCAAGGCGGCGGCCCTCCCATCCGGACCGACCTGCAGGGTCAAGTCGAGCCGGACCTCCGGTAGCGGCATGAGGCGCACCGTCAGGTTCCGTACCTGCGCGATGGGCGGATCGGCTGTCATCACCAGGCGGACGTAGTCGGGGCCGACGGCCTTGCGCGGGGCCACGGTGGGGTGGAACTCGCTCCCGTCGGGAAGCGTGGCGGTGATCGACACCACCCGATCCAGCGGTCGGCCGTAGCGCGGGGACTCGGGCGTGCGGGATCGCAGGGCCTCGCCGATGGTCTCGACGGCGGGCAGCGGGCCCAGGGTCGCGCCCTGCAGGTTGGCCCGGCGCTCCACCTGCGCGACCTGCTGTCCGGGCCCGCAGGACAGCAGCAGGTCCTCGGGCTTCAAGGCGGGCGCCGACGGCAGCGGGCGCTGTGGGCTGTCGGCCGGCGCGGTCCACAGCTTGCCCGGGTTCATGCGGCCGTCGGGATCGAAGCGGACCTTGGCCAGCTCGAACAGGCGGCGGCCGCCTGATCCCTGCTCGTCGAGCATGCGGTGGGCCTTCGACAGGCCGACGCCGTGGTGGTGGCTGATGGTGGCCCGGTGGTCAGCGACGACCTCGAGCGCCGCGGACCAGGCCGCGTCGTAACGGCCCAAGGCCGCCTGCCTATCCTCCACGCCCCTGCCCACGGGGCCGCCGGCGTAGCTGAAGTAGATGCTGCAGCCCTCGGGATACGCGTGGCTGAAGTGGGCCATCACGAACACATGTTCACCGGCCGCCCGGCGCACGGCGTTGTACAGGGCCGGGACCGCCGACCAGGTGGTGGCGACCTCCATGGTGTCCACCCAGGCGCCCGCCCCGAACGTGGGGGGCTGCTTGTAGCTGACGGAGTGGCGACGGTTGAACCACCGCAGGCCGGGCTCGGGACCCAACGGCTCGGCGTCCGCGCCCCGCAGGATGCGCTCTCCCTCCAGGGCCTCGGCGGCGACCAGCGCGCGGTCGCCCTCGTAGCCCGTGATGAGCAGGCAGCCGCCGGGCAGGATCGCCGTGGCCTTGTTGAGCCACCGCGTGTGGTCCAGGGCGGCGCGCAGGGCCCCGATCTTCCAGCCCGCGTCGCCGCCTGCGCCTCCAGAGCCCCCGCCACCTTCGTCGTGCTCCCGAAGGGCGAGGACCGTGTCGAACTCGTCGTACATCCGGAGCGCGGCCGGGCGCAGGCCCCCCTGCATGAGGCGGCGCATGGCGTCGACGCCTGCGCCCACGTCGCGGACCCGCCAGCCGGACAGATCGCGGGCCTGCGGCTGCGGGTGGGTGATCATCGTGGCCTCGGTGATCACGGCCAGGGTGCCCTCGCTGCCGGTGACCACCTGGGCCCAGTCCGCGCCCGGCGCGTCGACCCGCAACGTCTCGAGCGTGCCGTCCGGCAGGGCGATGCGCAGCTGCTGGACCATGTCCTCGATCTTCCCGTACCGGCTCGAAAGCTGGCCAGCGGACCGCGCCGCCACCCAGCCGCCGACGGTCGAGCAGCGGATCGACGACGGGAAGTGGCCCAAGGTCCTGCCCCGTCGCTCCAGGGCGTCCTCGAGGTGCTGCCCCACCCAGCCCGCGCCTGCTGTGACGCAGCGATCCTCTGGGTCGTAGGCGAACTTGCGCAGCCGCTTGCAGTCGACGATCAGCCCGCCGTGCACCGGCCAGGTGCCGCCGCACACCCCGCTGCCGGCGCCGTACGGCACGATGGGGACTCCCAGCTCCCGGGCGATGGTCAGGGCGATGGCGACCTGCGCCGCGTCGGCGGGCCAGCAGACGATGTCCGGCAGGTGGGGCGCGGGGTCCCCGGCGGCGGCCTGCAGCAGGCCCCTGGGCCAGAGGTCGCGGGCGTAGGCGCGGCGGTCGGCGGAGGAGACCGAGACCCACCGGTGCCCCAGGGCATCGCGCAGGCGGGCTGAGAGCTCGGCGCTCACGGGCGACGCATCAGGCCGCTACTGGACCTGCAGGCCCTTGCAGCACCGGAAGCCGACATGGAGCTCCGTCGTGTTGGAGCTGACGGGCGCCGGCGTAACGCACTCGAGGGCGTCGGGGTCGGAAAGGTACGAGCCACCCATCACCGCCCGCTGCCCCTCGACCTGCTCGTCGACCCACTCGGCCACGTTGCCGGACATGTCGTACGCCCCCCGGATCACGTCGACCAGGCACTGCTCGAACGCGCCTGTGGGCTCGCTCTCGTTGCGGTCGGCGTCGGCGCCGTTGCAGCGCAGCCCGTCGTAGCTGCGGCCGTACGGGTAGACCCAGTCATCATCGAGGTCGAGGCGACCGATGTAGCGGCACGCCTCCTTCCACTGGTTGACCGTGCACAGGTCCTTGCCGTCGGGCCACCGGTCGCGGCCGGCCCGCCGGCAGGCGGACAGGGCGTTGGAGCGGTTGACCGCCACCCAGGGCAGCACGCCGGACCGGCTGACCGCCTTGCCCTGGTTCTGGAGGCCGGGCGAGACCTGGGTCGCGTCCTCGCGGGAGGCCTCCCAGCGGTCGACGCACACGTCGAGGTTGTTGAGGTCGACCAGCATCATCTCGAACGGGCAGCGGCCGCACAGGGGCGGGCTGAACTCGCCCTCGGGCTCGTCCACCGTGCCGTCGCAGTCGTTGTCGATTCCGTCGCAGGTCTCGGCCTCGGGGTTGCGGGCGCGGATGCACGGTCCCCAGCGGCCGTCGGTGCAGTTCCGGTCGGCGCATGCGTCGTCGGGGCAGATGGCGAGCACGCCGTCGCCGCACTCGCACTCCTCGTCGATCTGCTCGTCGCAGTCGTTGTCGCGGCCGTCACACTGGCCGTCGAACCGCCCCTCCTCCGTGACGAAATGCTCGCCGTAGTCGGCCGGCTCGCAGGGCACGCTCACGCCGTCACGGCACTCTGCGTTGGAGCCCTGGCAGACGCCGACGGTCAGGGGGCAGGCGTCGGGGGAAAAATCGTCGTCGCGATTGTCGATCGCGCCGTCGCCGTCGTTGTCCTTGCCGTCGCACCGCTCGCGGGCGCCGGGGAAGACCGTGGAGTCGTCGTCGTCCTCGGGCGGCTCGAAGCCCCGGCAGCCGTCGCCTTCGCCGTAGCCGTCCTGATCGAGG
>PVBE011764704.1_pt1 | contig 17484 bp, 19 predicted proteins | sample 1631181 | NCBI WGS metagenome assembly PVBE01 (sample SAMN08397723, study PRJNA350692) | Marine metagenome, whole genome shotgun sequencing project. | isolation source: water | place: Pacific Ocean | collected 2012-04 | reverse complement strand
GTGCCTCGTCTTGCACGGATTGCCAATTTCGACGATCTGGACCCGCTGGCTGCCGAGCCCGACGTGGCCGTCGTTATGATCGATCCGGGAACGGCCTTTCCGGGGGATGCGGATGTTATTTTTCTGCCTGGCTCCAAGGCGACCTTGGCGGATCTCCAACAGGTTCGGGACGAGGGCTGGGACACGGATATCCTCGCGCACCATCGGCGCGGCGGCATGATTGTGGGACTGTGCGGCGGCTACCAAATTCTTGGCCGCGCCGTCGCTGATCCCGACGGCATTGAAGGCCCGCCTGGCGAGGCTCCGGGACTTGGCCTGCTGGACGTCACCACTGTGCTGGGTGGGGACAAATCCTTGGTGGAACGCACCGGCACGGAGGTGGAAAGTGGGGAAGCGATTCGTGGGTATGAAATGCATATCGGCCAGACCTTGGGCCTAGACACGACGCGCCCTTGGCTGACCTTGGCCGACGGCCGCGCCGAAGGCGCTATTTCCGGCGATGGTCGGGTCATGGCCAGTTACTTGCACGGCGTCTTCGCGGCCGATGGGTTCCGTCGCCGGTTCCTGGAACGGTTGGGGTCGCAGACCAGCGGCACGGCCTATGAAGCTTCCGTGGAGCAGGCATTGGACGACCTTGCCGCGCATATGGAGACGCATTTGGACTTGGATGCGTTGTTGGATGTGGCTCATTGAGTTGGTCACCTAACCCTTCCGCTTTCGCGCTACACGCAGACCGACGTTAACGCGCATTCTGCTTAAGACGTGGCCCCAATAAAACCAATCCAACACCCTGCATTGGTCGTATAGCTCATGATGACTGAAACGCCGGTGACGTACTCTTCCCCTGATCTCACCGTCTTCTATGACGGCTCTTGCCCCTTGTGCTGCAGGGAGATCGCGGGCTATCGCCGCCGGGTTGCTTCGGTCCGTACCCGTTGGACTGATGTCAGTGCCTGCACCCCAGAGGCCCTGCCTGAGGGCCTCACGCGTCAGGATGCGCTGGCGCGCTTTCATGTGCAGCGCGCCGATGGCGCGTTGATCTCTGGCGCTGGCGCTTTCGCCGAGCTTTGGGCTCACACCCCCGGGTTCCGATGGCTTGGCTTCATGGCGCGACTGCCCATGATCCACGGGGTGTTGGATCGGGCGTATGGCATCTTTTTGTGCTGGCGACCGGTCTTGCAGCAGCTTCTGTCCAGATCTCGCGAAACCTGACAGCACCGGTCGGCCGTTTTCGCCGCTAAAATACGTGACGGCGGAAGGACGGCGCCATCGCATTTTTACGGTGGACCTGGGCGCTCGCCTCGCTGATCATGGGATGGAAGCTATTTTTTTAATCACAACTTCGTCTGCCGGCAGGAATTTCGCGTGCTCTTGACCTCCACTACCAAAGGAGTTCTCTATTTTCTGTCCTCCATCGGCTTCATCGCCTTGGTAGACACGACGTGTAAGTTCTTCACGGACGAGCTCCACGCCGTGGTTTTGGTCTGGGGGTACTTTGTAGGTATCACCGTTTTCGTCACGGGATACTTTGCCATCCGGGGTCAGTTGGGCCTCCTCAAGACCGAACGGCCAGTGGTCCAGATCGTTCGCCCAGGTTTTCTGGTGCTCTCCATTTCAGGTCTGTTCGTGGGGCTGACCCACCTGCCCATGGCGGAGGCTACAGCCATCGGCTTCACGGGTCCGTTGTTCATTGTTGCCCTGTCCGTGCCCATGCTCGGGGAGCGGGTTGGTTGGCACCGGTGGCTGGCGGTCATGGTAGGGCTGGCCGGCGTCTTGGTGATCGTCCGACCGGACGGGGTGGTGTGGCATTGGTCGGCGGTGACCACGCTTCTGGGCGCCTTCTGTTTCGCCATTTTTCAAATCCTGACCCGCAAGCTGGCCAGCCTGGAGAAGCATCAAACCACTCTCATGTACACCAGTATGGCTGGTACCTTCTGGGTGAGCCTTTTGGCACCATTCTTCTGGACTCCGCCGTCGGTTGATCACGCGGTTATGTTCTTGATTATCGGCGCCATGGGGGCCGCCGCTCATTTCTGCATGATCCAGGCGTTCGCTCATGTTCAGGCGTCACTGCTAGCGCCGTTCAATTATTCAAAGCTGATCTGGGTGATTATCCTTGGCTACCTGGTGTTTGGCGACGTGCCCGGCCTAGATACGCTTGTAGGCAGTGCTATCATCGTCAGCGCAGGACTCTACGTCCTCTACCGAGAACGGAGGGGGGCGCCGGCCTAAGTCGCCGCATCCAATGGAACGGCATGCGTAGCCAAATGGTTGTTTTTGTCGAGTTCCTGGCCGTCCCCTCCATTGCCGCCTTGCTCCTCGTTGGCTGCTAGCGGCTTACCGGCGACTAGAAAGATGAGCGAAATGGTGGCGAACATGCCTCTCATCAAACCGGTCCTATGCGGACAAGGACAAGGCCTGCGACCACGCCAACCATCACCAGATTGGCGACGATATAGAGTTTGAGGGCACGGCGGATGTCCGTGGCCCCGACCTGCGCCGTGCCGTCGCCTATCCATGCGCCGTCGATGACCCTTTCCGCGTACTTGCGCGGGCCCGCCATGGCAATATTGAGGGCGCCGGCCATGGGTGCTTCGGTCCAACCCGCCGTAGGCGAGCCGTGTTTCCCCGCATCCCGCCACATTATCCGCCAGGCGGCGATCGGGTTGGCGGTGGGCGCGAAGAAGGCGGCGACCACAATGAACAGACCGGCCAGGCGCGACGGCAGGATATTGAGCGCGTCATCCAGTTTTGCCGCCGTGAAGCCGAAGGCGGCGTAGCGGGTATTCTTGTAGCCGATCATGGAGTCCATGGTATTCACAGCCTTGTAGATGCAAAGCCCTGGCAAGCCGAACAGGAGGTAATAGAAAACCGGCGCAATCACACCGTCCGAGAAGTTTTCCGCCGCCGACTCGATGGCGGCGCGGGCCACGCCGTGATCGTCCAGGAAAGACGGGTCGCGCCCGACGATATGGCGCACTGCCTGGCGGCCGGCCTCCGTGCTCTCGTTTAGCCCCAATGCCACGGCCTTCACGTGGTCATACAGGCTACGCCCGGCCAGAAGGGTAAAGATTAGCGCCAATTCGATGAACCAGCCCCAGGGATTGGTGAGGCTGGCCCAAGTGATGGCCACACCAACGCCGCCGGCGACGACGACCACAAAAATCGCGACTAGGGCGCCCCGGATGGTGCGGTCCACGTCGCCGCGTTTCTCGCGATTGAGTTTGGCGTCCAGAAACCCGATCAGCCGCCCGATCCATTCCACGGGATGACCGGTCCATCGGAACAGGAACCGGGCTTCGCCCAGGTATGCGTCCAGAACCAGCGCCAAAAGCAGCAAGATCAACGGGTCGAGCCCAGAGATGCTGTCCGTCATGCCAAAGATGAACATGGTTCAAAATGCCGGTCTGGGCGCCGCGCCGTCAATACCCCATTAATGAATATTCCTATATAATCAATGGCTTTATGGCCTAAGAAGTTGCCATCAACAAGTAGCCTGGGGGTCTCGATCTGGATGACGACCGACTCCTCGACGAAGATCCGTAGAAGTTGCTTGGGGAGGATGAGCACAAGTTTCTCGAAGGCGATGCGCTGGAGTTGGACAGCCTTCCGCACGCGACAGCCGAGAAGATGTCCGAACCCGTCGCCGAACCAACATCTTTGGCTGTCTGCAAGTCCGCCAAGAAATCGGAACTCGGCGTCCACCGGCGGTAAGCGGGATGTGGGACAAGCTCTTGAAGGTTTTGCGCCGGCCCTGCCATCGGCGCAGTCCGATGCGGCCTCCTAGGCGCATACCCCCATCCCCGCCCTCTCTGCTTTTCCGAACGCTGTAATCCTGTATAGTCGGCCCATCGCCCAACCCCGGAGGCCATGACCAGGGGACCGCTGTGGTGCGGGCCTGTCAGCCCGTGCCTTCCGATAACGCTCGAAGGCAAGGACCAAGCGTATGACGGACAAAATCGCCGTAATGCTATGCGGCCAAGATAGCCGAGATACCGCCACTGTCGAAGAGTTCAATTTACTTGCCGCCGAACTGAAACGTCGCCTTCCAGGCAGCGATTTGGAAAGCGGCTTTCTTGGGTCAGCTGTGCCGCGGATCCAAGACGGATTGGACACGTTGGCTGCACGGGATTCCAAGAAAATCATCTGCATCCCCGGCATGCTGTTTTCCCCGGAACGGATCACTAAGGACCTGAGCGCCGAATTCGACAAGTTTTCCCGCGCGCATGCTGGAATGGAGCTGGTGTTCAGCCGCGAACTGTCCATGGATTCGAGATTGCTTGCGGTGGCGCGCGACCGCATTGAACAAGTGGAACAAGAAGCTGGTGACCACATCCCTCGCGAAGAGACGTTGCTAATGGTCGTTGGTCCCGGCTCAGATGATTCAAAGGCCAATTCCGATGTCGCCAAAGTCACCCGACTGCTTTGGGAGGGCATGGGTTTCGGTTGGGCCGAGGTAAGTTATTCGGAATCTGCCTTTCCGTCCATGGAAGAGGGTCTCGCGAAGGCGGTGAAAATGGGCTTTAAGCGGATTGTAGTGTTCCCGTGTTTCTTGTTTTCCGGGGACGCTGTGCGGCGCAGTTATGCCGCGGCCGACGATTGTGTAGCGGCGTTCCCGAGTGTGGAGGTCCTCAAGGCCGGCCATCTCTACGATGCTGGACGTTTGGCTGATAGCTTTATCGACCGGATCGAAGAGCTGTTGAACGGGATTGGCAACATGAACTGCCAGGTCTGCACCTACCGTGAACAGATCATTGGTAGGGGTCACGATCACGACCATGCTCATGGGGGCGATCATCATCACCACCATCACCATCATGGCCACGGCGATGGGAATGCTGGCCACGACTGACAGACGGTCAGGGATGAAGGACACGCCCCATGTTTGAATACATCTGTGACCCACAGGAGATCTACCGCCGCTCCTTCGAGGCCCTGCGCGCGGAAGCCGACCTGAGCGGGTTGGCCGATGGGGTCGACACGCTGGTCGAGCGGCTGATCCATGCGTGTGGCATGCCGGATGTGATCAATGACTTCGTCTACGGCGGCAATCCGGCCGCGGCGGGATGCGCTGCGCTGACGGCTGGCGCGCCGGTGATAACGGATGCGGAGATGGTGCGCGCCGGTGTAATAAAATCCCGTCTGCCTGCCGACAACAAGCTGATCTGCACCACCCATTCGCCGGTGGCTATGGAGATGGCTCACGACCAGCAGACGACGCGCTCCGCCGCCGCTGTCGAACAATGGGTGCCGCATCTGGACAGTTCCGTAGTGGTTATCGGCAATGCACCGACGGCCTTGTTCCGCCTTTTGGAATTGCTAGCCGAGGGGGCTCCGGCGCCGGCCGTGATCCTGGGGTTTCCCGTCGGCTTTATCGGCGCAGCGGAATCGAAAGAGGCACTGATCAACCATGCCGGCGATGTGCCCTACGCCACCGTGCGCGGCCGACGTGGCGGCAGTGCCATGGCGTCGGGCGCGTTGAATGCTATCGCGGGGCTGGCGTCATGAACCGCTGGATCACAATCGTTGGCATCGGTGAGGACGGAATGGAAGGCCTGGGGACACGGGCGCGCGAAGTGATCGCGGGCGCCGAGATCCTGATCGGCGGTGAACGGCATTTGGCGCTCGTACCCGAAGGCGCGGCGGCGCGCGCCACCTGGGGGAAGGATTTTGACCACGGTGTCGCCGCCATCCGCGCGCACGTAGGCAAACGTGTCGTCGTGCTGGCTTCGGGCGATCCGTTGCATTTCGGTGTCGGTGTGACGCTGTCCCAACGCTTCGGGGTTGAAGCCGTGGAGATCATGCCCGCGCCCGGCGCCTTCAGTTTGGCCGCCGCACGTCTGGGCTGGTCCATCCCTGACGTTACCTGTCTGACCGTCCATGGCCGTGCCCTGGAGGTGGTGAACCTTCATCTTCGACCGGGCGGGCGCTTGGTGATCCTGAGCTGGGACGGCACGACGCCGGGAAAACTAGCCGCTCTGTTGCGGGCGAAGGGCTACGGACCCAGCGCGCTCACGGTGCTTGAGAACATGGGCGGCGCCCGGGAGAACCGGATCGACGGTGACGCCGAGACCTGGTCTGCCGACGAAACCGCGTCGCTGAATACCATTGCTGTCGAATTGAAAGCGGATGTGGCGGCGCCTGCTTGGTCGCGGGCCGCCGGCTTGCCCGACGCCGCGTTTCGTCATGATAACATGATCACCAAGCGCGAGGTGCGCGCGTTGACCTTGGCCGCCTTGGCGCCATTGCCGGGGGAGACGCTATGGGATGTGGGCGCGGGAAACGGCTCCGTTGCAATCGAATGGCTGCGTCTGTCACCGTCCACGATGGCAATCGCCATTGAGAAAACTCCCTCCCGGGCTGAGAACGCACGTTTCAACGCCCGTGAACTCGGCGTGCCGCGCCTGGAGGTCATTGAGGCTGAGGCGCCGGCGGCTTTCGCCGACCTTGCCGATGATCCGGAAGCTATCTTCGCCGGCGGCGGTCTCAGCGCGGCGCTGTTGGCGGCCTGTTGGGGGCGGTTGAAACAGGGCGGGCGTCTTGTCGCCAATGCAGTGACCGTGGAAGGCCAGGCGGCGCTTCTGGCTCAGCGCGCCGCGCAAGGCGGCGAATTGATCAAGGTGGCGGTCAGCCGCGAAGGCCCTGTGGGCCCGCGCGCCGCGATGAAACCGTTGATGGAGGTGTGGCAGTTGCAGGTGACGAAGAAATGAGTGGCACTCTGTACGGACTGGGCGTGGGGCCGGGGGATCCGGACCTGATCACTCTAAAGGCATTGAAGATTTTGGAGCGCGCGCCGGTGATCGCCTATCCGGCGCCGGAGACGGGCGACAGCCTGGCCCGGTCCATCGCGGCACCGCACATTCCCAACGGACGCATCGAGATCGTGATCCGTACACCCATGGTGCCCGGCAAATTCCCGGCTCATGACGTTTACGACCGTTATGCCGCCGAGATTGAGGCGCGCCTAAATGCCGACGAGGACGTCGCTGTTTTGTGCGAAGGTGATCCGTTCCTTTACGGCTCGTTCATGTATCTGTTCTCGCGCTTGTCGGCGAACCACAGTGTCGAGGTGGTGCCCGGCGTCTCGTCATTGGGTGCCTGCGCGGCGTCGGTTGGCGCGCCACTAGTGTCGCGCAATCAGGTGTTGACGGTACTGCCCGGTCCGCTGGACGAGGCCGAACTGGAAGCCCACATTCAATCCTCGCCGGCGGTCGCGATTATGAAGGTTGGTCGGCATCTGAAGAAGATCTGCCGCGTACTTGATCGCCTCGGTCTGATGGAGCACGCCCAGTACATTGAGCGTGCCACTATGCCAGAACAGCGGGTTCTAGCGCTCCGCGACGTGCCCAGGGATGGCGCGCCCTACTTCTCCATGATTTTGGTCCGTCACGGCGAAACGGAGGCCGGCGTATGAATGTCCCGGTCAACACTGTTTTCGTTGCACTGACGGCCACCGGTGGCGACCTGGCGGTGCGCCTGGCCGCCGATCGCCCGGGTGCCGAGGTTCATGGTCTGGTGGACCGGGTCCCGCAGGCGGATGTAACCTTTGACGCTACGGCCGACCACCTGCGCGCCTTATTCGCCGCTGGCCGGCCCATCGTCGGGGTGTGCGCCGCGGGCATTCTGATCCGCACCCTAGCGCCTTTGCTGAACGAAAAGTATACGGAACCGGCCGTCGTCGCCCTGGCCGAGGACGGCAGTGTCGCGGTGCCGCTTCTGGGTGGCCACCATGGCGCTAACGCGCTGGCCCGCGCGCTGGCGTTGGCCACCGGCGGTCACGCGGCGCTCACCACCGCCGGGGATATCGGCCTCGGCATCGCCCTCGACAACCCACCCCCCGGCTGGCGGATCGCCAACGTTGTTCGCACCAAGGATGTGGCGGCGGCGCTGCTGGCCGGTGATCCCGTATCGTTGCGTGTGGAAGCCGGCGACGCCGCGTGGCTGACGGCATCAGGTCTGTCCTTCTTGGACGGTGCGGATGGCATTCGCATTACCGACCGTGCGATCACAGCGGAGGATCCGGCGCTGGTGTTCCATCCGCCGGTGCTAGTTGTCGGTATCGGGTGTGAGCGCGGCGCGGATGCCACCGAGGTAATCGATCTGATGGAGAAGACACTGGCCGACGCCGGTCTTGCACCTAGCGCCGTGGCCTGCGTGGTTTCCGTCGACGTGAAGGCGGATGAAGCCGCGGTGCATGCGGCGGCGGCGCATCTGGCCGTGCCTGCCCGGTTCTTCGCGCCGGCTCGCCTGGAGGCGGAGACGCCGCGCCTGGCTAATCCCTCCGACATCGTCTTCGCCGAGGTCGGATGCCACGGGGTTGCCGAAGGCGCCGCCCTGGCCGCCGTGGGCGGGGACGGCGTGCTGGCTGTTGAAAAGCAAAAATCCAAGCGGGCCACCTGCGCAATTGGTCGCTCGATCGCGCCGCTCGATCCCACAGAGATCGGGGCGAAACGCGGATGCCTGAGCGTGGTGGGTATTGGTCCCGGTTCGCCGGCATGGCGTGTCCCGGCGGCAACTAAGGCCCTAGCGGCGGCCGATGAGGTTGTCGGCTATCGCCTGTATCTCGATCTGGTTGATGATGTGATCGTAGGAAAACCCCGTCATGACTCCGCCCTGTCGGAAGAAGAAGCCCGGGTCCGCCTTGCTCTCGACAAGGCCGCCGAGGGCAAGGATGTAGCTTTGGTCTGTTCTGGTGATGCGGGCATCTATGCGCTGGCGACCCTGGCCTTTGAGCTTCTCGACCGGGAAGACCGAGCGGATTGGAACCGCTTAGAGATCCGGGTGGAACCCGGCGTCTCGGCCATCCAGGCCGCCGCGGCTCGGATTGGCGCGCCCATTGGCCATGACTTCTGCACGATCTCCTTATCCGATCTGCTGACACCATGGGAAGAGATTGTGAAACGCTTGGAGGCGGCCGCCGCCGGGGACTTCGTGGTAGCACTTTATAATCCTGTTTCCAAACGCCGGCGCATCCAGCTGGAAACGGCGCAGCGGGTCCTCGTTGCCGCTCGCCCTGTCGAAACCCCCGTTGTTTTGGCCCGCAACTTGGGCCGTGAGGGGGAGGCCATCAATGTGATTACGCTGGGAGAATTGACGCCGGATCATGCCGATATGCTGACCCTGGTCTTGATAGGGAATTCTCAGACCCGCCTGACGAAACGGGGCAAAAGGGACTGGGTCTACACGCCGCGCGGCTATGCCGCTAAAATGGCTAAAACAGCGGAGAGCATATAGGAGATATCTGAATGCGTATCTTGATTCTCATCGCTGCGGCGCTCCTGGTTTCTTCGCCGGCCTTTTCCCATAGCACGCCGTCGCCGTTGCCTGGAACGAAGTCGGGAAGCGAAATGCTGCAGAACACCGGCCGCTCGACCATGCTCGCCGATCAGGCGCTTATTGATGCGGCGAAGAATGCCGTCCTGAGCTTGGCTAACTCATCCGGCGGTACCGCGGGGACTTACCATTCGTCTTCGATATCCTCTATGATGTCGTTTCGGGCGCGGTGAAGTAAGGCGAGAGGCAAACATGACCGTACATTTCATTGGCGCCGGGCCCGGCGCGCCGGACCTGATCACGGTTCGGGGGTTGAACCTCATCAAGGCCTGTCCCGTGATCCTTTACGCCGGGTCCTTGGTGCCAGAAGCCGTGATCACTGAGGCCGCCGATGGCGCCCTAATCATGGATACGGCGCCCATGAATCTGGACGAAATCCTGGCCGAGATGGAGAAGGCCTATGCCACCGGCCATGACGTGGCGCGCGTCCATTCGGGCGATCCATCCATCTACGGCGCCATCGGCGAACAGATGCGGCGCCTGGACTCCATGGGGATTCCCTACGATGTGACCCCCGGCGTGTCCGCCTACGCGGCGGCGGCAGCGGAAATGAAACGGGAATTGACCCTGGCAGGGGTCAGCCAATCAGTGATCGTGACCCGGACAGCGGTGCGCTCGTCGGCCATGCCTAACAGCGAAGATCTGGAAACCTTCGCCAAAAGTGGGGCGACTATGGCGATCCATCTTTCGGTCAACAATATGGCCAAGGTGGTCCGCGAGCTCACGCCGTACTACGGCGACGATTGTCCGGTAGCAGTTTGTTACCGGGTTGGATGGCCGGACCAGGAAATCATTGAGGGCACCCTCACTGACATTCGCGACAAGGTGAAAGCCGCGGGCTTCACCCGCACAGCGCTTATCATGGTCGGCCGGGTACTTGATCCGTCGACCTTTGACGACAGTCGGCTCTACGCACCGGACCACTACCACGTGCTCCGCCCGCTCAAGACCTGAGCAGCAGTCCCACGCCGGCGACGGTGATGAAGATCCCGGCCAAGGCGAACCGTGTCGGGATGCTCTGGCCAAGAAATAGCCGGTTCAGGATCAGCGTCAGCAACGGATAGCAGGCGACAAGTGGCGCGACGATAGTCACCGGGCCGCGGCTTAAGGCCATGTAAAGGAGAAGCACGGCGGCCCCGTTGACCACGCCGACGGCGATAAACCACCATATCCCGGCGCGGGCTGGCCAATCACCGCCGTCGCGCCGGCCTAGTATCACACCGCCCATAATCACCGCCGACACCATATAGCCGATGGTGATCGCCGCGAAGGGGCTTGGCCAATCCGCCAGGCCCCACTTCACCATAGGTTGGGCAATGCCCCGCAGAAACGCCGCGCTAAGCGGCAGGCCCAATGTCCATAAGGCGGGCCGCGCATCACCGTTGCCCCTGCCGACGAACAGCAAAGCCACGCCAGCGCAAATAGCCACAATGCCGAGCCCTTGGGTCGCGTTGGGCGCTTCGCCCATGAGCACAATGGCCAGCACGACCGCGAACAGAGGCGTCAGGTTCCCAAGCGTCCCTGTGAGATTCGGTCCGATACGCCTGTTTGCGGAGAACGTCAGTAGTGTGACGGCGACGGGAAAAAACAAGCCGACCACCGCGAAGGTTGTGGCGCTCGAACAAGCCCATTGGTCCCAGGCGACGGTAAGGGGCGAGATCACCAGGAAAAGTAATGCCGTGGTTGGCACGGCGATAGCCGCGCCCGTGGGTGGCGCCGTGGTTCGCAAACCGAACTGGGTGAGCACCAAGGCCAGCGCAAAACAGAAGGCCGATGCTAACGCGATGAGGATCAGCACGGTATCCATGGGCGTAGCTACAGTCTGTCTTGGATCCAGGCGACTGCATCGTCGATGGTTTCGACGTGCGCCCCAAACGGTGCGGATGGCTGGCGGATCAGAACCAGAGGAATGTCCTGCACGACGGCGGCGGTGATCTTCGCGGGTAAGGGCCCGCCGCTATGCTTGGAGACCAGCGTGTCGATACGGTGTTCTCGGAGCAGCGCCGCCTCCGCGGTTTCGGAGAATGGTGGGCGGCCCGTGATGACGTCATAGGCGTCCAATGGCAGCCGTTCCTGGGGCTCGCTGATCAGGCGGACCAGGAACCAGACGTTGGGGATGCCGGCGAAAGCGTCGAATTCCTGGGTTCCCGTCGATAGAAATGCTCGGCCTCCTTGGGCGGCCAACTGGCGGGCGGCGGCTGCCATGTCGCTAACAAAGGTCGCTTGGGCGTCTTCCGGCAACACCCAGTCGGGTCGCCGCAGCATCAGGCGAGGGCGTCCGATCGCGACAGCCGCCTTGGCGGCGTGGGCAGAAATCGCCGTGGCAAAGGGGTGCGTAGCGTCTATAACCATGTCGATGGCGGCATCTCGCAGGTAGTTGGCGAGGCCGTCTGTGCCGCCAAAGCCTCCCTCGCGAACCGTCCCCGGCGGGTTCTGGGGACGCGCTGTGCGTCCGGCGTAGGAGCTGATGATCTCCACATTGTCGGGCAAGGTTTCAACGGCCCGGCCGGCGAGGCGTCGGGCCTCGCCCGTGCCTCCCAAAATCAGAATTCGGCGACGTTCAGCCGGCATAACCCACCTGATCGCCTCGACGGTCGTAGATAAGCACCTCGATTTCTGTACCGCCGGACAAGGTCGCCAATGCTGCCTCGCGGGTGCCGGCCGCGATCCGGTTAGCCAAGGGGAGGTTAGCCGCCGCGGCGATCTCCAGTACCGCCATGGCGGTGTTGGCGTCACGTGTCGCCGTGACTTGCTCACGATTGGCGCCCATGGCTTGCAGGGTGTCCGCCAAACGCGCGAAGTCTACGGACGAGCGCGACGAATGCAAATCCATATGCCCTTGCGACAGCTTAGTCAGCTTAGCGAACCCTCCGGCGATGGTGAGCCGGGGTATTGTGTTAGAGCGCAAGTACTTGAGCATGCCGCCGGCAAAATCCCCCATGTCGATGAGCGCCGTGTCCGCAAGTCCGTACTTATTCCGAACCGCCGCCTCTGAGGTGGAGCCGGTGGCCGCTGCGATATGATCGATACCGCTGGCGCGCGCCACATCGATTCCCCGGTGGATGGAATGAATCCAAGATGCGCAAGAGAACGGGATGACGATGCCCGTGGTCCCCAGCACGGAGAGCCCCCCCTGGATACCGAGGCGACCGTTCATGGTCCTCTCGGCCAGGGTTTCCCCGCCGGGAATGGAAATTCGGACGACCACGTCTGCGTCGGCATTCTGCGCCTTTGCGATCCGAGTGAGATTGTCGATGATGATCCGGCGGGGGGCTGGATTGATGGCGGGTTCTCCTACGGCAAGGGGCAGGCCCGGCAAGGTCACGGTGCCGACGCCGTCGCCGGCCTCAAAGGTCACGCCTGCGCCGGGCGCGCCATAGCGGACCTCGGCAATGATCTCCGCGCCGTGAGTGACATCCGGGTCATCGCCGGCGTCCTTGATCACCGAAGCCGCCGCCACGCCGTCGGCCAGCCGGGTTGTTTCCAGGCTGAAGGTTGGGGTTTGGCCGCGCGGTAACTCTATCGTAATCTGTTCGTTGAAGCTTCCGCCCAGCAGGCCTCTAAGGGCGGCAGAGGCCGCCGCCGCGGCGCAAGCGCCCGTTGTCCAGCCCCGGCGCAAGGTTCCCTCTGGTTTACGGCCCTCCATAGAGGTAATGTAACTCCCTGCCCAGGTAATAACGAGGCTCGAGAGCGTGACCGAAAAAACCAAACCCAAGCCGAAAACCAAATCCAAGCCGCAAAACAAACCTAAGCGGGAAAACAATACTGACGCTGAGGACGCCGCCGAGCGGGCTATCAAATCCGAGCGGGCTGTCAAATCTGGTGGCGGTCGGCTGAGTTGGGTCGTCCTCGCACTGGTGATCGTTGGCGCCGCTATTCTGGTGTATGCGAGTGGCTTCAAACTCGACGACGTAGCAAAGTTGCCCCAGAAATCGGAGGACCAGCTGGCTGGCGGCACGCCGACGATTGGCGGTCCATTCACACTTGTTGATCAAGACGGTAAGACTGTCACGGACAAGGACTTCCGGGGGCAGTACTTGGTGATCTACTTCGGCTACACCTACTGTCCCGATGTCTGCCCTACATCGCTCACGAACATGTCCGATGCTCTTGATTTGCTGGGCGACACGGCCGCCAGGGTGACGCCTATGCTGATCACCATCGACCCGGCCCGCGACACGCCTGAGCACTTGAAAGAATACGCCACCTATTTTCATCCTAGGCTCCACGCACTGACCGGTTCACCGGAACAGATCGCCACCGTCGCCAAGGCTTACCGGGTCTATTACTCCAAGGTCAAGGGGGAAGACGCGACGGAAGACGATTATCTCATGGACCACAGCTCGGTAACGTACGTGATGGGCCCCGATGGGATGTTCCGTCTCCATTTCTCTCATGGGACTGACGCTGAGACCATGGCCAGCCGCCTGCGGGACCTTCTCTCCTAAGACCATGATCGGATCAGCCCGAGGACTGATCGTGGCCGCGCCGGCGTCCGGCAGCGGTAAGACGGTCGTAACGCTCGGCCTGCTGCGCAGCCTCGCACGCGCTGGAGTCGACGTGGTCTCCGCGAAGGTTGGTCCCGACTACATTGATCCGGCCTTTCATACGGCGGCCAGCGGACGTGGGTGCCGCAATCTGGACACCTGGGCCATGCGGCCGGATACCCTGGCCTTCGGGATTGCGGCCCTTATGGACCCGGGGCGGTTGATCATATGCGAGGGCGTCATGGGCTTGTTTGATGGCGCGCGCGGGACGCCGGGTCCCGCCGACGGGTCGACGGCTAGCCTCGCCAAGGCGACCGGCTGGCCCGTGATCCTGGTCGTCGACGCGGCGGCCCAGGCGGCATCGGTGGCTGCGCTGGTTCGCGGCTTTGCGTGTCACGATTCGGCGATCACGCTTGGCGGTGTACTGTTCAACCGGGTCGGTGGCGACACCCACGCGGCCATCCTGAGAGATGCTATGGCGACCCATCTGCCCAGCATTCCAGTCATCGGCTGCCTCAAACGAACCGACGATCTCGGGTTGCCGTCGCGACACCTGGGCCTCGTACAGGCGCTAGAGCATCCGGACCTGCGGACCTTTCTGGACCGTGCCGCCGATTGGATCGATGCCCATGTGGACACCGAACTCCTTTCAGCATTGGCTGTTGTCGCGTCTTCGATGGAGGCGGAACCTTCAAACACTCCGTCGCTTGCGCCGCTAGGCCAGCGGATTTCCGTGGCTCGTGACGCGGCCTTCGCGTTTGCTTATCCGCACGTGCTTGAAGGTTGGCGGGACGCTGGTGCCGAGTTAGCCTTCTTTTCACCGCTGACAGATGAAGGGCCCACGGCAAATGCCGATGCGGTGTATCTGCCCGGTGGATACCCCGAGCTTTTTGCCGCTGCGCTGTCCGTCAACGACGGCTTCCGTAACGCCATGGGGGCCGCGCGGGACCGAGATGCGGCAATATTCGGTGAATGCGGCGGCTACATGGTGCTGGGTGAGGAATTGACGGATGCGTCGGGCGCCGCCCATGGCATGCTCGGGTTTCTGCCGGTCCGAACCTCGTTCGCCGAACGAGCCCTGCATCTCGGGTATCGCGCTGTCCGCACATTGAACGCATCGCCGCTGGGTAAAGGTGCGACATCGTTCCGCGGCCATGAGTTCCATTACGCGACCGTGTTGGAGGAGGTTGGCGCACCACCGTTGTTTGACGCTGGAAATGCGGCCGGCGACGCCATGGGAACCACGGGACTTGTTGTTGGCCGCGTTGCCGGATCTTTCATTCATCTTATTGACCGTGTGGCTTGAAGGTGGGTGGGGACTGCGCCACAAGCTATTCATTGCGGTCGCGCTGCATTGGCGCTACGACTGATCCAGCAGGGAAAGGTGAACTGCGTGTTCAGACCGTTCAAGAAATCCAAGGTTGACGAGTTGCCCTACTGGCGGCGCAAGGGTCTTGACGAAATGACAAAAGCCGAATGGGAAGGGTTGTGCGATGGTTGCGGGCGGTGCTGTCTGAACAAGCTGGAACACGAGACCACGGGCGAGATCTTCCACACGGATATCGCGTGTCGCCTCTTGGATCTGGAAACCTGCCGCTGCACTAGCTATGAAGACCGCAAGCGGTTCGTGCCAGAATGTCAGATGCTGACCCATCGGAACCTGAAGAAGTATCCCTGGCTGCCGTCTACATGCGCTTACCGGCTGTTGTTGGAGGGCAGGGATTTGAATTGGTGGCATCCCTTGGTGTCCGGTGATCCGGAAACCGTTCACAGGGCGGGCGTCTCCGTCCGCCATCGGGTCATTTCAGAGCGCGAATGCGACGATTTGGAAAACCATGTAGTCAGTTGGCCCGCTTAATGGATAAGCTCGGCTTAGACCCGTGACGAATGATTTTTTGAGCAAGGAGACGAGACAATGAGCCTATCCTCGGACCGATTCACCGGCGTGAATGCCGCCGTGCTGACGCCTGTGACCGATGACCTGATCCCCGACGACGCTTTGATGCTGGAGTATTCCAACTGGCTGATGGCAAACGGCTGTGACGGCTTGGCAATCCTGGGGACGACCGGTGAAGCTAACTGCTTCTCCCTGAAGGAGCGTATCCGGATCATCGAGAGGCTGATCGAGGGCGGCATTCCGTCCAAGTCCCTGATGCCGGGCACCGGCAGCTGCGCGCTGACCGATGCGGTGGAACTGACGCGCATAGCCGTCAAGGCGGGTTGTGGCGGGGTCCTAATGCTGCCGCCGTTTTATTATAAGAACCCGTCCGACGCGGGGCTCTTCCGGTTCTTCTCGGAGGTGATCCAGCGGGTCGGCGATTCGAACCTGCAAATCTATCTCTATCACTTCCCGCAGATGTCGGCGACCCCAATCACCTACAACCTGATCGAGATGCTGTTGAAGGAATACCCGGACACGGTCTGCGGCATGAAGGATTCGTCTGGCGATCTGGAGAACATGGCCGGCGCGGCTGAGCGTTTCCCAGGTTTCCACGTGCTCGCCGGGGCGGAGACCGTCTTCCTAGATTTGCTGAAACGTGGCGGCGTGGGCTGCATTACGGCTTGCTCCAACGTCACCTCGCAGCTGGCCCAGGACGTATATACGGCCTTCCAGAACGGCACTGATCCCTCGGCTGCAAACGAGGCGATGATCGCCATCCGAAAGGTGATCCAGGAATACCCCCTGTCGCCGGCCCTCAAGGAACTGATCGCGCGGCACATGGGTAACGATCAGTGGCGCCTCAGCCGTCCCCCGTTCACCCCTATGGACGATGTGACGCGTCAGCGCCTGTTCAACGACTTCGACGCTGTCGGTTACGCACTTCCGGAAGCCGCCTGATTCTCCGGTGGGCGTTGAGCCGGTAGCCATACTCGATATCGATGGCCGTCCAGTGCCGTTGCGCCTCAGGCGCAATGGTCGGGCGCGGCGCATTCTGCTTCGTCTGGACAAGCAAGGCGATGGCGTCGTCGTCACCTTGCCGAAATGGGTGCCCGAGGTTGAGGGTATCGCCTGGGCGGAGAAACAAGTGGCTTGGATCGCCAACCGCATTTCCGCTTTGCCGACGCGCACCCCGTTTTCCGATGGCGCGGTGATCCCCTTCGAAGGAGAAGACCACGTTATCCGCCACATTCCGAGCGCACGGCGCGGCGTGTGGCGAGAGGCCGGCGAGATCCGCGTCAGCGGTCAACCGGAACACCTGGCGCGTCGGGTTCGTGATTGGCTCAAGAAGGAAGCGAGTGCGCGCCTCAGCGAACAAACCGCCCTCGCCTCCGAGCGCCTAGGCCTGCAACACGGCCGGATTACTGTCCGCGACACCAGGTCGCGGTGGGGGTCATGTGCGTCAAACGGCAACCTCAGTTTCTGTTGGCGCCTGATCCTGGCACCGGCGTTCGTTCTCGACTACGTGGTTGCCCACGAGGTGGCCCACTTGAAGGAGCCGCACCACGGTGCTAGCTTCTGGGAAACGGTAGCGGAGCTCGATTCAAGCGTGGATGCGGGGCGAAAATGGCTCCGCCAACATGGGGAAACGCTGCATTTTATCGGTTGAGTGATGATGTGGATACGTGGCGCTGAGATCGCATTGATCACCTGCTGATTGTCCGCGGAACTGGACAGCATCATTACAGCCTTTTCGGCATTGAAGATGGCTCCTGACGATGCCCG
>PVBE011559029.1_pt1 | contig 17484 bp, 10 predicted proteins | sample 1631181 | NCBI WGS metagenome assembly PVBE01 (sample SAMN08397723, study PRJNA350692) | Marine metagenome, whole genome shotgun sequencing project. | isolation source: water | place: Pacific Ocean | collected 2012-04 | reverse complement strand
TCCTGGTGTCGGGAGCGCGCACGCGCCGGCCACCGCGTCCCGTGCCACCCCTCGCGTTTCCTGCTGGAGATCCAGGCCAAGGAACCACCCTCCGATTGGGTGCCCGCCGGAGCCGAGCGCAAGACACGGGGCAAGAAGAAGGGCCGCCGCAAGAAACGGCGCAAGGTGTCCCGCTAGAGGAGCGGCAGGGTGAGCCGGATGGCTCCCCGTGCCAACCCCAATAGAAACGAGATAGGCGCCACCCATTCCCCCCAGGGACGGGCAGCGCCCACCACCCGAGGGTGGTCGTCGACAGGCGAACCTGCCAACGGGCCCTCTCTATGGGACGCTCAGGCGCGAACCCCAAGCCTGAATTCTGTGAGGAATCGGTCCCCGGGCGAATCTTCTCCCAGCGGGACTCTCAGTTGCTCTTGAGGACCAGCAGCAACGACTCCTGGCCCCCCTCGTACATCTTGATCTGCTTCACGGGGCTGCTCGTGTCCCCCTCGGCGTGGACGGAGTAGGTGCCCGGACCCACGCCCTTGTAGGAGAAGCTCCCATCCGTCCCACTGCGTACGTTGCCGAAGTTGGAGAGGTTGTGACCTGCCTCGTCGATGACCTGGATACGCGCGCCGCTGACAGCCCCCCCCTGAGAGTCCTGCACCGTTCCCGTGATCTCACCGGCCGCTGGTAGGGGCAGGTCGATGCGCTGCACCTGATCTGCGTAATCGACCTTCACGTCAATCAGCACGCGCCCCAGCTTCACACTCTGCTGCGCCTGCCCAAAGCCCCAACCGCTAGCGCCCCCTGCCCGTATCAGATAGTCGCCAGGCGCGAGATCCTTGAAGGAGTACTCTCCGTCGGAGTTGGTCGTGGACGAGCGGCCCGCGAAGGGGCTGGGTCTGCCTCGCCCTTCGCCCGGTCCCGTACTTGGTGCGGTCCCACCGGTCAGGGTGACGCGCAGCCCTTCCTCCGGACGACCTCCCGGACCGGTCACCCGGCCCTCGATGCGGCCTTCTGGCAGGCTGAAGTTGATGACCACGTTGTCGCCCCCGGGTACCACCTCCGAGAAGACCACCAGCTCACGCTGGCTGGAACCCACCTGGAAGCGCCAATCCCCGGGATGATCCAGTACCAACTCGTAGTGCCCCTGATCGTCAGCCCTGACCGCCGAAGTCAGGTCGTCGTCCCCATTCTCCGGGGCGGCCACGACGAGTGCCGAGGCGAGGGCCTCCTCCCCGCGAGTCACAGTGCCACTCACCTTCACCGCCGTGGCCGATGGCGCGCCCAAGACCACGAAAGCCTCCTCGCCCTCGCGCACCTCCACGTCTGCCTTCTTGCTGTTGGCCATACGCATGACCCAGTCGCCGCGGCCGCGGCCCCCGCGGGCTCCGGTCGGAGCGAGGCTCACCGTGTACTGACCCGCATCCAGGCCGTCGAAGCGCACGCTGCCGGCACTGTTCGTCTCCAGGCGGCGACGGGTTGGTCCCGAGAGGCTGATCTGCCGGCCCGCACGGTCTTCCATGTCCCTGTGAAGCTCGGCCACGATCACTGCGCCCGGCTTCAGAGCCAGGACGATGCCCTCGCGCTTGGCCGCAGACGTGATCTGGAATCTCTGGGTTTCGCTGCCCGAGTAGCCCTCTGCCGAGGCCGAGATCTCGACCCAACCCGGCTCGAGATTGCCGGCGATGAACTTGCCCTCGCCGTCGGTGTCCACACCGATGGTCTTGTTCTCGCCGTGCATGGCCATGACGCGCGCATCCGCCGCTCCCGAGCCGTCCGGTGCCCGCACGATGCCTGTCACCACTCCCGTACGCGCCAAGACGAAGCGCAAATTATTGGTGCCTGGAATGCTCACCTTCTGACGATCGGAATCCCCGTAGCCCGTCGCAGTAACGCGAACTTCCCAACGGCCAACCTGCACGCCCTGCAGGGCGAACTCCCCGTCCTCGACCTTGAACTTCTCGCGCACCGGCTTCATGGAGCCCGCGCTCATGAACCCACTGGCCTCGGGGGTCGCCGTGACGCGAAAAGCCTTGATCGGCTCCCCGGCATCATCCGCGACCTTGCCAGAGATCACGTTGCCGGAGGTGAGAGTGAGAGCGAGCTGGTGGCTGCCGGGAGCCACGTCCTCCACACGGGCCATCCAGCGCGGAATGCGCCGCGCCTTGAGCTTCGAGAGCTTGCTGCCCGACTTGGGGCGATCATCAGGATGCAGGGAGCTGGCGGTCACTTCACAGGTTCCATCCCCGAGGGCCGGGAACTTGAAGCTCCCATCGGGCCCCGCCTGGATCTCACCCATGATGCGGCCCACTTCCATGCCCATCATGTCGCTCTTCTGAGCCAGGCGCACATCGGCACCCACAGCCGGTGAGCCGTCGGGCCAGAGGATGACTCCGCCCACACTGCGCCCTGCATCGAGGCGCACGTCCACGGCCAGCCGTCGCTCCCCATCGCGCAGGTTGCCAAGCTCATGGTTCGCCTCCAGGAAGCCGTCGGCCTCCACCACAAGGATGCGCTCGCCGGGGGGCACACCGGTCAACTCGAAGCGACCGGCGTGGGTCAGCCTCTCGAACTCCGGATTGGCCTTGAGGAAAGGAATGCGCTGCCCAGCCTGGTCGGCGCTGATGTGATACACGCGGGCGCCTTCGAGGAGTGTGCCGTCGGAGTCACTCACCGTGCCCGCCACGGTCGCACCCAAGGCGAGGGGCACGTCCACGTTCAAGGTGTCGCCAGCCTCCACGCTGATGCCATGCACCTCACCGTCAGCATAAAACTCCGAATGGCCCAACACCCGGTGAGCCACGCCGGAGGCAAGCCCACCGATCTCGAACTCCCCTTCCTCTCGGGCCCAGCCCTTGAGCTTGGTCTGGGTCGGGAAACGGCCGCGTACAGCTTCCACGCTGACGCCATCGAGCACACCGTCCCCGAAAGCCACGACCCGTGGAGGCAGGACCTTGACGAGCAACCGGCCGCCCAGCTTGGGCTTCAGGACCACCTCTTCCTTCAGGTCTTCGAGGTGCACCCACAGGGGCTCGTCCATGTAGCAGTAGCGCCCGCGAACCCACAAGCGACCCTTCGAGTGCGTGCGGCCGGAGAAGGCCACCCGGAAGGACCCGTCGGGTTCGGCGATCACCGTGTGTGTGTCGCGAGAGTCCTGGTGCTCTGAGAAGCGCGACCCCTGGGCCGTCACCCAGAGCGTCTCATCCGCAGGGGTTCCCTCAGGTCGCTCCACGCGGCCCACCGCCCAGGTGGAGTTCTTGGGAGCGCGCCACCAACCCGCTCGTCCGGCGCGGACCCCCCCCACTTCAAGTGCCGCCTGGGGCGCGGCCTGCCCGCGTTCAGCCACGGGCTCGGCCTCCCCTCCCTTGACAGCCGCCAGATCCGCCTCCGAATCCACCCCGTCGACCTGCTCTCCCCCGGCCTGAACCACCACCACCCGGTCGCGTCCCTCAGGGGCACGACCGGTGGTGACGTACCAGATCCCCATCACCGCCAGGAGGAGGGTCGCAAGGGGGAACTCGAGGGTGCGTTTCTTCACGCGTGGAGAACAGGAATCATGGCCGTGGTGGGGTGCCGTTTGGTCAAGGATAGGCTATCGAGCCACTCAGCCCCATCCTACGTACTTGGGAGCCATGCTTCTCGGGTTTCTCGCCCCGTAGCGGCCATGGCACCCCTGCTGGTGGAGGCCCCCTACTGGTCTCCTCCCACGTAACCGAACTCTTTCAGGGACTCCAGCACCTCAGGGGCCAGGTCCAGGGCCTGCCCCCTGTGCAGGGCCTCCAGCGCCAACTGGACACGATCCAGCCCGCGTCTCAATTCGGTCACCCTGTCGGGCATCTCCTGAGCCAGATTCCTCTTCTGCAGGGGATCGGATTCCAGGTCGTAGAGCTCCTGCCGTCCCCCCGCACCGACGATCAGCTCATACCGACCCTCGCGCCAGGAAGTGAGAGGCTCACCCCACATGTTGCCGTGGGCCAGGATCGAACGGGGCTCCGCATCGGGAGCCCCCGACGCGCCGGCCAGCAGACTTCGCCCCAGAAACTGCTCGGGGGGGGCAATATCCGCCAGCTCGCACAGTGTGGGTGCCACGTCCACGTGGGCGACGCTCGTGGTATCCACGCCCGGGCTGACGCGCCCCGGGTAACGCAGGATGAGTGGGACGTGGGTCAGCTCCCGATAGAGGGTGTGGCCATGCTCGTAGCCACCGTGGTCCAGGAACTCCTCACCGTGGTCCGCTGTCATCAGGACAACGGTGCTCTCGTCCAGACCCCGGGCATCGAGCCCATCGAGCAGACGTCCGATCTGTGCATCCATGTATGCCACCTCCCCGTTGTAGAGGCGCTCGGCGCGGCGAATCACGCCGGCGGGCACATTGAGCCGCCCAGCTCTCAGGTCCACCATCTGCTTGCGCGTCCCGAACACGAAGGACTCGTCCACACCCGATGCGAAACGCTCGCGGAAGGGACTGGGCGGCGCATAGACCGCGTGGGGATCGAAGTAGTGCACGAACAGAAAGAAGGGACGCTCGTCGCGCTTGTCGAGCCAATCCAGGGCGGCCTGGGTCGTGGCGCTCGCCATCCGCATCTCCAGGTTGCTCGTGGGTGCGACGATGTCGGTGCTCTCAAAGTCCCGGGTCGTCCCGAACGCCTCACCCAGGAAGGCCACGTTGGCGATGGCGTGGGTTCGCCAGCCGCGCCCCTTGAACACGGCGGGCAGAGTGGTGACCCCCGGGTCCATCAGCTTGAAACCGCCCAGGCTCCCACCCGCGCCATGCTCGGCCGGGTGCAGGGATGTGAGCATCGAAGCGATGGACGGCAGGGTCCAGGGCGCGTGGGAAGAGGCGTCGGAGAAGCGCAGCCCCTCGGCCGCGAGCTGATCCAGATAGGGCGTCAACCCGGCTTCGGATCCATAACACCCGAGGCGGTCGGCACGCAGGGTGTCGGTGACGATGAACAGCACATTGGGAGCAGCCGGAGCACCTCCCCCACAGGCACTCAACAGCAGCGAGCCAACCAACAAGGATTGCAGGGTTCTTCGCATGGGTCAGCGCGGGGTCCGCAGGCGTTGGAGCAGGTCCTCAAGGGGCGCGACGTTGAGGCCCGCCTGGCGCGCCTCGGGTAAGGCCTGCCCCAGGATCCGCTCGGCCTCCTGAAGCAGGCGCTGGGCGGGACGCTCCAACTGTATCGCCCGCTCCAAGCAGCGGGCGGCCTTTTGCATGCGGCCTGCCCGCAGGTGCAGGAGGCCTTGGTTGAATGGAGCGGGTGCGAACATGGGTGAAGCGGCCTCCGCCTCCTCAAAACGCGACAGGGCGCCGGCCAGATCCCCGGCTTCCCTCTGCAGGGTTGCCACGTTGAACAGCGCCAGATGGTGAGTGGGTTGGCTACGCAGCACACGCTCGTAGAGTTGGCGCGCTTTGGCCGGGCGCCCCTGACCGTGTTCGAGCAGGGCCAACTCGTAGAGTGCACGCGGGCTGGTCGGGTTGACATCCAAGGCCAACTCCAACTCCAGCCGCGCGGCCGCGGGATTCCCCGCCATGGCCTGGGCGATGGCCCGCTCCACATGCCACTTCTCACCGCTCTGGGAGACCTGCGGCGCCCCCCAGGTGCAGAGCACGACCAGCGCGCACGCCCCACCCAAGGCCAGCATGGCACGGGAGCGTTGCAGCCTGAACATGGGCACCGAGAGCGAGGCCAGCAGAGCCAGCCAGGGCAGAGCCGGAACCCGGTAGCGCGCAGCAGCAAAAAACGGCAGGAGCGACACCAGATAGGCCACGAGAAGGCACAGGGTCAACGCGGCCAGCTCATGCCGCCGACAGTCCTCCTCCTCGCGCGCCTCACCCAGACTCGCACCTCGTCGCCCGAACCAGTGGAGAAGACATCCCAGGCTCGCCAGCCCCAACATCCAGGGGAAGGGCATGGGCAGGTAGCGCAGGGCGGGCGAGGCACGCCGCTCCAGGGCGACCTCCTTGTTGTGCCCCACCTCCATGGGCCCCAGGGTCCAGCGCAGCTTGCGCCAGGTGAGGGCGACCAACTCGGCCGGGTGATCCCCGATCCACTCCCAAGCCTGATCGGCAAACCAGTCGGACACGTCCCCATGGGAGGCCCCGGGTCCCAGGATTGTCTCCAAGCGCGCCATGAGCGAGGGGTAGTCGTAGCAGGTCTTGAACGTGGCGATGCCTGCGGGGTCTTCGCCGATCAGTCCATCGGCGCCCGCGTGGTTCCCCAGGTACAGGTTGATCCCGAAGTTGGTGGTCACCGGCACCCACTGACCGCTGGCCGCCCGGTTTCGGAGGGTGGCCGGTAGCACGGTGAGCAGAACGCCGGCGCACAACCAGAGGGCATCCCTGCCCCACGCGCGGGCGCTGCGCTTTCCGACCCATGCCAACCACAGGCAAGCGGCCGGCAGGTAGAGCAGGGCATTGGGCCGCGTGAGCACGGCCAACCCGAGCGCAAAGGCGGAGCCAGCGAGCCAGCCCCATCTGCGGCCTTCGTGGTAGCGCAGGAGGCAGGCGGCAAAGGCGAGCTCCAGTGCGATCAGAAGAGCCGGCGCATGCAGCTCACCTTCAAAGTAGATAGGCGCCCAATGGCACCCCAGGAGCAGCGCCGCCAGCAGGCCCGCTCCCGGACCGAGGGCCCGGCACGCCAATGAGAACAGGAGCCAGACCGAGAGACAGCCCAGGATCATCTGCACCGCCACAGCAGCCAGATGACTTCCACCACTCACCCGGTAGACGCCCGCGAGCAGGTAGGGAAAGCCCGGAGGCCGCAGGTAAGGCGAAGAGTCAAAGTGCGGGTCAGCGTAGTGCGTGGGGCGCCAGTCGCTCGCATCCTCGGAGCCAAAGGCCAGGCTGCGAGCCCAGTCGTCGTGGAAGCCGGCGTCCACCGTTGGTTGGCGCAGATCAGCAGACGAGCCGCGTTCAAAGAAATAGGGCACGCGCAGGAGTGCGGCCACGAGCAGTGCCAGCGCCAAGAAAGCCTTGGGTGTTCTTCCCGGACGCCCGCTTGCCAGGCTCCCCACCACGCGCTCAGGGTTCACTCGGCCTCCCCCTCCCCGGTGGGAACCGGAGGCAGGGTCAGCTTCATTTCCACGCTCACCATGATCCCGTCCCCATCGTGGGCGGGAACATGATCATGCGGCCGGTCCTCCATCATGGACGCCGCGTTGAATGGCAAGCCCGAGCGTCGGTCCACCAGCCGCAGATGCAGCTCACGTCCATCGGATGGGCCCGAGGACACATCCTGCGCCGGGCCTTTCTGCTCACCGGATGGTTCAGCCTCGATCCAGATCTCCACCGGCATCCCCACGTCAGGGATGTCCAGGATCGTGAAGTGCTTGCGCGTTCCCAGCGAAGTTCCCTGGGCCACCAGTCGCACGGGGTGTGGAGAACTCAGGACCGACAGCTGGGTCCGGACGCTGATCTCATCGGCCGGGGAGGTCATCAAGAACTCCTCGGCTGCACGGGTGATTCCCCGCACCCTGGTCGTGTGCAACCTCAGCACCCGCTCGTCGATTCCGGCCGCTCTCGCGCCCGGGTAGAGGGTGCCAAGGATCCTCCATGCAAGGTCCCGACCATCCCCCACCCACTCCCCTGGAGCGAGCTCAAGGCGAGGCGGGTCGAGCCCCAGATGCGGAGCAGGTGCAACAAAGGTGCGCCCGCCCGACCAACCGGGGGGTCGAATGGAATCTCCCGGGTCTCGAGATTCGGTCTCTTCAAAGCTCCAGTTCCGGGCGAACTCCTCAGGCAGGGGAGCTCCACTTGTCCGGGCCTGCCATTGGGCCTCACCCGCCGCGGGCAGGTCCTGGGCGTAGACCAGATTGAGCTTGGTGGGACGCTGCGCACTCTGTGCAGGTGCCCATAGCGTCCCCACAGTCGAGATACACAGGAGGAGGACACCGAGTCCCCCCAGGCTGCGCCGCATCCAGATCGGTATTCCAATCAGCAACGGCATGAAGACCGTGCCCAGAACAAGGATGGGTAGGAGCAGTGCCAACTCGACTCCGGGTCCCGCTGCAGCTACCAGCCCACGGTGTGCGGGAATCCAGATGAGGGCCGCCACGGGAAGTGTGCCTGCCATCCCCCGTGCAAGACGGTTGTGAAGATGTGCGTCCCGCAGAGTCAGGTACAAGGTAGCGGTCATGACCACAACAACCGGAGTAAACAGAAAGCTGGCTCCGGGCATGAACAGGGCCGTTGCCAGAGCTGTCAGCCCCCAACCCAAGACCGCGCCCAAGACTGTCCCCACGCGACCGACCTTGTTCCCCCAGGCAGCCACCACGGCCAGCCACAAGCACAGGACCCATCCGAGCTGGATGCCCAGCAGCCACAGCGGTTGAGCCAACCAGGGGTTGGGTGTACCCGCAAGTGAGCGTAGCGCGCTCGACCAGAGCACCGAGATCAAAGACCCACCCACCACACAGAGTACGGCCAGACCCAGGCCGCCCGCCACCTCGCTCCAGAGGACCCGGCTTCGGATCACACTCGCGTGCACCGCCCATACCAGCGCCAGGAGGCACAGCAGCGAGAGCCACCGTCCAGTAGTCGCGCCATAGATGATCATCCAATCACCTGGCAGGGAGCCGTAGATTGAGTCCCCCACTTCTTCACCCGAAGGAGGTGGAGCATGGTTCGTCCAGCGCTCCATCAGCTGAGCCGCCTGCTCTCCCTCATGCTGAAGGCTCGCAAGTGAGAGATGATCGAAGTCATCGAGGGGCGTGTGGTACACGTGCATATCCTCGATGAACGCAAAATTGAAGCCCGCCAGACCCGCATCACGGAAGAAGGAGAAGTCTGTGTCGTTTGGCAGGCGCTTGTAGATCTCGGTGGTCAGTGATGCCGCCGTAGGGTGCGAGACGCAATCGGCGTACATGCGCATCAGCTCCGCATTGCCACGACCGGTCTCAAACATGTACGCCACACCCGAACCGCCCCGAGCCTCAAAGTTCATCACGAGGCCCACGTCCTCGCACATGGGGTGGTCGAGGAATCCCGCTGCGCCCACGAGCCCCTGCTCCTCCGCATCCGTAAAGAGGAACACAACGGGCTGGCGTGAACGACGGGCCTCGATCTGAATCCGAGCAAGCTCCAGGAGCACCCCTACTCCAGAGAGGTCGTCGGCAACACCGGGCCCGGCCCAGACGGAGTCGTAGTGAGCCACACACAGCAGAGCCGGGCCTGCTTCGCGCCCGTTGCGCCTTGCGAGGACGTTATTGATGGTGCCGGCCACGCCCCCGCTCCCCACAGCGAACCGGGTCTGCTCCTCGGGCTGATAGCCGAGCCTGCGCAGATGGTCAGCAATGCGCGTCCGCACCTGTTGCGCTTCGGAGCTGCCCGCGGGGTGCGGGATGACCACCGGCAGCACCCCGTCCATGGCCTCCCGCGCCCGCTGGGCCGAGAATTGGTTGCCCGGCGCGGCGAGGGGGGCCACCGCCTGATGATCCAGCGAGAAGTAACCCAGGGCACTGACGACGACCCAGGCACACAAGGCCAGGAGACAACGCCGCGCGTGAGCCCGTGGGCCGGCTGGAGGAGCTTGGAATGTGCGTGGGGCAGCCATGGGTCTCACCGGACAACGCCCATACGGTGCCGGAGTGGTGCCGATAGTGAACCTCGGGGTTCAGGGATGCAATTGCCCTCTGCAACCTACGCATATGGAGGGAATTCGTGAGCCAACACAGCGCTCATGCCTGCCGTACAGCGAGTTCCGCCGCTGGAGTCCGGCCGGATGCAACGCTAGGTTGGCCCTGCCGCTGTCTCCGATTCCCTTTGCTCACAGGCCCATGCCCCTCTCCACACCTCTGCCCCGCCGAATCGGAGTTCCCAGGACCTGCCTGATCGTCGGATTGGGCCTGACCCTCCTGGCCTGCAGCCCGAAACCCGACCCCCGGACCGAGGAGGACCTCTCCAAGGCGAGCATCGAAGACACGCTTGCCCGTGACCGCGTGGCCGCGATGGTGGCGGCGACGCGCTACGACCAGGCCCGCTCAGTTCTTGCGCCGCTGGTCTCCCGGGAGAACGCCCAGGCGGAGGATCTCCTGCGCGCCACGGTGATTGAGCTCAAGGACGGCAACCTGGAGGCGGCGCGCGGGTTCCTGGAACGGGCAGCACAAGAACAGCAAGACGCGACCGTGCACTTTCTCAGGGGACGCATGGAGCAGCTCGAGGGCAAGCCGGAAGCCGCCGACCACTACCGCAAGGCCTTGGCGCTCGCTCCCGGTGACCTGGCATCCCAGTACGCGCTTGCCCAGGTTCTGGACCAGCAGGACCAGTACGAAGAAGCCATCGAACTGTGCGAACAACTCAAGGGCGCGGGCATCGAGGACGGCGGCCCATGGTACGTCTCCTCCGTCTACCTCCTGTACCGCATCCACAACTGGCTCAACGAAGACGAAGAGGCCCTGCGTAAGTACACCGACCTGTGGGCCGCCTTGCAGCAGCGTGGCTTGCGAGCGGTCAAGGAATCGGAGATCAACGAGGGGACCCTGGCACGTATCCTCCCGCCACCGGCCATCGGCAACCAGCCCGAGGGGGAGAGCTCCACGCCCGTATATGAAGCTGCCGAGATCATTGCCCCGGAGCTGGGCGGTGGTGCTGAACTACTGGCCGAAGACCTGAACGGCGATCGGCGTACGGACCTGGTCAGCGTGGGCCCTGCGGGTGTGCGCGTCGCCCTGCAAGCCAGCGACGGCTCGTTCCACACAACCTCTGTCTGGGAAGAGGCCGCCCACACCCTGCGGACCCTGGATCTGCACAAGGACGGCACCCTCGATCTGGTCTTCATCGGCTCCAAGGGTCTCGTGGTACTGGAAGCAGATGGAGAGGGTGCCCAGGTGAACTGGTCTCCGTCGCCACTGGTCATGCCCACGGTCGGTGCGAAGGCGCGCGACCTGGAACCCGTCGACGCCGATCACGATGGCGACCTGGACCTGTTGGTGGTGGGCGCGAACGGCATCCAGTTGTTGCGCAACGATGGTGCGGGTCGAGCCCCTGAAGGCGATGACGGGGACGAGCCCCTCCCGCGCGGGACCTTCACCGACGTGAGCGCTGAGACCGGCCTACCCAAGGCCGGCGACTGGCGCTGGTGTGCCATCGAGGATCTCGATGGGGACCAGGACGTCGACCTCCTGTGCGGTGGACCCGGGTTGCTATGGGTTGGCTCCTCACTGCGCGGAGGGAGATTCGTGGACGTGAGCGACGAGACGTTCGGCGGAGCGGACCTCCCGAGCCAACCGCTCTTCGCCGACGTGGATGGAGACGCGCGCGTGGATGCTCTGTGCCCCTCGCCCACCGACGACCCGGCCGCGGGTCGCCTGTACCTCCAGCAATCTGATGGAGCCATGGAGCCGGGCGTGCGCTCCATCCCGAGCGGCGCCCAGCTGGTCGAGGTTGATCTGGACCTGAACGGCACCGTGGACGCCCTCTGGCCGGGGGCGGACTGTGCGCTGCAGGGGTTTCTTGACGTCGGCCTTGCTGGTGAACGTGCCGGCCGGATCGGAGCGGGCCCTGCCGAGGGGCAGTCTCTTGGCCCTCTGGTCGTCGCGGATCTTGAGTCGGGGTACGGAGACACCCTCGCCTGGGAGCTCCTGCACCTGGAGGCGGACGGAGTCCACGTGCAGCGCAGCACCGGCCCCATGGGCAAGGCCATCCGGATCCGGTTCAAGGGCAAGAAGGACAACTCCCAGGGCATCGGCGCCGTGGTGGAGCTGCGCGCCGGAAGTCTCTACCGCCGACACTTCTGGCGCGGAACGACCACGCTCTATGGATTGGGATCCCGAGAGTTCGTCGAGGTCCTGCGGGTGACCTGGCCGAACGGGGTCGTCTCCAGCGACCTGGACGTGGAGGCGGGCAACCAGATCCTGGAGGGCGCCACAGGCCTGGGCATCCAGACCGAGGGCCTCGTGGGCTCCTGTCCCTTCCTCTACACCTGGAACGGGGAGACCTTCGAGTTCGTCTCCGACGTGTTGGGCATCACCCCCCTCGGCTTGCCCATGGCGCCAGGGATGTTGGTACCGCCGGATCACGATGAGTACGTCCTTGTCCGCGGAGAGCAACTGGTGGAGAGAGACGGCGAGCTCCACCTGCAGTTCACCGAGGAGCTGCGCGAGGTCACCTACCTGGACCACGTGCGCCTCGACGTGGTGGACCACCCGGCGGGCACGGAGGTGCAGCCGAACGAGCGCTTCACCTTCCCGCCGTTTCCCGAGGCGCACACCCACGTGATGGGAACCCTGCACAGCCCGCAGCGCGCCATGGGCAGCGATGGAGAGGATTGGACGGCTGCCCTGGCCGAAATAGACAACGAGCACGCTGCCCCCTTCGAGCGCCTGGCGGATGGGCAGTTCTACGGTCTCGCGGATCATCACTGGCTTGAGCTTGAGTTCGACGCCCAGGCCTTGGCCCAAGCAGAACCCGACGCCCCTCTGAGATTGGTGTGTACCGGCTGGTTTCTGTGGACGGACGCCAGCGTGAACATGGCCAGCGCGCGCACACCCGGCGTCGAGTTCGTACCGCCCATGATTCTGGTTCCCGACGGGGACGACTGGTCGCCCACCGGCCCTCCTGTGGGTTTCCCCGCGGGCAAGACCAAGACCATGGTGCTGGACGTGAGCTCGATCCTGAAGCGTGACGACCCCAGGCTGCGGATCTCCTCGACCTTGTGTCTGTACTGGGATTCCATCCGCCTGTCAGTAGGTGAAGACGCCACGCAGGTGACCACGGCCCTGCCGGTCCAAGGCGCGCGCCTCTGGGCCCGAGGCTTCAGCGCGCCTCTGCCCTCCGAGTCAGACACCTCACCAGAGATGTTCGACTGGGACACCCGTTCGGAGCAGCCGAGGTGGAACCAGCACCCGGGTGCATACACGCGCTACGGAGACGTGCTGACATTGCTCGAAACCGTCGACGACCAGTTCGTCATCATGGGCGCTGGAGATGCACTTGAGCTGCGCTTTGATGCCGGTGACCTGCCACCCTTGCCTGAGGGCTGGACCCGGGACTACCTGGTCTACCTCGACGGCTGGGCAAAGGACCGCGACCCCAACACGCTCTCCGCCTTGGAGGTCGAACCCCTGCCCCACCATGGCATGGGCATCTATCCGCCGCCGCCGGGCCTGGAGTACCCCGACGATGGGGAGCACCGGACCTGGAGGGAAGAATGGAACACGCGCATGGCCTATCCGCACGTCATCCCCCTCTCACCCCGCCGTGAGAGGGAGTGGTCCGAGTAGTCCTCAGAAACCGGGGGTGCACTCGCACCTGCCGGAGCGCTAGACTTCTTGCATGGCAGCCAACGAGACCCAGCGCGGTTCGAACCGACTCCTCTGCGACGCCCTTGAGGCGATGCCTGAGCTGGATCCCAGCTCCTGCCTCCAGCTGGCCTCCCTCTCGATCCACACGACGGGCGAGCTGCTGGTTTATTGCGCGACCGGCCCGGGACGCACGCGCGTTGCCAAGACCGCCGGCCTGCAGGCCGAGCAGGTGGAAGACTGTCGCATTGCGGCCGAGCTCATGCTCGTGCCGGACATGGATGCCCACTGGGTGCCCTTGCTGCGGGCCGCGGGCGTCGACAGCCTGAGGGATCTGGCCTGCCGCCACCCCACCACCCTGACCGAACTCCTCTCGAGGCTGTACCGCGAGCCACGCATCGGAAAGCCGCTGCTGGACGAGGCGGACGAGCCGGACGAGGCGGGCACGGGAGCACTGGGTTTCTTCGACGTCGCCTCCTGGGTGGCCTGGGCTGCTGCGGTCCTGACCAGCGGCGACGAAACGTGAGACCCGGCCCCCTCGCGCTCGGCGGACTGGTCCTTGCCCTCGGCTCCTGTGTCTCCCTGGAGCGGCCACAGTTGCGGGTGCTCACCTACAACATCCATCACGGTCGCGGTACGGACGGTCAGGTTGATCTGGAGCGCATCGCCAAGGTGATTCTCTCGACCCACCCCGACCTGGTCGCTCTCCAGGAGGTGGACCATCGCACAGGCCGCACCAACAACGCTGATCAGGCACAGATCCTCGCACTCCTGACGGACATGGAGGCTCACTTCGGACGCGCCATCGATTTTGATGGAGGCGAATACGGGGAGGCCGTTCTGCTGGGTCTGAAGAGTGGCACCCCACGCACCCATCCCCTGCCCGCCTCCCCCGGACACGAGCAACGCGCCGCCCTGGCGGTGCCGGTGTGGCTTCCGAGTGGCGAAGAGGTGTTGTTCGTCGGCACGCACCTTGACCACACCAAGGACCCGGCAGATCGACTGGCCCAGTCCATTGCCCTCAAAGCCTCGTTCTCCGATCAGACCGCCGTCGTCCTCGTGGGTGATCTGAATGCCGAGGTGGGCTCCCCGCCCGTCGAACGACTCCTGAAGGTCTTCGACCGCGCGGGCGGGCGCCAACCCCTCCCTACCTTCCCCTCGGACAAGCCCACCAAGAGCATCGACCACGTACTCTTCCGCCTTCCGGGCTGGAGTGTGAAGTCGATCCGCATCGTGGACGCCCCTGACGCCTCAGACCATGCGCCGCTGCTGGTGGTCTTTGAGCGAAGGGCGCCTCTCCGCTAGCGCCGGCTAGGCGAGACCCTCGTGGGCCTCGACCGCCGCTCGAAAGTGGGAGTCCATGGGTCTGGAGGACCCGCTCTGGGCATCGACCACGACCAGAACGGCCTCACCCTCACACCAGAGCGTGCCATCGGTGTCGGCGACCCGGTAGGCCTGCCGGATCGAGCTGCGGCCCAGGTGCGTGGTCCCGATCTCCACCCGCACGTCCTGTCCCCCACGGCCCGGATGGACGAAGCGGATGTTGGTCTGCAGCAGTAGAAAGGGGAACTTCCCCTCCTCCAGGAGGCCCAGGGCGGAGAAGTACCCGTGGCGAGCCTCCTCAAAGAGGGTCATGTAGACCGCGTTGTTGAGAACGTCCTGATTGTCCTCATCGGACCAACGGGTGCGCAGGGTCAGGTGGGTGCTGAGCTGGTCGGGAATGTCGGGCGGCTGCATGGGGAACAGGATAGGGGCTGAAGTGGCGTCCCGGTCCAGGGATCTGCCCAAAGGACAACGGCCTGCGGAAGACAACCGTCCCCATTCCCGAGTCCTCTCTTGCCTGCCCCCTCTCGCCCCGTCACGATCCCGGCGTGACTGCACCCACCACCACTCCCCTGCGCTGGGGCATTCTCGGCACCGGAACCATCGCGGAGGTCTTCGCCCGCGACCTGCCTCTCTCGGTGGGCGCGAAGCTCCTCGCCGTCGGGTCGCGCAGCGCATCCACTGCGGAAGGATTTGCAGCCACCCACAAGGTGCCCCGAGCCCACGGCACGTACGAGGATCTCGTCAACGACGGCGAGGTCGATGCCGTCTACGTGGCCACCCCCGCCCACCTCCACGCCGAGCACGTGACCCTGGCCCTCAACGCGGGCAAGCATGTCCTGTGCGAGAAGCCCTTCACCCTCAACGGTGCCCAGGCGCGCGAGCTCGCCTCCTTGGCCCGCTCCAAGAACCTGTTCCTCATGGAGGCGATGTGGACGCGCTTCCTGCCGGCCATGCACCAGCTGCGCGGCCTGCTCGAAGAAGGTGCCATCGGCGACATCCTGCAGGTCCACGCAGACCTGGGCCTACCCGTCGCTCTCGATCCGAAGGCGCGCATCTACTCCCCGGAGTTGGGCGGCGGCAGCTGGATGGATCTGGGAACCTATGCCGTCGCCCTGGCCCACATGGTTCTCGGGGAGCCACAGAGCGTGCAGGGCGCGGGGCACCTGGTGGAGACCGGTGTGGACGGCCACGCCGCGGCCCTCCTGAAGTACGCATCGGGGGCGGTGGCTCTGCTCAGCTCGTCCATCCAGAGCGCCGGATCCCAGGAGGCCACGATCGTCGGCACCCGGGGTCGGATCCACCTCCCCGCCCCATGGTGGTGTCCGGTGGAGTTGCACCTGGTTCGCCTGGACGATAAGCCCAGCCTCAGCGGCCGCATCGGGCGGCGGGCCGTGGGCTCGCTCCGCAGCGCCCTGCCCTCGAGCGGTGGCATGGCCAGGACCGCGGCGGGCTGGAGTGGGTCCATGAGTCGCTGGCTGGCGCGGCGAACACCGCGGCCCCAGCGCCTGCGCCTGCCCTTCAGCGGCATCGGCCTGCACCTGGAGGCAAGCGAGGTGGCGCGCTGTGTCGCGGCTGGCGAAACCCAGAGCCCCCTCATGCCCTTGGACGAGAGTATCGCCATCATGGATACCCTCGACACGGTCCGAGCGCAGATGGGCCTGCAGTTTCCGGGGGAGTAGGGCCCGGTGACACGCACTACCCGCTACCCCTGCACCTCTCCCAACCGACCGTGAGTCAACGCATTCTCATCATCGGCGGCGGCATGGCCGGCACGTCTCTGGCCTGGTGGCTGGCTGAATCGGGAGCGGGCCGGCACACCGTCCTGCTTGAACGCGAGGGGCTGCTGGGCCAGCACGCCACGGGACAGAACGCCGCCATCCTGCGCAGCGCCGTGGCCCCCTGGGCCACCAGGGTTCTCGCCCACGAGACCGGCAGGTTTCTTCGGCAGCCACCTGCAGGCTTCACCGACGCCCCCCTCCTGAATGAACGCGGCCTCGTCCTCGCCGAGGGCGCCGAGGGCGATCCCCTGCCCGCCTGGCTCGATGATCATCTGGAGTGGAACATGGTGGAGCCCATCAAGACCTCCCGACAGCGCCAGCTGGCACCGCACTTCCATCCGGAGGGCGAGCGCTGTTGGTGGTTCCCGGGCGCGGGGGAGATCGAGGTGGCCCGCTTGCTGGAGCGCTTCGCATCCGGAGCCCGGCGCGCGGGTGTGCGCCTGGAAACCGGGCGGGAGGTCAGAGACTGGATCACCTCCGGTGGTCCCGACCCGAGGCTGACGGGTGTACGCCTGGCGGATGGTGAGGAACTCGAAGCGGACGTGGTGGTGATCGCCGCCGGTGCGTGGGCGCCCTCCCTGGCCGCGCGGCTCTCCATCGCGACCCCCATGCGCGTCACCCGTCGACACCTGATGGTGAGTGCGCCGGCTCGGGACGTCTGCCCCGAGTGGCCTGTGGTGTGGGATGACCGTGCAGGCCTGTACGCCAGGCCCGAGAGCTCGGGTCTCCTGGTCTCCGCCTGCGACATCAGCGAGGTCCAACCCGAGCCGCTGAAGGCGGATCCCGACGTTCGACACCTCCTGGCCGAGAAGACCCTACGCCTCCTGCCAAGCTGCGGGGACCTTGGCATGGCCCACTTCTGGCCCGGCCTGCGCACCCTGACGGACGACGACGCGCCCTGGCTCGGCGCGGACGCGCAGGTCGAGGGGCTCTTCTGGCTAGCGGGGTTCGGTGGCCACGGCATGTCCGCCTGCGCGGCAGCGGGCCGGATGGCAGCCGCCATGCTCTGCGGTGACTCGCCGAGCGAAGAGCTGCAAGCCGCGCTCGATCCGGGCCGTCAGACGGCCGTCGCGGTGCCGCTCTAGACCGGCGGATCGTCGACGCCGCTGCGGCCATCGATGATCAGGAAGCCGCCCCGGTCGATGTGGGCCCGGTCCCC
>PVBE010522442.1_pt1 | contig 17485 bp, 17 predicted proteins | sample 1631181 | NCBI WGS metagenome assembly PVBE01 (sample SAMN08397723, study PRJNA350692) | Marine metagenome, whole genome shotgun sequencing project. | isolation source: water | place: Pacific Ocean | collected 2012-04 | reverse complement strand
TCAACGTCCGGCTGCGCGAGTGGGAGCAGATCTATAATCATATTCGACCTCACCAGAACCTGGACTACCTGACGCCCGCCCAGGACCTGGAAACATTCAATAAAACGGCCCCCGTGTCTCATATGTCTTGAACCCATACAGGCGGTTGACAGGCGCGCCGCCAACAAGGTGTAATTGGGTTCGAGCAGTCGCAAATCCGCCGTTTGTTCCCGTCTGAAGTTGAAATGGGAAGTTCTCGCGCACGCCCCGTCCCTGCCGGACCCGCGCTTGGGGAAGGACGCCAAGCGGGATCAGGCGAATTTCCGAATCCGGAGGAAGACGCGATGAAACGAATCGGACGAAACATGGTGGCCTGTGTCGCGGTGTTGGCCCTGGCCTTGATTTTCGGCGGGACCGGACCGGCCGCCGCCGCGCCCATCAAGCTCACGATGGTCGGCTCCTGGCCGCCTAAAATCTCCTCAGCGGCGGATGTGGGCATCCGCTTTTTGGAAGAAGTGAATAGGCGCGGCAAGGGAAAGGTGGTTATCCGGTTCAAGGGCGCCAAGGAAGTCGTGCCCACGTTCGACCAGCCGGAGGCGCTGGTGAAGGGCGTGTTTGACGTCTGGTACGGCGCCCCGAACTACTGGGCGGGCGTGGTCCCCGCCGGCTACGTCACGGAGCTCTCGCCTTTTCCCGTTCCGGACAACGGACCCGGCAGCGCGTTGTTCAATTTCATGGTCAAGATGTACGAGAAAAAGGGCGTCCGCTACCTGGGGCACTTCTCGGGCGACCCGGGCACCGGCAACCATTTCATGTACACCCAGAAAACGCTGTCGAGCATTTCCGACCTGAAGGGGAGAAAGATCAGGGTGCCCCCGCTGACCCGATTCGTCGTCAAAGCGGTTGGCGCCGAGCCCGTCACCCTGCCCCCGTCCGAAGTGGGGCTGGCCCTGCAACGCGGAACGGTGGAAGGCTTCACCTGGCCCTTCTATGACGGCTTCACCGCCTTCGGCTGGCACAAGGTGTCGAAGTTCATCATCCTTCACCCGCTCTATCGGGACGGCATCGGCATCAACATGAATCTGAGGAAGTGGAACAGTCTTCCCAAGGATGTTCAACAGATCATCCTGGATTCCGTACGGGTGATCCAGGTCTGGTCTCAGGGGTGGATTTCCGCGTTCCAGAGCACACAATTGTCCGCCATGAAGAAGGCCGGCATGAAGGTCATCAAATTCTCTAAGTCTGAGGCCGCGCGCTGGTCCAAGACCTCCAATGACGCCCTGTGGGCGAATTTCAAGAAAGCCATGAGCGCGGCCGATTACGCCGAGGTCAGGAGGTTGATGAACTACAAATAAATTCCCCGGGCCAAGGCTCAATCGCTGACGCCCCGGCTGGATCGTCCAGCCTTCGGACGGGCTGGGGCCGGAATTTCAAGGGGGGGGAGGCATCAGACCCGCATCGCTTTCGAGAGGGTCCGATTCCTCCCCCCGCTCATCCTCCATCGGCTCCTCCGGGGCCGTTCCTCTCGGCGCCGGGACCCGCTCAAGACCCGCCGCATCCAACCCGCTGAAGCCACCGCGGCGCACGCTCACCGGGCAGGAGGGATTCCCCCTCGGAAAAGCGCCGATTCCATCCGGGGCTGACTCCTCCTTGCCATGGGGAGCCCCGCCGGGCCGGAGACAAGAGGTTCCCGCATGACGCCGGGCAAAAAATTGACCCAGATCTTCGATTCCATCTTGAATATCGGCGGGGGATTGGCATGCGGACTGATGGTCACCGTCATGCTGTTGACCTCCGTCAAGGTCTTCTTCAGGTATGTCCTTCGCGAAGGACTGCTCGGGGTCGACCAAATCAGCGGCACGCTGCTGCTCTATATCACCTTCCTCGGCGGCGCCTGGGTGCTGAGAAGAGAAGAGCACGTCACCATCGACCTCCTGGTGACCCGGCTCAGCCCCAAAGTCCAGCGCTGGCTGAATATCGGCAACTCCATTATCGGCGCGCTGATCTGCCTGATCCTGACCCTGTACGGAACCATGGAAGTCGTCTATTCCTGGCAAAGGGGGATACTGATTCCGGCCGAGATCGAGATACCCAGGGTCGTCAATCTGGCCGTGATTCCGCTGGGGAGCCTTTTCCTCTGGATCCAGTTCATGAGGCGGGCGCGACGGCATCTCCGCGGGGGCGAGGCGGAGCGGATCAACACGAACGAATGAGGTGAGCCCCGGTGGAGTGGTGGACCTACATGCTGTTCTTCTTCGGCGGCCTCACCGTCCTGCTGCTCACCGGGCTGCCGGTCGCCTTCGCTTTCATGCTGATCAACACCATCGGGGTCTATGTATTCTGGGGTGGACAGATCGGACTGCAGCAGCTGATCCTCAGCATCGACAGCTCCGTCTCAACCTTCGTGCTGGTGCCCGTCCCCATGTTCATCCTCATGGGATCGGTGATGTTCCATTCCGGCATCGCCTACAGGATGATCGATGTCCTGGACGAATGGCTGGGGCGCCTTGCCGGCCGGCTCGCGCTGCTCTCCGTGGTCGCCGGGGCTTTGTTCGCCACGCTGACCGGCGTCGCTATGGGCAGCGTGGCCATGCTGGGCTCGACCCTCGCCCCGGACATGCAAAGGCGCGGCTACAGCAAATCCATGTCGCTCGGACCCATCCTGGCCAGCGGCAGCCTCGCCATCATGATCCCGCCCACCGCCTTGGGCGTCATCCTGGCGAGCCTGGGCAGAATCCCCGTGGGCAAGCTCCTGGTGGGCATCGTCCTGCCCGGCTTGCTCCTGGCCGTCGTTTACGCCGCATACATCATTGTCAGGTGCACCCTCCAACCCTCCCTGGCGCCGGCCTACGATGTCTCGCCAACGCCCCTCGGGCGCCGCATCCGGAACACCCTTCGTTATGTCGTGCCGCTGATTTCCGTCATCTTCATCGTCATCGGAACCATCTTTTTCGGAATCGCCACACCCACGGAGGCGGCCGGCGTAGGCGCGCTACTCTGCTTTTTGCTGGCGGCGGCCTACGGGAAGCTCACCTGGGCGGTGACCAAGAAGGCGGTCGGATCGGCCGTCTCCATTTCCGTCATGGTGTTGATCATCCTCACCGGATCGGCCGCCTTCAGCCAGATCCTGGCCTTCGCCGGCGTCACCTCCAGCCTGACCAAGCTTGGCGTCGGCCTGCCGGTGCATCCCATCGTCATCCTCATCCTGATGCAAATCATCCTGGTGTTCCTGGGCATGTTCATCGAGCAGACTTCCATTATCCTGGTCACCATCCCCATCTACATGCCCATCGTCAGCGCCATGGGATGGAACCCGGTCTGGTTCGGGGCGATCATGCTCCTCAACCTGGAGCTGGCGACCATCTCGCCGCCCTTCGGGATGTCGCTGTTCGTCATGAAAGGCATCGCCTCGCCCGACACCACCATGGGAGATATCTACCGGGCGGCCCTTCCCTTCGTGGGGCTGAACATCCTGGTCATGGCCATCATGATCTTTTACCCCGCGGTGGTGTTGTGGCTGCCGAGTTTCATGAAATAACCCGCGCGGGGCTTTCTCCGGGGATCCGTCAGCGGTCTGATTTTGAAGACATCGAACGGGCGGGCTCGGGCGAGGACCCCGGATTGGAAGGAAGTCGCGGCCGCGCCCACGCCGCGCATCCGGCGCGGCCTACGATGAAGGAGGGGGGGGCTCCACCATCCGCCCCCGGCCGAACGTCGAGGAGACGTACCGCGGAGCGCGAATCGCCTCCATGAAGCGCTGCTTGATCACAACCGGATTGAGCGGCTCCGGGGGCTCGACAACCTGGACGTCCGGCTTCGCTTCAAGCGCCAAAAAGGAAGGCCCGTCCCCCTCGAGGGCGGACAGGAAAGCGCTCCGGAACCCCTTGGGGTTCCCGACATTCTCCGTCCGCGCCCATCCCGCCGACCGGGCCAGATCGGCCAGGTCGAGGTTCTGATTGGTGAGGGGTTGTCCGCCCGAGGCGGCGTGAACCCGGTTCTGGATCAGAAGAACGGTCAGGTTCCCCGGCGCCACCGCCCCGACGGTGATCAGCGCGCCCATGTGCATCAGAAGCCCGCCGTCCCCCTCGACCCCCACCACCTTCCGCCCGGGCTGGGCCACGGCCAGCCCCAGGGCCAGCGGCAGGGCGAGGCCCATGGCGTCTTCGATGTAAAAGTTCTCGGGCCGGTCCCGGACGCGGGCCCAGAGATAGGAGGCGTTGCCCAAAGAAGTCACGGTCAGGGCGTCGTCGGGAAGGCGATCGGCGAGGACGCGGTAATAATCCTCGCGGGTCGGGACGGGCGGGCTCACCAGTAGGTGTCCTCCCGGGACATGAGCAGGACGAAAGGCTGCGAGGATTCCTCCGCGTTGGCCGCCGCACGCTCCACCTGGGGGCCGATGGGCTGGGCGGGGTCCGCCGCGGCGAACCGCAGCCCCATGGCCCGAAGAACAGGCTCGGTCACCCGACCCTTGGGGATGTGATAGAAAACCGGGTCCATCGGCGAACCCCGGTAGGAAGCCAGAATCAAAATCGGAAATTGATAACGCTGGGCCAGGCTGACCATCCCCGCGCCCATGGTGAGCAGCCCGACGTTCTGGATCAGCATGACCGTCCGGGCCCCCCCGAGCCTCGACCCGCACGAGATCGACAGGGCCTCCTCCTCATGGGTCGCCCGGATGAGCGTCATCGCCGGATCTTTCTCGATCTCCACGAGCATTCGCCCCAACCAACTGTCCGGGACGGAGACGGCCACCTTCATCCCGGCCTTCTTCAGGGCCGCGATCGTTTCCTTCGGGCGATGAGAACGGGCTTTGGCCACTTGGATTTTCCGTGCGCCGCGACCGGAGTCGGTTCGATTCGGAGATGCGATCCAAGGCCCACCACATGGAGACCGGTCCAAATCTTAACCAAAAACCCGAAGCACGACAAGGCGAGGATTATCCGCGAGGACATCACGGAACAATGGGCGGGTTGACCCGCTTCGGACCGCGCCCGGATAATGACCACCCGGCCGGGCGAAGCGGCCGAGGGGGCAGGGGGGGGGCCGGCGGCCTTCCAAATGCGGAAGGCGTTCGCCGGAATTCTCGTTGTCCCGATCCGCCCGTGCGGGAGCGCCGACGCCGGCGCGCTTCGGGAAATCCCGGACCCGGGGAGCGAACGCAATGCGCCATCGGGGTTCATCGATTCTCCGAATCCTGCTCACCGCCCTGGCGGCGGCGCTTCTCCCGTCCTGCGGCGGATCGGTTCCGGAGCCCGAGAAGGCGGCCCGCGCCTTTGTGGAGGCCTATTACGTCCGCGCGGACCTGACGGCGGCGGGCCGTCTGGCGTCCGGATTGGCCGGGGAGAAGATCGCGCGCCAGGCCCGATTGCGGAAATCCCCCCGAGACGCCGATTCCGTTCAGGGCGTCTCACCCGGACTCGCCAACCGGCGAAACGTCGAGTTCGAAGTCCTCGAGGTCAGGAACCGCGAGGACGGCCGCAAGGTTTTCCGTTTCGGCTTATCCATTTCCAATCCCCCGGTCACGTTGCGCCTGCAAACCCTGGTCACCGTCGGCAAGCGGGCCAAGGGAGAGAAGGGCCGTTGGATCGTCCTCAACTTCCTGGAAATCAACCCGCCGCCGGCCCGCGGGTCCGGAAATCCGTCCCGCTCCATCGGGGTTTCAATGGGGATCCCGGATCTCGCCTGAGGAAGGAAGGCCCCGGTTGATGTTCCTTCATCCCCTCCCCCGAAGCGCCCGTCCCGAGCTCCTCGACGCGGAGAGTCCGCCGCCGGAACGGCTCTCCGGCAACCTCCGGGACATCTCGCGCGTCAACCGCTTTCTCGGCGGAACCTCGACCCTCCTCCGCGCGCTGGCGAGGGCGGCCCGGGCCGATTTTGAATCCCCGGACCCCCTTCTCGGTCCTGGACGTCGGGACCGGGGCGGGAGACATTCCCCGCGCGATCGCGAAATGGGCCGAAGCGAACGGCCGGACCGCCCGCATTTGGGCCGTCGACCTTCGTCCCGACATTCTGCGATTCGCGACAGAGACCGGGCCCCGGCCGATCACGCTGGGTTTCGCCCGGGCGGACGTCCCGCGCGCTGCCCGTCCGCCCCGCCGGGGTGGATTACGTCCTGGCTTCTCTGGTTCTTCACCACTTCGACCGGGACGCGGCGGTGAGGCTGCTGCGGGAATTCCGCCATTGCGCGCGTCGGGCCGTGATCATCAACGACCTCCGCCGTGGGCGGGCCCCTTACGCGGCCGCCTTCCTCCTCACACACCTGACAACCCGGAACCGGATGACAAGATACGACGCCCCGCTTTCGGCCCTACGGACCTTTGTCTCGAACGAGCTGGACGCGATGGCCCGGGAGGCGGGTTTCGCGGCCTGGCGCCTGAGCCGGTCGTTCCCCTGCCGGCTGAGTCTCGTCGCGAGACCGGCGGGCGCAACTCCAGGGAACAAATAGCGCGGGGGCGCGGGTCGGTTGACCCTTGGCCCCCGCCAAATCGCGAGATTGGAGAACGAACACACAGGCGGGGGCTGAAGCTTCGGGTTTGCGACCCTCCCCGCGCTACACTGTAACCTCCTGGCGACGGCGCCTCATGCGAAGGGCGCGAGAACCGATGAACGATGATCGCATCAAACAGTTCGAAGAAGTGCTGGCCCTGGACCCGGACGACCCCGTCGTCCGATTCGGTCTGGCCCAGGAGCTGATGGACGCGGACCGTCACTCCGAAGCCGTCCCTCACCTCCGGGAAGCGCTCCGCGTCAAGGCCGACTACTCGGTGTGCTATCACCTTTTGGGCCTTTGCCTGGAAACGCTGGGCGATACGGCGGACGCCCGGGAGGTCTACCAGGGAGGCATTGAAACCGCGCGCGCCCGGGGCGACCTGCACGTCGTCCACCTCATGGAAGAGCGGATGAAAGGGATGGAAACCTGAACCGGCGGAACCGGAGGTCGGTTGACCCTCAGCCTTCGCTGGTTTTTGATGCGGTGCTGCGTTTTGGCGGAGGCTAAGGGTCAATCGAAACGCGCCGTTCATCAAGCGATTTCATGGCCTCCGGTCCAGGAAAACATTTGGCTCTTTCTGAAGCGTCTCCCTATATATGAGTTTTCGCGAAAGGACAATGCGGCCCCCCTGGGCCCGGCGTGCAGGATCACATCCGCGATCTGAAGAAGGTCAACCCTGATGAACTACGTCACACGAAAAAGTTGGATAGAACTCCGCGAGCGTCTGGCCCAAGTGGAAAAACAGGTTCGGATCGACATGGCCGACGAGATCAAGCGCGCGGCAAGCTTCGGGGATTTCTCCGAAAATGCGGAATTGGACGCCGCGCGGGAAAAACAACAGATCCTGACATTGGAAGTCCAGCGGCTGAGAGAAAAACTGAACCAGGCGGAGATCATCGACGACCTGGATATCGACGCGAGCCGCGTGAGCATCGGCACCTCCGTCACCCTCTACGATCACGGACAGAAAGAGGAGATCAAGTGGACCATCCTGGGCGAGGATGACTCCAACCCCTCGGGCGGCGTGATCTCATACCAATCCCCATTGGCCAAGGGTCTCATGGGAAGGGAAGAGGGCGACGAGGTGACGGTTCATCTCCCGGGCGGACACAAGGCGTTCGAGATCGTCTCCGTCGAGCCGGCCGAGATCGCTCCGCCCGATGCTTCCGCGGGGGACGGTCACCCCTGACCGGCCTCCCCCCTTCCGCGGTTCAGCGCATCCCGTTCCGCGGAATCCCCGGACAAAAGAAATTCCCGCTCCATGAGCCGACCCCCCGACACCCTGAAACCGGAAACCGCCGAAGAAGCCGTCGATCGCCTCATCCGGGAGTCCGGCGACTCTCCGGACGCCGACCTCATCCGTGAAATCATGATGACGGCCCTGAAGATGTCCCGCGACGGAACCCCCCGCGGGGACCTCAAAATCCTGAACGCGGCCCTCAAAGAGCTTCGCTACGCCTTCAAGGTCTTCTCGCCCTACCGGCTCACCCGGAAAGTCAGCGTCTTCGGATCGGCCAGAACGCCGGCCGGATCCCCCGAATACGATCAAGCCCGGAGATTCGCCGCTCAGATGGCGGGAGAGGGTTTCATGGTCATCACCGGGGCCGGACCGGGCATCATGGAAGCGGCCAACGAGGGCGCGGGCAAGGATATGGGGTTCGGCGTCAACATCCTCCTCCCCTTCGAGCAGAACGCCAACCCGGTGATGGAAGGAGACGACAAGCTCGTCCACATGCGATACTTCTTCACCCGGAAACTCCTCTTCGTGAAAGAAGCCGACGCCGTGGCCTTGTTTCCCGGCGGCGTGGGCACACAGGACGAGGGGTTCGAGATCCTGACGCTGATACAAACCGGGAAAAGCGAACCCCTGCCCATCGTCTTCATCGACGCGCCGGGGGGAAGCTATTGGCGGGACTGGATGGAATACCTCCGGACGCATCTGGTCGACACCGGCAAGGTGAGCCGCGAAGACCTGTGCCTGTTCCGCGTCACGGACGACGCCGGGGAGGCCGTCCGCGAAATTTGCCGATTCTACTCGCGCTACCACTCCCTCCGGTTCGTCCGGGACCGGCTCATCCTCCGCCTCAGCCGGCCACTGCCGGAAGGACGGATCGAGGCGCTCAACGAGGAGTTCTCAGGCATCCTCCTCAAAGGACAAATCGAGAAATCGCCCGCGCTTCCCGAGGAAGGCAACGAACCCCACATCGCCGGCCTGGACAGGCTCGCGCTCCATTTCGACCGGACCCACTACGGAGGTCTGCGTCAGCTCATCGACCGGATCAACGACCCCTGAGAATCGACTCCATCCGCCGCCGATTCCGGGCCGCGGGCGCGGGGGGATTCACCCGTGGAATCGCCCACACCCGCTGAAATGATTCTCCTCAGGCGGGTCACAAAGGTGTATGAAATCCCGCGCCGCGCGGGGGATCGCCAACCGGAGGCCGTAACGGCGCTGCGCGACGTCAGTCTCTCGGTCGCCGCCGGAGAGTTCGTCGCCCTGATGGGACCCAGCGGGTGCGGGAAGAGCACCCTGCTGAACCTGGTGGCGGGGATCGACCGGCCGTCCAGCGGCGAGGTGCGCGTCGAGGGAAAATGCGTCTCCGCGCTGTCCGAGCGGGAGCTGACCCGGCTCCGCCGGCGGGACCTGGGCGTCGTCTATCAATTCTTCCACCTCCTCCCCACCCTGACCGCGATCGAAAACGTGACCCTGCCCCTTGTCCTGAACGGGCTCTCCGGGCGGGAGGCTTCCGGGCTCGCCCGTGAAATACTGGACCGCGTCGGTCTGGCAACCCGCTCGGACCACCTTCCTTCCGAGCTTTCGGGAGGCGAGCTCCAGCGGACGGCCCTGGCCCGCGCCGTCGTCCACCGTCCGAAAATCCTGCTGGCCGATGAGCCGACCGGCAATCTGGACTCCGCCAAGGGAGAAGACCTGATGGCCCACGTTCGGGCCCTGGCGGGGGAAATCGGGCTCACCGTCCTTCTGGCGACCCACAGCCGGGAGGTCGCGGCACAGGCCGACCGCGTCATCCACCTGCACGACGGCGTCCTGCGGGACTCCGAAGCCTCCCCCCCCCTCCCCCCCCGCGCCGATTCCATCGCCGCCCGGGACAATCCGTCTTGACGCCGGACCTGTTTCTCCTGCGGAGATTGAGTTTCCGCTCGGTGCGGGCCCATCCGGCCCGGACAGTCCTGACCCTGGCCGGCATCACCCTCGGGGTGGGGGTCTTCCTGGCCATCCGCCTGGCGAACCAGGGGACCCTCGCCGGGTTCCGGAACACCTTCAACGCCGTCGCGGGCCGCGCGGCGCTGGAAGTCACGGCGCAGGGCGAACCCTTCGACGAGGAGGTCTTCACCAAAATCCGGGAGACGCCGGGCGTCCGGCTCGCCGGTCCGCTCCTCCTATCCCTGGTGGCGGCCCTGCCCGAAAAAACCGCGCCCGAGGGACGCCTCGCACCGGGGAGCGAGACACCCGGACCGGACAAGCCCCAAGGCGTTCCCCTGCTGGTCCTGGGCATCGACATCCTCTCGGAGGGAACGTTCCGGGATTACGAGTTCGCCGGGGAGGAAAAGACCCCTCCGGAGGACATCGATCGAATCTTGCGGCGGCTTCTGGCCCCGGACACGGTCTTCGTCACAGATCGGTTCGCGGCCCGCTACGGCCTCCGGACCCGGGACGCGCTGGTCGTGATCGGGCCCGCCGGGCCTCGCCGTCTCACCATTCAAGGGCTTCTCCGGTCCGCCGGAGGCGGAAGGGCCTCGCCGGCCTCCGCCATGGACGGGAGCGTGGCCTTGATGGACATCGCCGCCGCCCAGGAGGCCTTCGGCCGGCTGGGCCGGCTGGACCGCGTGGACGTTCTGCCGAATCCGGACATCGGCCTGGAGAAGCTGGCGGAAAGAATCCGCGAGGTCCTGCCGGGCGGCCTGTCCGTCGCCCGTCCGGCCCGCCGGAGCCGGCAATCCGAGCGGCTCCTGGCGGCGTTTCAGCTCAACCTGACGATCCTGAGCTACATCGCGCTCCTGGTGGGGCTGTTCATCATCTACAACACCATGAGCGTCACCGTCGTCCGGCGAAGGCGCGAGTGGGGCGTCCTCCGCTCCCTGGGGGTGGACCGCCGCGGGATCTTCGGGTTCGTCCTGCTTGAAGCGGCGGTCCAGGGGGCGGCGGGCGCCGGCCTGGGGATCCTGTTGGGAACGTTCCTCGGGCGGGCCGCCTTGGGGGCCGTCAGCCGCACCGTCGGCAACCTTTACGTCCCGGTGGGCGCCGCCCAGGTGAGCCTGGCGCCGTCGGAGGCGCTCCTCGCGCTGGGGGCGGGAACGGCGAGCGCCCTGCTGTCGGCCCTGCTTCCCGCGGCGGCGGCCGCCAGGATGAGCGTCCGCGAGTCCATCCACCGCGGAGATGCAACGGCGGCCGGACACGTCCGGACGGGATGGATGACCGCCGCGGGGGTCTCGCTGTTGGGGGCCGCCGCCTTGCTGACGAGGTTCGACCCCATCCACGGGGTTCCCCTCTTCGGATATGTCTCCGCCTTCGGGATCGTCGCCGGATTCGCGCTGTTGACGCCTTTGTCGCTGCGCCTGTTTTCGACCCTCTTCGGATTCTTACGTCTTTCGTCCGGCGGCGCCGTCGCCATGCTGATGGATTTGACCCGGTCGGCGGGAAAGAACGGCGTGGCCGTCGCCTCCCTGGCCGTCGCCGTCGCCATGCTGGTCAGCGTGTCCATCATGGTCGCGAGCTTTCGCTCGACGATGGAGTCCTGGATCGGCCGCCGCTTGCGGGCCGACCTCTACGTCAATCCCATTGTGCGCTTCATCGGAAACCGCTCGGCCGTCCTTCCCCGAGGCGTCGCCGAGGCGGCCGCCCGAACGCTGAGCGTACGAGCCGTGGACGGGTTTCGCACCCGACGGATCACGTATCGGGACTGGCGAATCCTCCTCGGCGCGGGCGACCTCCGGGTCCTGCGGGACCACGGCGGGTTGACCTTTCTCTCCGGGGAGCGGCGTGACATCCTGGACCGGGCCCGGGCGAAGGGCGAGGCGCTGGTTTCCGAGGTGTTCTCGAACCGGTTCGGACTGGGACGCGGAGATCGGGTGACCCTGGACACCGCCAAAGGCCCCCGCCCCTTCCGAATCGCGGGCGTCTTTTACGATTACTCGACGGAAGGCGGCCTCGTGATCCTGGACAGAGGGATCTACGCGCGTCTTTGGGCGGACGATCGGGTGAGCGCGCTGGCGGTCTACGTCCAACCGGGGGCCGATCCCGGCCGGGTGAAGGAGGACCTCTACGCGGCGCTCGGGGCTCGGCGCGGCGTGGCCGTCTTCGAAAACCGCCGCCTGCGCCGTCACATCCTGCGGATCTTCGATCAAACCTTCGCCATCACCTACGCCCTGGAGGGGGTCGCCCTCGTGGCGGCGGTGCTGGGCATCGTGACGGCCCTTTTGACGAATGTCCTGGAGAGGACCCGGGAGATCGGCCTCCTTCGCGTCATCGGCTTCGATCGGAAACAGGTCTCGGCCTGGGTGGTCGGCGAGGCGGCGGCCATCGGTCTCCTGGCCAACGCCCTCGGGTTGCTGGCCGGCGGCCCGTTGGCCCTGCTCCTGATCTTCGTCATCAACAAGCAGTCCTTCGGCTGGACGATTCAGCTCCACTGGCCCCCGCTCTGGCTCGCGGGTTATTTTGGTTTGACGCTGGCGGCGGCGGTGCTGGGCGCCCTGTGGCCCGCCCGGGCGGCGGCGAACGTCGAGGTGAAGGAGGCCGTCCACTTTGAATAGCTTCCGGGCGTCGGGAATGACTCGTTGGGTCCTGGCGGCGCTCCTGGCGGGGATGCCGGCCCTTCCCGCGCTCTCTGCCGAGAAGACCGCCGCCGGGTTTCTGACGGCCCGGCCGGGGCGTCTCTACCGGTTCCCCCGGGACCACGCCTCCCACCCCGGCTTCAAGACCGAATGGTGGTACTACACCGGCCACCTGAAAGCGGAATCGGGAGAGCGGTTCGGCTTCCAGCTCACCTTCTTTCGCAGCGGCCTCAACCCCCCGGCCCCGGTCGGGGTTTCCAAACTGAAATCGCGCTGGGCGGTGACGGACCTCTACTTCGCCCACTTCGCCCTGTCCGACCACGCGAAGAAGACCTTTCATTTCGATGAGCGGATGAGCCGCGGCGCGCTGGGCGAGGCCGGCGCGGGAAAGACCCGCTACAAGGTCTGGGTCGGGAGCTGGCGGGCGGAAGCCCTGGGGCCGGACGTGGGGGCGGCGCACCGGTTGACGGCGGAGAGCGCCGGCTTCGGCATCGACCTGAAGGTCCGGCCGAGGAAACCGCCTGTCATTCACGGCCTGGACGGGACCAGCCGAAAGGGCGCCGCCGCCGGGCAGGCCTCCCACTACATCTCCCTGACCCGAATGGAGGTCTCGGGGACGCTGTGGATCGGCCCGGGCGCGAAGCGGAGAAAGCTGGCGGTCACCGGCTCGGCGTGGATGGACCACGAGTTCGGGTCAAGCCAATTGGGAAAGGACCAGGTGGGCTGGGACTGGTTCAGCTTCCAGCTGGAAAACGGAGCGGAGGTGATGCTTTACCGGATGCGCCGGAAGGACGGCTCGGTCGATGCCTTCTCGAGCGGGACTTGGGTCGGCCAAGACGGAAAGGCCCGTCACCTGCCGCGGGGGGCCTTCGAGGTGAAGGTCCTGAAAACCTGGAAGAGCAAGAAGTCCGGCGGGGAATACCCGATCCGCTGGCGCGTCCGCATCCCGTCCCGTAGGGCTTCTTTTTTGGTCGAGCCCGTTTTCCGGGAGCAGGAGTTGGCCACGCGGAAGAGCACGAAGGTGACGTACTGGGAAGGGGCCGTGCGGGTGAGCGGCGAGGCGGAGGGCAAGCCCGTCCGGGGGATGGGGTACGTCGAGATGACCGGCTACGCGGGGGCGTTTCGGAAGAAGATTTGAGTCTTTTCGGCCTGCGTCGGGGCCGGAGCGGATGCCGGCCGGCTCGCGCCCGGCCGCTTCTGCATGGCCGACGATGGACGCCCATGGAGATCCAGGGGCGGGGCGAGAGTCGGTTGACTCCTGTACCCGCCCCTCTTGATGCAGAAAACCTAATACAACTCCCGAATCTTGCCCAGGACCTCCTCGACCGGCATCACGTCCGCGTATTTCGACCCCATGTCGAACAGGTTCGAGCGGTGCGGGGCCTCGGCCCGGTCGCCCACGCACTCCTCCGGGACGATAGCCCGGAAGCCGTTTTGGAGCGCGTCCACGACCGTGGCGCGGACGCATCCGCTCGTCGTCGCCCCGGTGACGATGAGGGTGTCCACCCCCAGGGCGATCAGCTCGCTGGCGAGGGCGGTTCCGAAAAAGGCCGAAGCGTACTTCTTGACGACGAGGCGCTCGTTCGGCAGACGCCCGAGGCGCCCGTCCAGTTCCACGTCCCGGTTTCCCTCTCTCAGGTTGTCGAGAGAAGGAAACTTTTCAAACCAGACCCCAGCATCGCTCATGTCCTGACGGTAGTACACGGTGGTAAAGAAAATAGGGAGCGCTTTTTCCCGCGCCGCGTCGAGAAGGATGCGGTTCTGCTTCACCACTTCGGTCAGGTCGGACCCCAGCGTGCAATTCGGGTCCGTAAACCCATAGCTCAGATCGACTACGACGACGGCGGCCTTCCGCCCGAACCCCACCTTGCCCGTGATCCCGGCCTTCTGATAAACGTTCTGGGCCTCTTCGAACCCGCCCCTGTCCGCCACGACGCGCCTCCTGTTTTTCGGGTTGACGTTTCCCGCACGTGTGGAATTTTATGAAGATGGACGGCTAAACTCAAGGGGCCTCGCACTTCGGGATGAAGGAAAGGAACCCTCAAAGTGAGCGAAACCCGCCGCGGCGTGTTGCTCCTGGAACCCTTCTACGGCGGCTCCCACAAGGCCTTCGTGGACGGGCTGAAACGACATTCCCGCCACCGCGTCGAGGCCCTGACGCTCCCGGATCGCTTTTGGAAGTGGCGGATGCGGGGGGCCGCCATCCTGATGGCGGAGCGGATGGGAACCCTCCGGCGGCCGCCCGACGTTGTCCTGGCCTCCGACATGCTCAGCGTCGCCGACCTCAAGGCCCTGCTGGGCCCGGCCGCTCCTCCCATCCTCCTTTACATGCATGAGAACCAGCTTTCCTACCCCCGCCCCGAAAACGAGCGCGAGGATCTCCAGTTCGCCTTCACCAACGTGACTTCCTGTCTGGCCGCGGAGAAGGTGCTGTTCAATTCGGAATTCCACCGGGAAACGTTTCTGAAGGCCCTGCCCGCGCTGCTCCGGATGATGCCGGATTGCAGACCCAAGGGGATCCCCGAACGGATTCGGGAGAAGAGCTCGGTCATCCCGCTGGGATGTGATCTCGCCGCGTTCGACCCCATCCGAAAGCCCGCAAGCCGTCCGGGCCCTCCGACCATCCTGTGGAATCACCGTTGGGAGTTCGACAAGGCGCCCGAGGTTTTCTTCGAAGCGCTGTTCCGGTTACAGGCGGACCGCCTCCGGTTCAAGTTGATCGTGTGCGGAGAAACCCATCAGATAAAGCCCAAGATATTTCTGGAGGCGAAAAGAAGGCTGCGGCGGCGGTGGGTTCACTTCGGCTTCGAGCCGTCCCGGGCGCGCTACGCGCGGTGGGTGTCCGAATCCGACATTGCGGTCTCGACGGCCATTCAGGAGAACTTCGGCCTTTCCGTCGTCGAGGCCATGTACGCCGGCTGTTATCCCCTCCTTCCCCGCCGCTTGAGCTACCCCGAGATCCTGCCGGCGGAATTTCACGCCGGACACCTCTACGACGGCCCCGAGGACCTCTGCGCACGGCTGAGGACGCTCTTGCGGGAGGGCCTGCCGACAACGTTCGACCCGGAGCGATTGCGACGGCGCATGGCCGTCTATGACTGGCGGGCGATGGCCCGGCGGTATGACGACCTGTTCGATCAGTGCGGCCGTCGAGCTCTTTGAATCCATTCCAAGGCCCCGCCCGAAGGCGACGCCCGGAGGCCCCGTTCAAACCCGTTCGTAAACCGCCCGGTGGATGGGATGGCCGGCCCCGGCCATTTTGACCTCGAAGTTGGTCGGGACATATCCCGCCCGCTCCATTCGCCCCGCCGGGTCGTCCAAAGGCCGGAACGCCGGGTTCTCCCCCACCATCGCCGCAATCTCCCCGAAGTACTCTTCCACGTCGGAAGCGATGTAAATCTGTCCCGACGGGATCAGGGTCCGCGCAAGGTCTTCCAGGAGAACCGGCGTAAAAATCCGCCGCTTCTTATGGCGCTTCTTCCACCAGGGGTCCGGGAAATAAACGTGGTAGGCCCGGACGGAGGCCGGCGGAATCACCTCATGGATAAGCGGGAGCGCGTCGGTGATGACAATCCGGACGTTTCGGAGGTTGCGCTTTTGGATCCGGGGCCGCGCGATTCGGAAATGGCTCAGCTTTCGCTCGATTCCGAAGTAGTTCGCCTCCGGAAACCGCTCGCCGGCGGTGATGAGGAACCGCCCCTTGCCGAAGCCCACCTCGATCTCCACCGGGCGGTCGTTGCCGAACAATTCGGCCCAGCGCAGCCGCGTCGCGAGGTCCTGGAGGGGGACTTCGGGGTCAAAGGGTTCTTGGGCGTTGTTCGAGGGCGCCATGAGCATCTTCCGGCCCGCGCAGGTCCGGACGGCCGACCCGAATCCGGCGGGACGCGACGGGGGGGGGAACAAAAAAAGGGCCGGCCCCCGAGCAATTCGCTCCGGGCGCCGGCCCTGGACCTCTTCCTCAAGGGAAGGTCAGTTGAGGATGTCCTTGAGCATGGCCATCCGGCCCTGGCCGCGCAGGCGCCTGAGGGCCTGCTTCTCCAACTGCCGGATCCGCTCGCGGGACAGGTTCATCTGCTCGCCGATCTCCTGGAGCGTCATCGGCTCGCCCGCGAAGCCGTAGCGCATCCGGAGAATTTCCCCTTCGCGCTTGGGCAAGGTGGCGAGGGCCGTCAGGAGCTGATTCGAGATGGCCGACCGGTTCAACCGATCCTCGGCCTGGTTGTCGTTTCCGTCGGTGAGCAGGTCGACGTGGTTGATGCTGTCCGCATCCCCGAGGGGCGCATCGAGGGACAGGGCCTCCCGGGCGGCCTTGAGCATCACGACCTCCTCGGGGAGCTCGTCCATCGCCTTGGCGAGCGCCTCCAGAGAAGGCTCTTCACCCGAGGCCTGCTCCATCTCGCGAATCATTTCCCGGACCTTCAACCGCTTCTGGGCCTGCTTGACCGAGAGGTGAACCGCCCCGCCTTGGGAGGCGATGGCGTGAACCATGGCCTGGCGAATCCACCACACGGCGTACGTGATGAAACGAACGCCCCGCTCCGGGTCGAATCGCTTGGCGGCCTCGATCAACCCGATGTTGCCTTCGTGGATGAGGTCCGCCATGGTGACGCCGCAACCCTTGTAGCGGTTGGCCACGCTCACCACATAGCGGAGGTTGCTCCGGATGAAAAGCTCCCAGGATTTCTTCTGGCCCCGCTTCGCGCGCTTGATGACCTTCTGCTCCATTTCCCGGTCCAGGACCGGGATCTCACGGATGGATGCCAGGTAAGCGCTCAGCGCATCGGGCGCAACCGTCTGGGCGCGCTGCTTTTCCGGAGTCTCTTCTTGCTTTTCGACCTTGTCCAACATACCGCTCATTGCTCCTGCCCTCGATTCAGAAAGGAAAATGATTGCTGATTTTGGCAAAACAAAGAGCAGGTGCAATCGACATCGATCGCTCCCTGCTCCCAACTAACCAACGCCGCAACTGATTGCCAATCACCAATCCTTAAGTTCGCTTATCTCCTCCTCCGATGACCGCTTTGACATCCGACAGAGATAACCCGCGTTGTAAGATAGTCCCTTCATGTCCATATGTCAATCATTTGTATGGGTTCAAGACATATGAGACACGGGGGCCGTTTTTTTGAATGTCTCCAGAGCCTGGGCGGGCGTCAGGTAGTCCAGGTTCTGGTGAGGTCGAATATGATTATAGATCTGCTCCCACTCGCGCAGCCGGACGTTGAG
>PVBE010459736.1_pt1 | contig 17487 bp, 13 predicted proteins | sample 1631181 | NCBI WGS metagenome assembly PVBE01 (sample SAMN08397723, study PRJNA350692) | Marine metagenome, whole genome shotgun sequencing project. | isolation source: water | place: Pacific Ocean | collected 2012-04 | reverse complement strand
GCGGGCGTGGGGCGGGAGCAGAGGGAAGCGGCATGATCTTCATGCCAAGATCCCAACCTTGAGACTGGACTCGTTTCATTGGGCTTGCCACCATCGCTACGAGTCCATCGTGGGCCCTGCGATGCGGGCGAGAGGGCTTACGTCACAGCGAATCGAAGCGAGGATCGGGTGCAGGATCCTGAACACCATGACGGCGCTCGGGATGCCCTATGCCGAGATGATCGGATGATGGCAGCCGCGACCGGGCGGGGCTCTCGGCTCTGATCGCAGTTGTGCACGAAGATCACGAAATTCGCGGAGTTATTGCCCTGTCCCGATTAATGCAACAACGCCCTCAGTGATCGTCGAGGCTCGTGCCGTCCTTCAAGAAGCGCTTCATGCGCTCGAGCAGGCCCTTGTCCATCACGCCCAGGCCACCCTGGCCCTCGACGTGCTCTCGGATCGCGGCGAAACGCTTCGCCGCCTGCGGATTGTCCTTGAGGCGTGGTACCCGCTCGCGCGCCGTGTCGAAGACGTCGAAGGTGAGATCGCGAAAGCCGAAGCTGCGCATGCGCTTCACCGCACGCAGCATGGCGCGATTGCGGAAGCGGGTGAGATCCTCCGGTTGGATGGTCGAGAGCCCTTCGCGGCGCGCCCCCGCCTCAGCTGCCTTCTTGATCCCGGCCCGCACGAATTCGGGAGCCTCCTTGACGCGTGCGAGTGCTTCGGGGCTCCAGCTGACGCCGGCCCCCTCGCTGTCGAAGGCCTCGGCAACGTGGCACTCGAGCACGGTCTCCTTGCCTTCGCGCCGAGCGATGCGCTCGCTGGCCTCCTCCATCGCGGGTCGGATGAAGTCGCGTACGATTTCCGGACGATCCGCCAGAGCAGTTTCCAACGCGGCTTGCGCGGCATCGTCCCAGGGCAGACGTCGTCGGAATTCTTCCTGATTTTCGAGGTGGTCGAGCAAAGCCAGGTTTACCTCGAGGTGCCCGCCCGCGCGTGCCGCCTCCTCGGCGATGCGCATGAGTTCGGAGTGGAAGAAGGGGGGTGACTCCTCGAGCCGTTCCTTTGCCGCCGCGGTCCAGACGATCTCGCGCGCACCGGCTACTCGCTCTTCGCCAGCCGGCGTTTCGCCTTCCCGAGTTGCCGGTGCCGCCCCGCTGTGACGACGCTTGCCGAGTTCCACCATCAATTCGGCGCTCACGAGGCTCTCCCCACGCTCCCGAGCCAGCGCCTCGGCACGCTTCCGTACCATGCCGCGCAGAAAGCGGGGAACCCGCTCCAGTCGCGTGTTGGCTTCTTCACTCCATTCGATTTTCGACTCGCGTTCTGCCATCACGCCTCGCCTCAATACTTCCGGGTGGGCACTACGTGGAAGTTCCCGGTTTCGTGCCACTGGGCTCGTGCGGCCTCGACGTACTCGATCGTTACCTCCATCAGGCCGTCACGCTTGGCACCCGCCTCGATTTCGCGCACGATCATTCCACGAACGAGAGCAGGGGCTCCTGCGATGAGTTCGTAGGCACCCGAGTCCCACAGCATACTTCGTGTCACCATCTCCGAGTGGCTCTGCCAGCTCGCGAACTGCTCCTCCACCACCTCCCGCGTGATGCGCGCGTAACCCAGCCGCTGCGCGCGCGCCTCAATGCGCTGAGCAGTCAGGTTGCGCATGAAGCCCTCGGGCACGCGCTCGAGCACCGCCTCCGCCTCCGGGTCCCAGGGCATCTCGTGTTCGCTCTTCTTTGGATCGGCTCCGGCCGCCCCGGCGCCGCCGCCTTGCATGGCTTCCGCCATGGCCCGGCGCGCTTCGGCGAGTCCTGCCTCGGCAATCTCCAGCGTAATTTCGCCGTGGCCCTCGCCCCGCGCAAAATTCTCGATTCGTTCCCGGCTGGCGTCGCGCATGAATCCCTCTGGCACTCGCTCGAGTCGAGCCTCGGCCTCTTCGCTCCAAACCAGCGCGCTCTGCGAACCCGCTCGACCTGCCGCCATCGGCTCTGCGTGCGGGAGCAGCGGGCGGATGTGCTCGGCGCCGACCTCTGCCGCCCTCTCGCGGCGTGCGGCTTTTTCGGCGCGACCCTCGAGGTTGCCGCGCAAGCTCTGATCTTCGACCGTCGCGAGCAAGCTGCGGGCCTCTTCGTTCCAGGGATGGGAGAGGCGCTCTGGTTCGCTCTTCTTCTCGAGCTTCCCCGCATCCTTTGCGGCGACGATTTCCTGCATGGCCTTGTGGGCGTGCCCCGGCATCAGCTCGGCGGTGGCCTCTTCGACGATGGAAGCCGTCACCACAGTGTGTCCGTGCTCATGGGCGTAACGGAGGATGGCCATGCGGGCCATGTTGCGCACGAAGCTCGGCACGCGCTCCATGCGCTGCTCGGCCTCTTCGGTCCAGGAAGTGGTCTCCTCGGCCACCGCCTCGATGTCGGGCACAAGGCTGCGGAGCCCAATCCACAGATTGCAGGGGGCCATGCGCAGCAGGTGTTGTGTCGTGCCACCGATATCGAGATTGTCGTCGGTGTGGATGCCGGTCTTGCCCATCACCAAGAGGCTGGGGCGAAGCTCGGTCACGTGCTTCAGGATGGCGTCGTAGGGTTTGCCGTCCTTCAGCACGGTCTCGATCTCTTCGCCCTCCTTTCCGGCGATGGACTCGGCGATTCGCAAATGAGCCTGATAGATCTTGGCGAGCCCGGAGTCGATGATCTCCTCGTGAAGCTTCTCTTGCTCTTTGAAGCGGAAGACTTCACCCGCCTGCTCGGAGAGCACGTCGGCGATGCGGTTGAAGGCCACGTAGTGGAAGTAGGGATCGAATACGGCCACGGCGTGGACGGCAGTATCGAAACGTCGACCGAGTTCGAGGGCGGTGAGAAGCCCGCCGAAACTCTGGTGGGAGCCGTCGAGGGCGACCAGGATGGGCCCGTCGCCGATCTTCCGATCGAGTTCCTTGATGACCAGGGTGTCGATGGGCGTGCGCCGCACCACGCGCTCGCAGACCGTTCCCACCACACCGGATTGCACGGCGCCCAGCCCCTGAGCACCCAGCACGAGCAGGTCGTAGGCCCCCCTGCGCGCCTCGTCGAGGATGACGCTGTAGTTGCGACCCTCGTGACCTACGCGTTCGAAGGGGACGCCTTTTCTTTCGCAAGCCAGGGCGGTTTGATCCAGATAGGAGTCGGAGATCAGCTGGAGGCCACGGGTAATCAGGTCGTCGTGAACATCGCGCTGGTGTTCGAGTTCCTCCTCCTTGCGATATTGCTCCGGCAGCCCACCTTCCATCTGCTTGAAACGATGGTCGTGGAGCTTCGCCGCGTAGGCGTGCAGGCCGGTCAGCTTCGCCTGCCAGCTCTCTGCCAGCAGCACGGCCTGCTCGGTGGCTGTGTTGGAGTGATCCGAGCAATCCACCGCGACCAATAGGTCGTGGAAGCTCCTATCCTCGTCTTCGGGGGAGTGCTTCTCGGGGGGCTGTGACATATCCTCTATTCCCTTTTCTCAATTCTCTTAGCCATCAACCAACATCGCCTTGATGGCAAATTACGAACCCTTGCGGCGCAGACCGCGCAAGCGTGCTGCCAAGCCCGCACCCATCGGGCTTCGATCGCGCACCTCCTTCATCAGCTGCGCGGTGACACGGGGCTCCCCCTTGTCGCGGGCCGCGCGCTCCACGCGTGCCACCACCATGGAGGTGAGAAACGAGGGAATCGCCTCGAGTCGCTCGAGTGCCTCCTCGCTCCAATCCATGGTGAAGTTCAGCGTGCCGCCAAAGGTCTGCTCAGTGTTCAGCGTCACGTCGCCGCCTCCGGTCGGAACGTGTCGACACGAGGGATCCTCCGCAAGCGGGTCGCCCGTGGCCGCAAGGGCGCGGGCGCGACAACCGCCGCAGATCTCACGATATTCGCAACCACCACAACGACCCCCGAGACGGCTGCGATCGCGAAGCAGAGAGAGCTGGTCGTCACCCGACCAGATCTCGCCCAGGGATGTCGTGCGAATCGAAGCGCCAGTGGAGGGAATGTAGGGGCAGGGTGAGACCTCTCCGCGTGGGCCGATGCGAAAGTAGTTCGTCGCGGCGGGGCAACCGCCTTCGTAGCCCGCCACGAAAACCGACGCGGCATCCCTCTGGTGGACAACGCGCTTTTGGTGAGGCGCGCATTTGGCGTTCACCATGATTCGCCCCTCGAGTTCTCGTTGCAATCGTGCAAGCTCGCGCAATGCCTCCTCGTAGCTTTCAGCGCTGAGGTCCGTCACTTCTTGGCCTCGGCCCGTGCAGACGAGAAAGTAGAAATTCACGGTCGTGGCTCCGAGTTCGAGGGCCTTGTTGGCGAGTGCCGCGATCTCGTGTTGGTTCCAGGAGAAAATCGAGGGCTGCACGACGAAGGGGATGCCGAGTTCGCGCAGCATCGCGAGGCCGTCCAGCGTGCGCTTCCAGGCGCCCGGAACACCGCGCACCCGGTCGTGCTTCTCGGGCTCGGTCGAGTCGATACTCACGCCCCAACCCGCGAGTCCAGCCTCTCGCAGCTGCTTCGCTCGGTCCGCTCGGATCAGGGTGCCGTTGCTCCCGAGCACAGGTGTCATGCCCGCGGCTGCCGCCCGCTCGACGATTGCCTCGAGTTCGGGATGCAGCAGAGGCTCTCCGCCGGTGAGGATCAGGACCATGCCCGGGTTCAGGCGGGTGAGTTCGTCCACCACCCGGGCACATTCCTCCGCGGTGAGTTGGCCCGCCTGTGCGGTGGCGCGTTGCTCGGCGTCGAGATAGCAGTGGGCGCAATGCAGATTGCAGCGCTGTGTCAGATTCCACGACACCGCGTGGGGAGTGGGAACCGTTCTGTGTCGCAGGGGTTCAATCATTACACCGCTTCCTGCCAGATATAGCGATGGTGCAGACCGCCAGCGCGCAGCGATCCCACGACTTTGGTCATCGCTGACGATCGCACTTCAACCGGACACCTCTATCGGATGCTACGCATCCTCCCCTGCTGTGATTATGCGGAAGAAGGCGAGAACTTCCGCTGCTCGATCAACGACCGTCCATGAGATTGCGGCGCGCCTCCTGGGCGACTTTCAGAGACACGGTCGCGAATCCTCGCTCATTCGCGTAGGCCTCGATCAGGCCGCGAATGCGGCCCTGGATCATGCCGGGCGCCCCGCTCACCGCCGCCAGAGCATCGTCGTCCCAGGGCATGCCGAGTTCGTCATCGATGCGACTGGCCGCACGATCGTCCATTTCGCCCGTGCGGCGAAAGGGTGTCTTCGACACACACTGCGAGATCCAGAACAGGTAGGCATAGGGAAAGTTCTGCTGAGTGATGTGGAAGTCGTCGTATTCGAACATCGTCCGTGCGAGCGTGATGAAGGTGTAGCGAGGATCGCCAGGGCCGATGATCTCCACCGCGCAGTTCACCTGGAAGCTCGTGAAGCTCGGGCTATGGCCCGTGAAGAGCAGACTCGCCAGCGGCAGCTGGCTCAGGTTCTTGAAGGTCTGTCGTTCGAAGATCTCGAGGCTGACGAGGCAGCGCCGATCGATGAACTCGGGAGAGAGGTTGAACTCTGAGGCCGCCCCCACACGTTGCCGTAGAGATTCCTGCCAGGGCTTGCCCTTAGAGGCCTCGATCGTATCGCGATAGCGGTGGCTGAAGTGCTCCAGATGCTCGGGCAGGGGCATGTAGCCCACGCCCTTGTTCCCGCAAGTGAAGGGAAACACGGTGCTCTGGTTGTAGGTCACCACCGTTGGAAGGTGCTGGGCGAAGAAGCGCGCCGGTCCCGCGCTGGGTTCGAGCAGGCTTTGGTACATGGACCGGCGCCCCTCGTCGAGCCAGTCAGAGAGTTCCGGGGGCGCGGAGGTGGACGGCAGACGGATCGGACCGTCCGGCAAGGGGACGATGATGGAGTCGTCTCCGACCTCGATCCGAGAAGCATCCCTTTGTGTCATGGTCCACCCTCTGGTCCGATGCTGAAGCGGGCTAGAAGCTGAAGTCGACGCTGGCCGCTTTGCCCGCCTCGACCGTCACGTCCACGGTCTTCTCGCCCAATTCCTCGTGCCAGATGGTCAGCTTGTAGCTGCCCGCCGGTACGTCGCTCAGGCTAAAGCTGCCGTCGTCACCTGTCACCACCGCGTAGGGATTCTTCGTCACCCAGACCCAGGCCTGCATGAAATCATGGGCGTCGCACTGCACCGAGAGCAGGCCCGCTTTGCGTAGGATCTTCGTCTTGGCAATTTCCACACCCTGCTTGGGGAGGGCCAAGTTGATGACGTTCTTCTTGCTGTTGTCGGCCTTCATGAGGTAGAAGTGCGAGTTGTGCAATACCGGGTCGTCGTTGCGCACCTTCATCGTCGCGCCCTTGGGCGCCACCATGACGTGGGGAGCAAATCGGCACTTTTCGTTGGTGATGGAGAAATCACCGGCCGACTCGAAGGCCTTGCCACTCTCGATCGCGTCGATCCTCACGATGGCGTTCTTCAGGCCACCACCCGCTGAGACGAGGAATTTTTCGGCGGGAAGCGTGTCGCCACAGAAGCTCTTGTCCTTGCTGACCTGCTTGGTCTCATCCTCTTTTCCGCTCAGCTTGATCGTGCCCTTTATGCTGCCCCCGCCCGAGACAGCGCCAGCGGTATAGGCCGATGCCTGCGTGGCGAGAGAGACGAGCATTACCCCCATCGTGAGCGTGCCACAAAGAGTGCCCAACGTGGAACGACTGCTGCGCATCGAGTATTCCTCCTATTACTTACTCAGGTACTTGTTCAGGATCCTGAGCGCCGACCGAGCGACGTACGCCCATAGCGATCAAGATCTCCGCGATCAAGGTGATGAGGCCCATGAGGCCGGCCGCCTTGTAGGCTTCGCCCGTATCGGGCGGAACGAGATAGAGATGGTACCAGCTCGAGACGGCACGCCGGTTGCCCGTTTCGCCCTCATGGCCCGACCAGGCGGAGAACGCGATCGGGATGAAGCTCGCCTCGGGTAGCTTGCGCGCATCTTCGGAGCCACGAGGCGCAACGAAGAGGACACGCCAGAGCCCCTCCTCGTACACGCCCCTGGCCTGGATCTCGGGGCCTCCTGCCGGCGCCGGCGCCAGATTCTGCTCGCCCCGGCCCAGGTAGAGGTCGGCGGCGTCCTTGCCTGCATCGTAGAACCACAGGTCGACGCTGTTGGCGACGTCGCCGTAGAGGAAGTAGGGCTTCGTGCCACCCCGCGTGCTCGGAATCTGGACCGCTACGGCATCCGAGAGCAGAGCGTCCTGCGAAGCGGGCTCGCGTCCGTCGGGGCGATTGCTCCCTTCACGCTTCCCCACCATGTCGTGCCAGCTTACCAGCACCGCGAGTGCCTGGTCATTGTAGACGGCGCGCACCTCCAATGCGTTCACAGCCGGCGCAAAGGTGCGGCCGGGATCGATCACCTGCCCCAGCATGGGGAAGCGGGTGACGGCGGCGCTCGCATAGAACTCGCTGGTGGGGTCGAGCGGAATCTCGCCCTCCACCGGCCTGGCCATCACGACGCTGCCATAGCTGGGCTCGTCCGGCGAGAGGGAGTAGACGTAGTCGACCAGCTGCCAGCGCGCCTCCTCGTCGATGGAGTCCGCGTAGGAGGGCATGGGAGTCCCGTCCAGGCCGGTGGTGAAGGTGCGATAGATATCGCTGCGTTGGCCGCCGCCCCGGAAGGTCCAGCGCTTGGTCATGTCGGCGGGGCGGATGGGATCTCCCGCGTCGGTCTTGAGCGTCGGGCCCGATTCGCCGTCGCCCCGACCTTGATTACCGTGGCAGTCGTGACACTTGTTTTCCAGGAAGAGCTGGCGACCCTTCAGGATGCTCTCCTCGGTCATCGGCGGGGGGGAGGGGATCTCGATGGGGTCGACCCGCATCTCGGGATCCGCAAAGTCCTCGTTGAAGGTCTGAAGGTAGGCGACGAGATCGGCGATCTTGTCCTCGCCCAGGAAGTTCCAGCCGGGCATGGCGGTGTAGGGCATGCCCAGTCGAATGATCGACGCCAGATCCCCGTCGGTGGGAAGCTCGCCGCTCGGGGTCGTGCGGATCTTGAACGAGCCCGAGGTAAAGTCGCGCGGCCGCGGATTCAGCGTGTCCGCCGCCCCACCATCCCCCTCGCCCGCCGAGCCGTGGCACTGGGAGCACTTATCCTCATAGACGGCGCGTCCCGTCTCGAGATCGGCCGCCAGCGCAAGGGACGAGATCGCGATGAGGCCCGCCGCAGAGCCGAAAATTCCGCCCCTCAGTGCGCCGCGCATCAATGTTCCTCCCCCCAGCTGCGGGGTCGCGCACCCGTGAAATCGTAGAGAAAGAGGATCACGTCCCAGACCTCACCCTCGTCGAGGAACTTCTCCCAGGCCGGCATGGCCGAATCCCACGGCGCGCCCCCGACGGGCAGGCCGGGGCCGCCCTTGGTGATGCGCCAGAAGAGATAGGACTCCTGCAGCTGGGCGATGGTGCCGGGGTCGGCCAGGTTGGCCGGGATGGGGGAGAGACCATGGGCGTAGAGGCCATCTCCTTCGAGGTTGTCGCCGTGGCAGAACACGCAGTTGCGGTAGTAGACCTCTTTGCCCTTTGCCACGTGCTCGTGGAAGGCGGCGGAATCCTCCTCTTCGAGATGCCGGAAGGGGTTCTCAGCGGTCAGGAGATTGATCTGCTTGCCCTTGAAGTCGATCTCGCTCGGGGGGGCGGGATGCACGGTGCGCTGCAGAGCGGGCGGCACGGCCTCGGTCTGGGCCCCCGCGTAGCCCAGGTAGGCGGCCAGCAGCGGCAGCAGCACCCCCAGTACGCGGCGGGGCAAGGCTCGCTCCGGCAACGTCAGCAGGGCGATCACGGGACGCTTGAATTCGGCAAATCGATCGTCGTCGGAGGAGGCGAAGAGCAGCAGCGCGACGACGATGAAGAACATGTACATGCTGAGCACGCTGCTGGGGATCGGGGGCTGCACGGCGAAGCGCATGAGGAGATAGCTCCCCAGTAGGACCAGAGCACTCGATACGATGATGGGGAAGCGGCCCCCTCCCTCTCGCTGCGGCATGGCTACTGGCCTCCCTCGAGCGATGCCAAGTGCTCGACTAGTGCGCTCAGCTCGGGCACGGTGAGAGCGTCATAGAAGCCGGTGGTCATGAGCGTCGCCTGCATCAATCCAGCCATATAGGGCGGATCGCCCTCCACGAGTTCGGCATCCGGCTCGACGATGGAGTACAGAATTTGCGCCTTGCTCTGGCGTGCGCCGATGTCGTAGAGGCTCGGGCCGAGGCGGCGCGCTGGGGTTGCGAGGTCGTGACAGGCCTCGCAGCCGAACTTCTTGATGATGGCGGGTGCGTCGAGGGGGCCCTCACCCTCGGAGCGGGCAAGAGTGGGCGGTGGTGCGGCGGCCGCCTCGCCCGCCGACTCGAAGTGAGTGTCTGGAGCCACCGTAATCTCACCCCCGTTGCTTTGCAGGAAGGCCACGACGGCTACGATCTCTCTCTCTGTGAGGTCTATCGGCGGCCGATCGATCGCCGGCATGGTGGGCTGGAAACCGTCCACCAGGTAGGTGTTGGGCTGATAGAGCGACTGCGCGAGGTATTCCTGGGCAGTCATTCCGTCCACTCGGGTGCCGGCTCGGCTACCGATGCCGCCGAGATCGGGGCAGCGATCGCCCTTGCCACCAATCGTGTGGCAGAGCGCGCAGGTCCCCTTGCCGAAGAAGATGTCCTTGCCCGCTGAAGCGAGTTCCACCGAACTCATATCGGCCCCGATCTCGGTCGACTTCGGCGGGTGGGCCTCCATCTGCGGCACGATCGCGCCGACGTAGGTGTAGAAGCCCGTGACGGCAAGCGTGAAGAGAGCGATCTTGAGCGATGTGTTCATGGCTTCGCCCGGTATGCCGACTTCTGACTCAGGCGACTGAGCCAGAAGATGAAGACCAGGAAGGCGAAGAAGATCAGCACCGTCGCCGACACCACCATCGTCGCAAAGCCGAGGGTCGGCGTGAAGGCGTCGACCGAGGTGTCCCGCATGACGCCGTAGACGTGCCAGTGCTGGCGCAAACCAGAGCGGACATAACCCATCAGGCCCATCAGCCAGGTGAAGGAGATGGCCAGCAGCAGCAGCGCGTACTGGGCGCGCGGGCTGATCTCGCCCCAACGGATTCCGCCGGTCTCCCGGCAGTTCTTGAACAAGAAGATGTCGATGACGGTGACCGAGATCATGGCGAAGAGCACCGCCACCACTTGGGGAAACGAGAAGCCTATGCGCACCGAGGCCTCGACGTAGTAGCCGTAGATTCCCAAGAAGATCACGACAGCCGCAGCGCCGATGAAGATGGATACCTGAGCCAGATTGCCGGCCTTCGCCCAGGCCACGGTGGCAATGCGGTTGCCGCGCCGATAGAGCAGGAAGCTTATATAGGTGGTCAGGATCATCAGGTTGACGGCGGTGTTCTTGGCCGACATCACGCCCAGGAAGCCGAGGAGTGGGTGGTGGGCCCCGCCCATCTTCCGGGATTCCTCGAGGCTGGCCACCATCGAGTGAGGCGTAGCCCAGATCATCAGGCAGACGGTGAGGAAGAAGAGCAGGTACTTGATGGCGGGCCGGAAACGCTCGGCGCCTTCGATGCGAGCCATCCCCAACCACAGGTAGTAGTTGGCGGCGAGGAAGAGCGCACCGATCAACACCGCCTGCACGATGAAGAGCCAGGAGAAGACGCCGCCCATCATGGTGATGCCCATCTGCTGGTTGAAGGCATAGATCTCGCGGCCCAGGTAGTAGCCCGCAAAGGGCAGCGGGAGGAGTGCGACGATGGCGACGAAGTTGCCGATGTAGCCCATCCAGTCGTAGTGGGCGCGCTCCTCGTCGGTCTCGGCGTTCAGGAAGCTGAAGGCCGCGTAGGCCCCCGCGATCGACCCTCCGAACGAAACGTTGGCGATCAGGCGGTGGATGTTGATAGGCATCCAGGTCGGGTTGCTGATGGCGTCCCAGACGCTGACCAGGGCACCGCTCTCGTCGATGCCAGCGGGACTCGTCATGAAGGTCACCCACGCATTGGCGACCGCCATCACCAGGATGCCGAAGACGTTGAGCAGCACGCCCATGCTGAGGTGCACTCTGGGGGAGAGCTTCCCCCATCCGTAGTAATAGACATAAAGGCTGAAGGTCTCCCCGAAGAAGAGCACTACGTAGGGGAGATAGGTCGCCGAGAAGATCGAAGAGAAGTAGCTCATGAACTTGGGGTAGAGACCCAGCAGCATGAAGACGAGCATGGCGCCAAAGATGGCGGTGGTGGAGAAGGCCATCGTGAGCAGACGCGTGAACTCGTGGGCGAGGTCGTCGTAGCGGGAATCCCCGGTTCGCATGCCGATGAATTCGATCGTGACCGCGAAGAGCGGGACGGCAAGCACGAAGGCGCCAAAGAGCAGGTGGAGTTGGGCGATGACCCAGATCGCCACGCGACTGCCCACGAGCGGGAAGTCGCGATAGGCCACGCCAGCTTCTTCCGCAACCGCGGGGCCTGCGATGGCGAGACCCACCGCCAGGATCGCAGGGACCCAGATCGCGGGCATCAGCCAGCTCCGCCGGACCAAGACTCCTCGATCCATCCCTTGCTTCTTCTTCATCATCTGCTCGATCAAATCCCTACGGCACCCTTAACGAGGGGATGCGCGGCGAGGAGCACACTGGCGCAAGACTTCCGCCTTTGCATCGTGGATGCGTCAAATCGGGGGAATCCCGGCCCGAGTCATTCGACCGTCGCCTCTGACTCGTTCCAGCGTCGGCAGCCTGACGATAATCACTCGATAACCATCTCCATCCATTGCGAGACGGCCTTCTGCCCATCGCGGTCTCCCGCAGCCCCATCCCATACAGCGACCGCGACCGGCAGCGACTTCCCCTTCCGCAGGGAAAGGGGTGCCGCGGGCGAATCGAGGGGTTGCTGCAGGATGACGGTCCACACTCCACTCTGCCACGCCCCGCGGCCCTTCACCTTCTGGTCCACCTTTGGCAGGCTAGTCAGTGTGCCGAATCCCTTCGCCACCAGCGCCTCGACGGAACTGGTGCGAGATCGGAGGGAGAGAGAGTTGCCCGCCGCAAGACCCGTGAGATGCCGCGGATCGGTCCTGAAATCGGCCCGCTCGACCATGGGGTCCATCTCCTCCTCGTAATGCTCTTCGGCTTCGCGGAAGCCACCCGCGATATCAGCCTCCCAATCCGCCTTCCAGTGCAAGATGGTGACCGCGGTCTCTTTGTCGCCCATGCCGATGAATGGGATCCCGATGTAATCGCTCGGGCTTCCTTCCGGTATGATCTGAACGGCCACCGCATCCCGGAACCCGCGATGTCGAATGGCTTCTGCGTCCTTCCGAACGTCGCTCCACTCGAATCGGAAGGTCAACGTGCTCGGCCCAACAACAGCTTGAACCTTCATCGAATCGACCCAGGTATCCCACGCCCAGAGCGGCCGAGTCGCAACCGAGGTGGCTGGGGCTTTCTTCCATATTGGATCGTTTGCGTCGAGCTGCGGATCGGTTGCTGTCTCGAGAGCATGCAAATTTGGTGTCTTCTCGGGTGGAGCCGAATTCCCGCTACCCGATGAGAGCGACTGGACATAGCTCACGAGCTGCCAGCGCTCGTTCTCATTGAGCGAATCGCCATATGCAGGCATCGGCGTTCCGTCGAGGCCAGTCACGAAAGTGCGGTAGATGTCCTCCCGTGAAGCACCCCCCTTCATCAAGCCGGGGCCACGTGAGAAATCGTACGGGCGAATCGGTCGATCCATATCATCCCTGAGCATCGCCGCCGAAGCTCCATCTCCCTTGCCGCGCAGGCCGTGACAATCGGCGCATTTCATCTCTTCGTAGACCTTCTGTCCCATCTTTGTACTGCGCGCGCTCGGCGCCGGCGGCGTTGCAATCGCGACCGGCGGCTCCACTGCGTCCTCATCCTCAAAATCTTCCGAGAAGGACTTCACATACTCAACGAGCGCCACCTGATCCTGCTCGGGTAGGCGGTCCCACATCGGCATGGCGGTGCCCGGGATGCCCCGTTTCAGCGTCCTCAGCAGATCCTGGTCAGTCGGCAGGGACCCGCTCGGGGTACTCCGGAATTTGTATACGCCCGATGTGAAATCTCTCGGTTTCGGCAACAGCAGGTAGGCGGCAGGGCCACGACCGTCGCCTTCCATCCCGTGACATGCTGAGCAGTGCCGATCGTAGAGCTCCACTGCATCGCGGCTCGCCGCAGAAGCCAGTGCTGCGTGCAGGAACCAACTCGAAACCGCCATGACCACAACGACCAGAAACAGGGTTCGTTTCACAGTGCTCCTCCCTTCATCTCTATTACTCCGGGCCCCGATCGCTGCTCAGGCACCCCTCACAACCCGCTTCGCCCTCTGCCTCGGCAACCGTCGGCTCAGCCAGCTTGGTAGGCGGAGCGATTCCGAGGGCACCTCGCTCAGCAGGTACGAAGGCCGCCAGGAACGCACCAAGCGAACCGAGATAGCTCTTCGGAGGCGACGCGAGACATCCTTCGTCCGCAGGGCCGTCGGCCTTGCGGCGCAGCGCCAAGGCGAATGCGGGCGTCCACCAGGCGAAGTGGTCGCGAACAAAGCTCACCTGGGCATCCCAGCAAAGACGCACATTGTCCGCATCTCCATGCTGCGATGCGTAGAGGGTCCTGCCAATCAGCCAGGCCATGAACTCCAATTCGAGAACGATGTGATCGGGCCGCTCGGGCTGTTGGCTCGAGGGCTCCAGGCCGAAGGCTCGATAATAGCCGGCGATGTCTGCCAGCTCATGGGAACGATGGACCGAAAAGGTCTGCGGACAGTACTCCGTTTCATAAGGGGGGCATTCCTGTGAAATCAGAAGCCCGAATACGCGGTCATACTCTTCGATGAGGCTTTTTCGAGGTGCTTCGAGAAAGGAGATCAGTGGCATCAGATTCAGAGCGTCCACGCTCGCCTCGCCAGGCGCCAGCTCATCCGGACAGGCCTCGGGGTCCTCACGAATGACCTCCGCGGCGGCGACTACCAATTCCTGGCAACTCGAATCGAGAAGATCCGGCCAGCTCTTGGATTGCGGGCTGACTGCTGCCAGGGAAAGGAAGTGGTACACCGCCATTCTGGCTCGACCCTGAACCCAGGAGTCCTCAGCCTCGTCGGTCGCACCTTGCCGTGTGAGTCCAGGCGAATTCATCGTTGATTCATTCATCGCTGATCCACCTAGATGGAATTGACGTGGTGCTTCTTGGAGCGTTCGAAGGTCGGCTCTTCAACCGTAATACGCACCACTTCCTTGTCCAATTTGTTGTAGCCAATCACCGTATCGTTGAATATCTCTTGCACCTTCTTCTCGCCGGACGGAAGTGTGTTTTCGATTTCAGTGACCTTGGAACCCTTCTTGATCTTGAATCTGAAGATGATCTGCTGTGTGGCCCGAAAGAGCTGAAGGACTGCCAGCAGCTCCCGGTCGGGGCAGCAGTACTGCTCGAGGGCGTGGTCGACGCCCGGGCCGAACATCTGAGTCAGGTAGCTTCGCGGCGCCCATCTCGGCGGGATGTAGTAGCCATTGGGTTCCGTGCCGAACTGCGGATAGAGCGGCAGCGCCACCTCGCGTTCTCGTACGAGAAAGTGGATGGGGCTATCCGGAGCCTTTGCCCACTCTCCGCTCGACGTCTTTTCGACCAGGCCCTGAAGACGGATCTTTCCGACGCAGGCAGACATGCAGCGTGTCTCCAGCGGTGCACCATCTGGACTCAGCGTCGGGTCTTTGCCCTCTATGCGCGGATAGCAGGCAATACACTTCTCCGAGATCCGGGTAGCCGGATTGTACATGGGCTTCTTGTACGGGCAGGCTTCCACGCACTTGCGGTAGCCCCGGCACCGGCCCTGGTCGATCAGGACGATGCCGTCCTCGGGCCTCTTGTAGATGGCGTTGCGAGGACACGCGGCCAGACAGGCGGGATAGGTGCAGTGGTTGCAGATGCGCTGAAGATAGAAGAACCAGACTCGGTGTTCGGGCAGTTGGACGGAATCGCCCCACACGTCTTTCTTCCGGACTGGCCCGTTGGCCGTTTCTTCATGAATGTTGGGGCTTTGCCACTCCTCATCCGAGGGGATATAGCCCAGAGCTCGCTGACCACCGTCTGCGGAGATGTGCTTATCCGCAGTTTCAAAGACCGTCTTGCCTTCGAAGGTTCCGTAGGGTTTCGTCGGCCCCTTGCCATTCGCTTTCCAGACCTGCTTCCCTGGATTCTCCTTCTCGAGCATGGACAGGAGCTTGGCGTCCCAATTGTGCGGATACCCGCCGTAGGGCTTGGTTTCCACGTTGTTCCACCACATATATTCCTGTCCCTTGGCGAAGGTCCAGGTGGACTTACATGCCATCGTGCAGGTCTGGCACGCTATGCAGCGGTTGATGTTAAAGACGAACGCAAACTGCAGGTTTGGATGAGCCTCCTCGTACGGGTAGCTCATCTGTCGTCCCAGTTGCCAGTTGTAGACTTCAGGCATCGTCACGCTCTCCAGTGAGGGTTTCAGGCCTGTGTTTCGCCTTGTTGGTACCCGCTGGCAGGCCTGCAGCGGGTCTTACCTCGACGGTGTCGAAACGGAAAACCCCACACCGCTGCAAGGTCTCTTCGATGCGATCGCGGATGACCTCGCCACCCAATCGCGACGCCAAGGCGTGGGTGGCACCAAAGAACGGGTCCTCGAAGATGCGTGCGATCTGACCTGCATCCCATCCCATCCTGGCGTATTCCTCGATCAGCCCGTCCAACATCACCTGCGGATCGCCCTCTACCAGCTCGGCTCGGAGTCGCATGGGGTCTTCCGGTTCCGCTGATTTCGAGCCGTTTCCGTGCTCTCGCTCTCGATCGGTGTTTTGCTTCATATTCTGATCCATGGAGTGCGTCACTTGTTCTTCGCCAGCTTGATGAAGCCACCGCCGAGGTATTTGTTCATCTCTTCCGATTCGCCTCCCGGGCTGTATCCCGTGGTCGCGGGCTTCCAGACCCCGACCCCGCCCAGGCCACCCGCTTCGGCCTTCGTAATGCGAATGAGTGTCTCTTTGGGGACCGTGTTGACACCGTGGTTGTCGACCGCAAATCCGAACACGTACTTCATGGCGCCGGTCTGCTTGTGGAAGAGGGTGTCGGTCTGGTGCATCGGAGGGAGCCAGCTTCTCGTGATGCTCTGGTGGGAGCCGTAGCGGTAATTGGACTGATAGCCGGTGCCCTCGGCCAGCGCCCGTCCGTCGGCCCTACTCTCGTGACCTTTGACGCTTCGCTCGGTGCCGATCCATCCCGTGTGCTTCATGATCGTCATGCCGTAAGGAAGGGAGAGATTGAACTTGACCCTCACCATGCAACGGAAGGCTTTGTAGCGTGAGTCATCCTCCTGCCAGCCGACAAAGGGCCGATCGGCGGGGTTCGCATCTACGTAGACGTAATCCCCCTCGTTCATGCCGAGGTCCTTGGCCGCCTGAGGGTTCATCTGGATCTGTCTGTCGCTCACGCCTGGAGAGCGTTTGTCGCGGCGGTGGGGATCGCTGAAACTCGTGCTCCAGATCCAGTTCCAATCGACGGTGGACCACGATGAGTGCGTGGTGTGCCGGCTCTTCGGAGTCGAACAGAAGAAGCGGAATCCTTGCGCCCAAAGCGGATTGACCGTCTTCTTGACCTCGCTCCATGGCATCTTGACGTTCCGAACGGTGCGCAGGTCCGGATCCATCTCGTCCAACGAGATCCCGTAGTCGTTGGGTCGGAGGTAAGGAGAACTCGAGACGATGACGTTGGGCAGATAGGGCGTTGCTTCCGGACCTTCGCGGTGCACGATGAGGTTCTCGCCATAATCAATGGCCTCGGGAAGGTCGCAATAGGCCGACATCCGGCCGTTGTCGGTATAGAAGGGAATACTGTCGTTGATCTGTTCGTAGAAGGGAACTCGGGGATAGGTGCGGAAGAGCATCAGAGCCGCACCCGGTTCGCCGCCATACTTGCCCTCGAGAATCTTGTCGAGCTCGTAGGGGCCGTCTTTGCCGCGTGTGGTCGTGCAGTTGTCTAGAACCCGCTGGATATAGACCCCGGCCTTCTTTTCCGTGATGTACTTCCAGTAATCTGAGAAGCGCCGATCATCGGTGAGCCTGGTCAGGGCGTGGCCGACTTCGGCAAAGATTGCAGCGTCGTCCTTGGAGTCGTGGACCGGCTTGATTCCGTTGCCACCCCAGACCTGGATCATGGGATTGGAGCAGGAGCCGCCTATCTCGAGATCCTCGAACTCGGCCCAGGTGTTGGCAGGCAGTACAACATCCGAGTATTCCGCTGAGGCGGTCCACTCCACCTGCTGATCGACGATCATGTCGATCTTCGGGAATACGTTGACGATGAGGTTGTAGACCCACTTCGCCTGGTTGATCAGGTTGGCGTTGTTGTACCACATGAGCTTCGTGGGCGTCGGCATATGGGTCTTGCCGGTGAAGACCTTGCGTCCCTCCTTGGGCGTGTCGACGATCAGGGGCCGATCTCCATGGCCCCAGAACGCGACATCGTCGCCATAGCTG
>PVBE010230034.1_pt1 | contig 17488 bp, 5 predicted proteins | sample 1631181 | NCBI WGS metagenome assembly PVBE01 (sample SAMN08397723, study PRJNA350692) | Marine metagenome, whole genome shotgun sequencing project. | isolation source: water | place: Pacific Ocean | collected 2012-04 | reverse complement strand
GCCGGAGACGCACTGGGATCCGAAGGACTTCTTCGACAGCGACCCGGACGCGAAGGACAAGACGTACGGTCGTCGCGGTGGCTTCCTCGACGCGACGGACTTCGATCCGCTCGAGTTCGGCATCTCCCCGCGTGACGTCGAGGCGACGGACACGTCCCAACTGCTCGGGCTGGCCGTCGCGAAACGCGCCCTCGCGGACGCCGGCTACCCCGCCGACGCCGAGGATCTTCCTCGCGATCGCGTGAGCGTCGTCCTGGGAGTGACCGGAACACTCGAGCTCGTGATTCCACTCGGCGCACGGCTCGGCCACCCGATCTGGCGCCGCGCGCTCGAGGACGCCGGGGTCGACGAGACCACTGCCGACGACGTCTGCGAGCGCATCGGTGAGAGCTACGTCGACTGGCAAGAGAACTCGTTCCCGGGCCTGCTCGGCAACGTCGTCGCCGGGAGGATCGCCAACCGACTCGACCTGCACGGCACGAACTGCGTCGTCGACGCAGCGTGTGCCTCTTCGCTCAGCGCGATGCACCTCTCGATGCTCGAACTGCGCACCGGACGCAGCGACATGGTCGTCACGGGAGGCGTCGACACGTTCAACGACATCTTCATGTACATGTGCTTCAGCAAGACACCCGCGCTCTCGCCAACCGGCGACGCGCGACCTTTTGCGGAAGCGGGCGACGGCACGATCCTCGGCGAGGGCGTGGGCATGATGGTGCTGAAGCGGCTGTCCGACGCCGAGCGCGACGACGACCGGATCTACGCGGTCATCCGCGGCATGGGCACGGCCAGCGACGGCAAGGGTGACGCGGTCTACGCGCCGACCGCCGACGGGCAGGCCCGCTGCCTGCGCAACGCCTACGAGAACGCCGGTGTATCGCCGGACACGATCGAGCTCCTCGAAGCACACGGCACCGGGACGAAGGTAGGCGACGCGACCGAAATTCGCGGGCTCACGTCGGTGTACGGAGACACGGATCGCAAAGGCAGCTGGTGTGCGCTCGGCTCGGTGAAGTCGATGATCGGACACACCAAGGCCGCGGCCGGTTCAGCTGGGGTAATCAAGGCAGCGATGGCGCTGTACAAGAAAGTCCTGCCGCCGACGATCAAGGTCGACCAACCCAATGACGCCGCCGCGCCGGACTCGACGCCATTCTACATCAACACCGAACCCCGCCCGTGGCTGTCGAACCCCTCCCACCCGCGTCGCGCCGGGGTGAGCGCGTTCGGATTCGGTGGCAGCAACTTCCACTGCGTTCTCGAGGAGTACGTCAAGGTCAAGCCATCGATCGACTGGGACGGTCGCGTGCAGTTGATCGCGATCAGCGCGCGCGATCGAAAGAGCCTCTCGGAACGGATCGAAGAGCTGCGCGATCGGATCGAGGACAGCGAGCTGGACTGGTCCCAACTGCGGGGACAAGCCGCGCGAACCCGCGCCGCGTTCGATCCGAGCGATCCTTGCCGTGTCGCCTTGGTCGTCGAACGCGACGGAACCGACGCCGCGAAGATCTTGCGCGTCGCATCGCAACGCGTGGTCACCGACGACGCTCCCCGGTGGTCGACGCCGAACGGCATCCACTACGCATCGGGCTCCCCCGCGGGCTCGGTCGCCGCCGTCTTCCCGGGACAGGGAAGCCAACACACTGACATGCTGCGCGATCTGGTGTGCAGCTTCCCGTCGGCTCGCGACGCTCTCGCTGCTACCGAACGGGACCTGCCGCTCGTGGACTCGATCTACCCGCGGCCCGCGTTCGACGGCGCGACGCGCAAGCGAAACGAAGACGCGTTGCGCCAGACCCAGATCGCCCAACCCGCGATCGGGGCGGTGTCTCTCGGCGCGCTCCGCGTGTTGCAGGAGTTCGGCGTCACGTTCGCGGCGACTACCGGACACAGCTACGGTGAACTCACCGCGCTCTGCGCGGCTCGACGGATCTCCGAAACCGATTTCCACGCGCTGTCGATCCTCCGCGGCCAACTCATGTCGCGGCCCGACGACGACTCCCCCACCGATCGAGGCAGCATGCTCGCGGTGATGGCCAGCGTCCAGACCGTCGAGGAGTTCCTCACGGCCAACGGTCTCGATCTCGTGATCGCGAATCGCAACGCGCCGAGGCAGATCGTGCTCTCGGGAGCCACAGACGTGATCGAGAGCGCCGAGGAGTTGCTCCGCGCGCAGCACGTCCGCAGCACGCGGCTCAACGTGTCTGCAGCATTCCACAGCCCGCTGGTCGCCAACGCGAGCACGCCGCTCGCCAAGGCCCTCGCCCATGTGCACTTCGCGACCGGCGAGTTCCCGGTCTTCGCCAACAGCACGGGCACCGAGTATGCCGCCGATTCCGCAGCGGCTCGCGACCTTCTCGCCGGCCAGCTCGCGGCACCCGTCGAGTTTCAGCGGGCTATCGAGAACATGCGCGACCAGGGCGTCTCGACTTTCGTCGAGGTCGGGCCTGGCCGGGCGATGACGGGGTTGATCCGCGCCATCACGAAGGGCGATCCGGATGTAGTCACGACCGCGATCGACGCCAGCGGCGACGGGTGGGTCGACCTCGCTCGAACCCTCGCGTCCCTCGCCGCGAACGGCCACGCCGTCGACGTGACCCGGTGGGACCCTGACTACCTCGCCGCGTTCGAGACCAGTGAACGCACGAAGAAACCGAACTTTACGATCCCGCTCAGCGGCGCCAACTACACCACACCCAGAGAGCCCCGGCCCAAGGTCGCGCGACCCGCAGCCCAGCCCAGCATTTCACCGCCCCGGACCCCGACCGAGACCCCCGTGTCCAGAGACTCCGAAGTCAACGCCGCGGCGATGCACACGAACCAGGAGAGCCTGAAGGCCCTGGTCCGCATGCAGGAACAGACCGCGGACCTGCATCGTCGCTTCCTGGACGCACAGCAACAAATCGTCCAGAGTTTCCAACAACTCATCGCGCAACAACACGCGGCCGCCGGACTCGAACCGCCTCTGCCGATGGCACCGATTCCGATGGCTCCGATCGCGATGGCCTCGCCTCCGGCAGCACCGATGCCAGCGGCGCCCGCACCGGCGCCGAGCGCCGTGCCAGCGATCGAACCGGTCGCCCGGCCCGAACCAGTTCGTCCACCGGCCACCGCGCAACCCGCCCACGATGACGTGGCGATTGTCCTGCTCGATGTCGTCGCGGAAAAGACCGGCTACCCGGCGGAGATGCTCGAACTCTCGATGGGGCTCGACGCCGACCTCGGCATCGACTCGATCAAGCGCGTCGAGATCCTCTCAACGTTGCAGGAGAAGCTCCCGCATGCGCCGGTCGTCAAACCCGAACACCTCGGCGAGCTCTCGACCCTCGGTCAGATCGCAGCGTTCCTCTCGGACGGTTCTGAGCCATCTGCTGCGGTCTCCGAGCCCAGGACGACACAATCGCCCGCGGTCGCAGAGAACGCACAGAGCATTGGTGACCGAGAGACCTACACCGACGTGCTCATCGCGATCGTCGCGGACAAGACCGGCTACCCGGCCGAAATGCTGGAGCTTTCCATGGGGCTCGACGCCGATCTCGGAATCGACTCGATCAAGCGCGTCGAAATCCTGTCGGCGCTGCAAGAACAGTTGCCCAACGCCCCCGTCGTCAAACCCGAACACCTCGGCGAGCTCCAGACGCTCGGCCAGATCGTGGATTTCCTGACCGAGGGCGAAGCGCCCGCCGCCAAGCCGGTGGCTGCCCCCGAACCGGTCCCTTCTGCTCCCTCCATCACGCGAAGCATCCTGCGGCACAGCATCGGCAACACCCCCAACGGAGCTTCGAGCCCGCTGCGGCCCGAAGCTCTCGTCTGGGTCACCCGCACGACGGATGGGTTGTCACAGGCCATCGTCGATCGACTTCGTTCGCTCGGAGTGAAGGCGCACGAGATCGAGCGAACGCTCACCGCAAAACCACCCGCGGACCTCGCCGGTGTCCTCATCGTCGCGTCTGCGACACCTCCCGACTCGTTCCTGCACCAGACGTTCTCGCTCACCAGACTCGTCGGCCCGGCGTTGCGTGCAGCAGCCGAGGACGACACCGCGCTGTTCGTGACGGTGTCCCGTCTGGACGGCAGCTTCGGCCTCGGTGAGTTGAACCCGGATGCGCCCGTGCTCTCCGGCGGCCTCGCCGGACTAACCAAGACCGTCGACCACGAATGGCCGCAGGTCATCGCCACTGCGATCGACGTCGACGCCAACGAGCGGGACACCACGTGGCTCGCAGAGCGCATCGTCAGCCAGGTGTTCACCGGCGCGAGCGGCGAGTTCGGCATCCACCGCGACGGCACCACGGTGCTGGAACTCTCGACCGAGGAGGTCGCTGTGCCGCCTGCCGGCGCGCCCGCGTCCTCGCGATTCACGGAGAGCGACGTGATCGTGATCACCGGCGGCGCCCGCGGGGTCACCGCGGAGGTCGCGGTAGCTCTGGCTCGATCCGCCGGGCCGCGACTGGCTCTTCTCGGTCGCAGTCCAGCCCCGACACCCGAACCGGATTGGCTGCGCGACCTCGAAGATGAGACCAGCATCAAGCAGGCCATCCTTGCGCGCGCGGCCGGCAAACTCAGCCCGCGCGAACTCGGTGACGAATTCGTCAAGGTCCAGCGCAACCGCGAAGTGCTGCGCAACATCGCGCGAATGGAAGAGGCCGGCTCGCGCGTCTCATACACCGCAGTCGACGTGCGCGATGCCGAAACCCTGCGGGAACGGCTCGCGGAATTGAACGAACAACTCGGTCCGTTCACCGGGCTGATCCACGGTGCGGGCGTTCTCGCCGACAGCTACATCGCCGACAAGAGCGACGAGGACTTCGCGCGGGTGTTCGCGACCAAGGTCGAAGGCCTCGACAATCTCATCGCCGCGCTGGCACCCTATCGATTGAAAGCGCTCGTCACGTTCTCCTCGTCGACAGCGCGCTTCGGACGCACCGGTCAGGCCGACTACGCCATGGCAAACGAGGTGCTCAACAAGATCGCGCAACGCGAGCACCGACGTCGCCCGGACTGTCGCGTCGTGTCGTTCAACTGGGGTCCGTGGGACGGCGGGATGGTCACGCCCGCTCTGCGTAACATGTTCGCGGGTGAGGGTGTTTCGGTGATCGGCCTGACTGCCGGCGCAGAGTACCTTGTCGACGAACTGGCACACCCCCAGGGCCCCGTGGAGATCGTCGTACTCGGCGGTGGTTCAAGACTTCCCAACTACGATATCCTGCCGCGAGCCGAAGCGTCGTCACTCAGCGCGATCCCTGAACTCCCGACGGTGTTCGACCGTGAACTCAGCGTCGCGACCGACGAGTTCCTGCGCGCGCACGTCATCGATGGGAAGGCCGTCGTCCCCGCTGCTCTCATCGTGGAGTGGCTCGGACATGGCGCGCTGCACGGCAACCCCGGACTGCGGTTTTGTGGCTTCGACGAATTTCGGGTCTACAGGGGCGTGACCCTCACCGCGAACGACACGATCCGACTCCGCGTGTGCGCGGATCGCGCGTCGAAAAGTGGCGAACAATTCGTCGTCCAGACCGAACTCTGTTCCACGGACGCGACGGGAAACCGCGTGCTACATGCCCGCGCGAAGATCGGACTCTCGAGCCAGTTGGAAGTGACGCCCCAAGCCGCTCCCGCCCGCGTGCTCGCGCCGTACAACACCGGACTCGACGCCGCCTACGACCAGTTGTTGTTCCACGGGAAGGCCCTGCAGGGACTGACCGAGATCGACGGGTGCGACGACAGCGGCATCGTCGCGGTCTGCAAGCCGGCGCCCGCGCCCAGGGAGTGGAGCCGTCAACCCCTGCGCAGCCGCTGGATCACCGATCCGCTCGCCCTCGACTGCGCCTTCCAGGCCATGATCCTGTGGAGTTTCGACCAACACCGCGTCGGTTCGCTGCCGACCGAGGTTTCGAACTACCGCCAATTCAAGACGACTTTCCCGAAGGATGGCGTGCGCATCGAAGTGCGCGTCACCGAGATGGAACCAGGGCGCGCCGCCGCCGACATCGATTTCCTGGACGTGACGGGCGTCGTCATCGCGAAGATGACCGGGTACCACTGCGTGCTCGACGCCTCGCTCAATGACGCGTTCCGGCGGAACACCCTCGACACTCGCAGCGCCGCACAGAGATGAACGACCACCCGCCCGTTGCGATCGTGGGCATCGGGGGCATCTTTCCAGGCTCACCCGACCTCGAGACGTTCTGGCAGAACGTCGCCGCCGGCGTGGACACGTCGCGGGAGGCGCCGCCCGGTCGCTGGGCGCTGCCCCCCGAGATGGCCTACGACTCGCGGGGTGGACAGGTGGACAAGCTCTACTCCAAGCGCGCCTGCTTCATCGAGGACTTCGATCTGGACCTCTCGGGTCTCGCGATCGACCGGCACGACGCCGAACGGTTCGACCCGATGGTGCAACTGGCACTGCACGCGGGTTCTGCCGCGTGGCGCGATGCGATCATGGATGATGTCGATCGGGATCGCATCGGCGTGATTCTCGGCAACATCGCGCTGCCAACCGAGAGCACCTCACGGATGGCCGACTGGATCATCGGTCGGAACTACACGAACGCGCTGTTCGAAGCCGCGGGCAAGACGCCGCCGGTGGACGATTGGCGACCGGTCGACCACATCAACCGGTACGTGACCGGTCTGCCCGCGGGCGTACTCAGCCGTGCCCTCGGCCTCGGTCGCGGACACTTCACGCTCGACGCCGCCTGCGCCTCTTCGCTCTACGCGCTGAAACACGCGGTCGACGAGCTCCAGGCCGGTCGCGCGGACGCGATGCTGACCGGCGGGCTGTCGCGACCCGATTGTCTCTACACCCAGATGGGATTCGCCCAACTGTTCGCGCTATCCCCGGGCGGACACTGTTCGCCATTCGACGCCAAGGCGGACGGTCTCGTCGTCGGTGAAGGCGCGGGCATCATCGTGCTCAAGAGACTCGACGACGCGGTCGCCGCTGGCGATCGGATCTACGCGGTCGTGCGCGGTATCGGGTTGTCGAACGACGTCGACGGAAACCTGCTCGCGCCGAGCGAAGAGGGACAGTTGCGCGCCATGCACGCGGCGTACGGAAGAGCCGGTTGGGAACCTTCGCAAGTCGACCTCATCGAGTGCCACGCCACGGGGACGCAGGTCGGGGACGCGATCGAGTACGGGAGCCTGCGCCGGCTCTGGGGCGAGTCGAATTGGCAACACGGGCAGTGCACGCTCGGTTCCGTGAAGTCGAATGTCGGCCACCTCCTGACGGGCGCCGGCGCGGCGGGACTGATCAAGGTCTTGTTGGCAATGCGCGAGGGCGTGCTCCCACCGACGGCAAACTTCACCGGAGCAGGCGACGATATCGACCTCGCGTCCGGACCATTCACCGTGCGCAGCGAAGCGAGCCCGTGGCCGCGCCGAGGCGGTGATACACCGCGGCGCGCGGCCGTCAGCGGGTTCGGTTTCGGCGGCACGAACGCGCACGTGCTGCTCGAAGAGTTCACCCAGACGGCAGTCAGGCCGGTCGTGTCAAAGCAGGGTCCGACCGAGGACGTGGTCATCGTGGGGATGGGTGCGTGCTGCGGCCCCTGGACCGATCTCGAAGCTCTCCGTCCACGCGTCCTCGGAGATGATGTCGAGGTCAAGACTTCAGCGAAACAGAACTTCTGGGGAGTGGAAGATCCGCCCCTGGGTTGGTTCGTGGATCGAGTCGAGATTCCGCGGGGCCGATTCCGCATCCCTCCGAAGGAGATGGCCCAGACGCTTCCGCAACAGTTGTTGATGCTCGATGTCGCGCATCAGGCGTTGGCTGATCAGGTGTCGGCGTCGACCGATCCGCTGCGAACGGGAGTGTTCATCGGGATCGGACTCGACCTGAACACGACAAACTACCACCTCCGCTGGTCGATGCGGCGACGCTCTGCGAACGTTGCGGCGGCGCTCGGCATCCCCGACCGCGGCCCCGAGTTCGACGCCTGGGCCGACAGCGCCTGCGACGGTCTCGGGCCGGCGCTGAATGCAAACCGCGTGATGGGCAACCTCGGCGGCATCGTCGCGAGCCGGGTCGCGCGCGAGTTCGGCATCGGCGGCCCGAGCTACGTGCTCTCGACGGAAGAGTCCTCAGGGCTCACGGCGCTCGAAGCCGCGACGAGGAACCTGCAATCCGGTGACCTCGACTGCGCGCTCGTCGGCGCGGTCGATCTCGCAGCCGACGTGCGCGCAGTCCTCGCGACCGACGCGGACCGGCCTTTTGATCGCGACGGAATCCCCCGGCCATTCGACCGACGCGCCGCGGGCTCGGTCCCTGGTGAAGGCGCCGCGTGTGTCATCCTGAAGCGGCGGCGCGACGCCGAGCGGGACGGCGACCGCATCTACGCGGTCGTGCGTGGCATCGGAGCTAGCACGGGTGGCGAGGCGACGGACTTCGCTCCGACGACGACCGCGTATCGCGAGGCCCTGAGCCGCGCCTACAACGAGGCGGGCATCGATCCGCGCACCGTGGACTACGTGGAAACCCACGGCAGCGGCGTTCCAGCGGAAGATCGGATCGAGGCGGCGACGATCCCCCAGTTTTTTGGCCCGTGCACCCTGGGCTCTGCAAAGGCGGACGTCGGACACACGGGCAGCGCCGCCGGCCTCGTGTCGCTGGTCAAGGCCAGCCTGGCCCTCCACCACGGGATCCTCCCGCGGATGCGAGGCGTCACGCGACCGCGCAAAGACCTCGGCGACTGTCTCGTACCAGCAGAACCGCAGTACTGGCTACGCGATTCCGACGCTTCGCCGCGTCGCGCCGGCGTGAGCAGCATCTCGGTCACGGGCGCCAGCCACCACGTCGTCCTCGAAACGGGCGACTCCGCCGAGGAACCGCACCCGTTGGGAATGCTCGGCGAGTATCTCTTCGCGGTCGAAGCAAGCGACTCCCCGGACCTCGTCACGGGTCTGGGTGATCTCGTCTCGCGCACGACGGACGCAGACGTCGCCCGACTCGCCTGGGAGTGGCAGCAGGAGCGGGCGCAGAGCTCTTCTGCGAACCTGGCGGTGGCTATCGTCTGTCGTTCCACGGACGAATTGCGCGAGCTCGCGACCGAAGCGATCGCGAGTTTGACCGAGGACCGCGAACTGTCGGCGCGCGCGAGCAGGCGGGTGTTTCACGCACAGCAACCGGTGGGGCGCGACGGCGAAATCGCATTCGTCTACCCGGGTTCAGGTTCGCAGTTCATCGGCATGGGTCGTGCGATCGGAGCGCACTGGCCGACTGTGCTGCGCGACCAGGAACGCCTGTGTACGAGGTTGCGATCGCAGCTCGCGCCCGACCTGATTTGGAGCGGAGATTCCGCGACGCTGCGGGACGAGGCGCGCCGATCGATCCTCGCGCAGGTCTCCCTCGGGACGGTCGTGACGGACGTCGTGCGGTCGTTCGGCGTGCAGCCCCACGCCGTGATCGGCTACTCCCTGGGCGAGACAGCGGGGTTGTTCTCGGTCGGCGCCTGGCACGAACGAGACGAGATGCTTCGGCGCGTGATGGACTCGGATCTCTTCACGGAACAGTTGACCGGCTCGTGTCGCGCCGCGAAACGAACGTGGCGCCTCCCCGATGACGAAAACGTGGACTGGGTGCTCGGCGTCGTCGACCGCCCGGCAGCCATCGTGCGGGCCACGCTTGTCGACCACCCAAGGGCCTATCTCTTGATCGTGAATTCACCCGACGAATGCGTCGTCGGTGGCCAGCGCGAGGCGGTCGACGCGGTGGTCTCCGCGATGGCCTCCGGATTCCACGAGTTGCACGGCGTGACGACCGTGCACTGCGACGTCGCGGAAGCGGTCGCGGGGGAGTATCGCGATCTGCACATCCTGCAAACGGACACGAGTGTGCCGGTTCGGTTCTACAGCGGCGAGGCGGGCACGTCGTACGAGCTGTCCCAGCACGCCGCGGCGGATTCCATACTGAACCAGGCCCTCCGCGGCATCGACTACCCGAAGGTGATCGAACGAGCGTATGCCGACGGCGTGCGCATCTTCGTGGAGATGGGCCCGGGGAGCTCGTGCACGCGGATGATCCGGAAGATCCTGGGGGACCGACCGTTCGCCGCGAGAGCCGTGTGTGCACCGGGTCAGGACGGCCCCTCCTCCGTCCTGCGGACGCTCGCCATGCTCATCGCAGAGCGCGCGCCGGTTGACATCTCGTCGCTCTACCACGAACCAAAGACCGAGGACGACGGTGGCGACTCGATCATCGTGGAGGTCGGCGGCCAGGCCCCGGTTCCCCCCGTGTTGCCGCAGACAATTCCGGACGCATCTCCCCCACCGCCACCCGAGCCCGGGCCAGTGCACGCACTCACGGGACCCGTCGAACAGCTCGCGCGGGCGAACGCCGCGGCGGCCGCCGCCCACGAGTCCTTTCTCCAACTCTCCCACCAACTGACAACCCTCGCCGCGCAGACGGTGTCCCTCCCGGCGATCGGTTCTGTCGATCCTGTGCCCGTCATCGTCCCCAAGAAACCGGTGCTGTTCGATCGGGGGCAGTGCATGGAGATCGCGGTCGGCTCGATCGCGGCGGTGCTGGGGCCGGAGTTCGCGGATGTAGACATGCATCCGACGCGCGTGCGATTGCCGGACGAGCCGTTGATGCTCGTCGATCGCATTCTGTCGATCGAAGGGGATGTGCGCTCGATGACATCGGGGCGGATCGTCACGGAGCACGATGTGCTCGCGGACAAGTGGTACCTCGACAACGGTCGCATCCCGACGTGCGTCGCAGTCGAAGCTGGCCAGGCCGACCTCTTCCTCTCCGGCTACCTCGGCATCGACTTCGAGACAAAGGGCCTGGCGGTCTACCGCCTGCTCGATGCCGTCGTCACGTTCCACGATGCACTGCCGGGCGTCGGCACGGTGATCCACTACGAGATCCAGATCAAACACTTCTTCCGGCAAGGCGACACCTGGCTGTTCCGCTTCGAGTTCGAAGCGGAAGTCGACGGGCGACCGCTCATCACGATGAAGGAAGGCTGCGCCGGCTTCTTCACGCAAGAAGAACTCGACGCCGGCAAGGGCATCGTGCACAGCCGCATCGAGCGGCAGCGGCAGCCCGGACGCCTCCCTGACAACCACGTCGACCTCGTGCCGATGCGCCCCACCGCGCTGGACGCGACCCAGATCGACGCGCTCCGCCGCGGCGACCTCGAGCGCGCATTCGGTCCCGAGTTCGAGGGGCTGCCGGTAGCCGACCCCCTCACCCTCCCCAGCGGCAACATGGAACTCGTCCACAGAGTCCGGAGCATCGACCCCACCGGCGGACGCTACGGAATCGGCGGCATCGTGGCGGAGGCGGACATCCGCCCGGACGATTGGTTCCTCACCTGTCACTTCGTCGACGACAAGGTGATGCCAGGCACGTTGATGTACGAGTGCTGCCTGCACACCCTGCGCATCTACCTGCTGCGCCTCGGCTGGGTTGCCGACGCCGCAGACGTGGTGTATCAACCGCTGATCGGCGTAGGCAGCCGGCTGAAGTGTCGCGGACAGGTTCTCGACACGACCAAGCTCGTGACGTACGAGGTCTCGATCAAGCAACTCGGATACGAGCCCGAGCCGTTCGCGATCGTCGACGCGCTGATGTACGCGGACGGCAAGCCGGTGGTCGAGATCACCGAGATGTCCGTGCGTCTCACCGGCGTGACCCGCGATGTCCTGATCGCGACCTGGGCAAACCGCGGCACCGCCAGCACTGCCCGAGTCCTGTACGACTACGACAAGATCCTCGCGTTCTCCGACGGCAATCCGTCCGACGCGTTCGGCGAGCCCTATCGCGTATTCGACCACGAACGAGTGATCGCGCGGCTGCCGCGACCACCATTCCAGTTCCTGGACCGGATCATCGATGTCCAGGGCACGCCGTTCGAAATGACCGCGGGTGCGAAGTGCACCGCGCAAGTCGAGGTAACGGCGGATCAGTGGTACTTCGCGAGCAACCGACAACACGAGATCCCGTTCGCTGTCCTGCTCGAGATGGCGTTGCAACCCTGCGGATGGCTCGCCGCGTACGTCGGGTCGGCACTCAGCTCCGACGAAGACCTGAAGTTCCGCAACCTCGGCGGCGAGTCCACGCAGCACGCTGCCGTCGTGGCGGGCGACGACACGTTGACGACGCACGTCGAACTGACCCAAGTTGCCCACTCCGGCGGCATGGTGATCCAACACTACCGCTACGAGATGACGAATCGCGCCGGGGCCGTGGTCTACGACGGGACGACGTACTTTGGTTTCTTCTCGTATCGTGCGCTCGCCGAGCAAATCGGCGTCCGCGAAGCCACCCTCTACGAACCCTCCGCGGGTGAGACCGCTCGCGGTCGCGCTCTCGAGGTCCCCCGCTTGGCGCCTTTCTCGGATGACACGATGCGGATGGTCGACCGGATCGATTCGCTCATCCTGGACGGAGGCCCAAAAAACCTCGGCTTCGTGACGGGTTCGATCGAGGTCGACCCGTCGATGTGGTTCTTCGCCGCGCACTTCCACCAGGATCCTGTTTGGCCAGGTTCGCTGGGGCTCGAAGCGATGCTGCAACTCCTCAAGGTCGTCGCCGTGTCGCGCTGGGATCTGGGGCCCGATGCGGTGTTCGCGACCATGCCCATCGGCCACCGTCACCGCTGGATCTACCGCGGTCAGGTCATCCCCACGAACACCCTCGTCGAGGTGCAAGCGACCGTCACTTCCGTCGACGACGAACGCCAGACCCTCATCGCAGACGGGTTCTTGTGTGTCGACGGCCTTACCATCTACGAGATGCGGGACTTCGCCCTTTCGGCCCGTCCATCCCAGTGAAATACCAACGCGTCTGTCTTGACAAGATCGGCTACGAACTCGCTCCCGAGGTCGTGACGTCGGCCGAGATCGAAGAGCGCCTCGCCCCGCTCTACGGCGCGCTTCGCATCCAGCCCGGTCAAATCGAACTGATGACCGGCATCACCGAACGACGCTTCTGGGAGCCAGGTTTCAAGGTGTCGAAGGGTGCGACCCTCGCTGCGGTCAACGCCCTTTCCGATTCGGTCGTGCCGAGCGACGCGATCGAGATGCTCCTCTACGCCGGCGTGTGCCGCGAAGGTTTCGAGCCTGCGACCGCGTGCCACGTCGCGGCGGCCCTCGCGAAGGCCGGCCACGCGATCAACCCGAACGCCACCGTTTACGACGTGAGCAACGCGTGCCTCGGCATGCTGAACGGCATGATGGAGATCGCGAACCGCATCGAACTCGGCCAGATGCGGGCGGGCATGATCGTCAGCTGCGAATCCGCGCGTGAGATCGTCGACGTGATGATCGATCGCATGCTGCGCGAACGCGACATGGAGATCTTCAAGACCGCGCTCGCGACGATGACCGGCGGTTCCGCCGCGGCGGCGATCATCCTCACGGACGGGACGTTTGGCGCGGGGCGCCAGCCGCGACTGGTCGGCGGCGTGACCATGGCCGACCCGCGCCATCACATGCTCTGTCGTTGGGGAATGGAGGAACGCCCCGGCCCGAAGCTCGCGGAGACTCCGGGTGCCGGCGGTGAGATCACGTACCGGCAATTCATGACCACCGATTCGATCGCCGTCCTCGAGCACGGCGTGGAACTCGGCAAGCGCACGTGGGTCGCCTTTCTCGAGGAGCTCGGTTGGTCCGGCGTCGACCGGACCGTGTGCCACCAGGTGGGCGCGGGCCACCGCGACACGATCCTCCAGATGCTCGACCTCCCGAAGGAAAGGGACTTCGTCGCGTTCGAGTTCCTCGGCAATACCGGCACCGTCGCGCTTCCCCTCGCGACCGCCCTCGCGACGGAACGCGAATTCCTCAAGGCCGGGCATCGCGTGGGGTTCCTCGGGATCGGCAGCGGCCTCAACTGCATGATGCTCGGAGTCGAGTGGTGACGTTCGAGTATCCGTTCGCCGCGAACTACCTCGACCTCGAGGGGCTGAAGTATCACTACATCGACGAAGGGAGCGGCGAACCGCTGGTGATGGTGCACGGCAATCCGTCGTGGTCATACCTCTACCGCAACCTCGTCCAGGACCTCTCCGGTGACTACCGGTGCATCGTCCCCGACCACATCGGTTGCGGTCGCTCGGACAAGCCCGACGACAGCGCCTACGACTACACGCTCGCCCGGCGCGTCGCAGACCTCGATCGATTGATCGAACACCTCGGGCTCGAGCGCGTGACGCTCGTGGTCCACGACTGGGGCGGGATGATCGGCACGACCTGGGCCGCACAAAATCCCGATCGCGTCGCGCGCATGGTCGTGATGAACACGGGCGCCTTCCACCTGCCGGAAGAAAAGTCCATGCCGTTCACGCTCAACATCGCCCGCACACCCGGATTGGGCGCCCTTCTGGTGCGGGGATTCAGTGCGTTCTCACGCGGCGCGGTCAAGCACTGCGTGACCCGTGGTCCGATGCGCAAGGAGGTCGCGGCAGGCTTCCTCGAACCGTACGACAGCTGGCAGAATCGAATCGCCGTCCATCGCTTCGTGCAGGACATCCCGCTGCAGCCCGGCGACCAGGCGTGGGATGTCGTGACCGGAACCGAGAGTCGTCTACACCTGCTGAAGGACAAGCCGATGCTCTTCTGCTGGGGCATGCGCGACTTCGTCTTCGACCACCACTTCCTCGATCAGTGGGTGCAGCACTTCCCCAATGCCGAGGTCCACCGCTTCGCAGACGCCGGTCACTACGTACTCGAAGACGCGGGAGACGAAATCAAACCGCTGGTCCGCGCGTTCCTCGCCAGGCACCACGTCGAGGTGGAGGCTGGATGACCACTGCCGTGGCCGAGTTGACCAACATCGCCTCGCACCTGGCACGCGTCGCGCAGAGCCAGCCCGAGAGTCTCGCCGTAGCAGTCGCGAATGCGAACGGAAGCTACACTCGCCTGACCTGCGCCGAACTGGACGCCCTCTGCGACCGAGCCGCGCATGCGCTGCGCGGATTGGGCGTCACGAAGGGTACGCGCACCGTTTTGATGGTGAAGCCGAGCGTCGAGTTCTTCGCGATCACGTTCGCCCTCTTCAGGCTCGGCGCGATCCCGGTGATGGTCGACCCGGGCATGGGCACGAAGAACCTCGGCATATGCCTCGCCGAAGCCCGACCCACCGCGTTCATCGGCATCCCCAAGGCGCAGATTGCGCGGCGACTGTTCGGGTGGGCCAAGCAGACACTCCAAACTTCGGTCGTCGTCGGCCCGCGCATGTTTCCCGCCGACCACAGCTTCGCCAAGGCGATGAAGCTTGTGTCAGACACCTCAGCGCTCCCCGTCGCCTTCCCCGAGCCAGGCGAGACAGCCGCGATCCTGTTCACGAGCGGGAGCACCGGCGTGCCCAAGGGAGTGGTCTACACGCACGAGACATTTCAAGCGCAGGTGCGACTCTTGCGCGAGGTCTACGGCATCGAGCCCGGCGAAGTCGATCTCTCGACATTTCCACTCTTCGCCCTGTTCGGCCCGGCTCTCGGCATGGCGTCGGTCGTCCCGCTCATGGACGCCAGCCGTCCGGCGTCCGCGAATCCCCGCGACCTGGCGCGAGCGATCGACGACTTCTCCTGCACGAACGTCTTCGCGTCACCGGCGCTCGTGAGACTCTTGGGCCTCCACTGCGAAGCCACGGGCACGCGACTGCAATCCGTCAAGCGCGTGCTCTCGGCGGGCGCCCCCGCCACTCCCGCGTCCCTGGAATGCCTCGGTCGATTCCTGCCGGATGGCGTCGAGATCTTCACGCCGTACGGCGCGACGGAGGCGTTGCCGGTTTCATCCATCGGTTCGAGTTCGATCCTCGCGGAGACGCGCGAGCAGACCGAAGCTGGCCGCGGCGTGTGCGTCGGCCACCCGCTACCAGGAGTGGACATCGCGATCATTCCCATCGACGACCGTCCGATCGAGAACTTCACGGCGGCGCTCCCGCTGCCGACCCTCGAGATCGGCGAGATCACCGTCAGGGGCGACGTCGTCACGGAGTCGTACTTCAACCGACCCGAATCGACGGCGCTCGCGAAGATCCGCGACGGCGACCGCGTGTGGCACCGCATGGGCGACGTGGGCTACCTGGACGATCGAGGCCGCTTGTGGATGTGCGGTCGCAAGTCGCACCGGGTGGAGACTGGCGAAGAGACGCTCTTCACGATCCCGTGCGAAGCGATCTTCAACACGCACCCGTCCGTCCATCGCACCGCGCTGGTCGGTCTGGGGCCGCGGGGCAGCCAGCGACCGGTGCTCTGCGTCGAACTCCTGCCAGGGATCAGGCCCACGGAGAGCCTCTGCCGCGAACTCGCGGATGCCGGCCAGAAAAACGATCTGACCAGGTCCATCTCGACGATTCTCTTTCACAAGCGATTCCCGGTCGACGTCCGGCACAACGCCAAGATCTTCCGTGAACGCCTCGCCGAGTGGGCGGCGGGTCAACTCCCGTAGCGCCGCGATGCGAGTCCTCGTGACCGGTGCAGGTGGGTTTCTCGGCTTCGCGGTCGCCGAGCAACTCGTCGCACGTGGCGAAGAGGTCCAAGGATTCTCCCGCGGCGCCCACCCGAAGCTCGAAACCCTCGGGGTCGCGCAACACCGCGGCGATCTCGCCGACGCCGCAGCCGTCTCGAAAGCGATGGATGGCTGCGACCAGGTCTTTCATGTCGCCGCCCGCCCCGGCGCCTGGGGACCTTACAACGCGTACCACGACGCCAACGTGCGCGGTACCGAGAACGTCGTCGCCGCCTGCCGACAACATGGCGTATCCGACCTGATCTACACGTCGACTCCGAGCGTCGTGTCCGGCGGCACCGACCTCGAGGGCGTTGACGAATCACAGCCGTACCCGTCGTCTTTCCGCGCCCACTACCCGGCCACGAAAGCGATCGCGGAGAAATTCGTGCGCGAAGCGAGCGACGACGCCCTCCGCACAGTTTGCCTGCGCCCTCACCTCGTGTGGGGCCCCGGCGACACCAGCCTCCTCCCGCGTCTCGTCAGCCGTGCGCGCAAGGGAAAGCTGCGCCGCATCGGAGCTCGCGAGAAGCTCATCGACACGACCTACATCGACGACGCGGTCCAGGCCCATCTCCTGGCCGCCGACAAGCTCCGCGGTGCGGATCGGGATACCGTCGCGGGAAAGGTCTACTTCATCAGCGGTGGCGAACCCGTCGGAACGTGGACGATGATCGACCGCATGCTCGAGGCCACAGGCCAGCCGCCGATCACCCGCCGCATTTCTCCCGGCGCCGCCCGCCTCGCCGGTGCTGTGTGCGAGCTCGTCTACGGTCTCTGCCGCATCCAATCCGAACCGCCGCTCACGCGTTGGGTCGTCGAGGAGTTGTCGACCGCGCACTGGTTCGACATCAGTGCGGCGCGACGCGACCTCGGCTACGATCCCGCCGTGTCTCTCGACGATGGGATGAAACGACTGGCGGCGTGGTGGAAGTCCGGAGGCGGTCATGCCTGACATCTCAGTACTCGGAGAAGCCATCGACGTGTGGCACCTGCCGCTCACCCGGGAACGCTCCGACTACGCCCTTCT
>PVBE011318496.1_pt1 | contig 17490 bp, 15 predicted proteins | sample 1631181 | NCBI WGS metagenome assembly PVBE01 (sample SAMN08397723, study PRJNA350692) | Marine metagenome, whole genome shotgun sequencing project. | isolation source: water | place: Pacific Ocean | collected 2012-04 | reverse complement strand
ATTAAATTAATATATTTAATAAATATTCATTGTGAGAGTTATATATCAATTATCCATATATGTTATCATTTTAATAGTTTTTTTAATAGGAAACTCTTTTACTCATAAACAGGAGACTCATGCAGTTCAACCATATAATAATTCTTCTGAAATATACACTAGCGGATCTCCTACTGGTATGACTGGCGCTCCGGGTGAAAATAATTGCACACTGTGTCATTCTGGAACTATTAATGATGGGACAGCTACTTCATCTGTTAATTTTTCTGGCATTTATAATGAATATATACCAGGAAACACATATAACTTAACATTATCTATTCAAAATGGTTCAGTAAAAAATGGTTTTCAAGTGGTAGTTTTGGATTCAATTTTAAATCTGAATTCTGGTGATTTAATAATTACTGACACTAATAACACTCAACTATTTACTGGCACAAGAGATTACATTACACATAAAACCAATGGTACATCTTTAACTTCTTGGTCTTTTGACTGGACAGCTCCTTTATCAGACGTTGGACCGATAACTTTTTATTATTCATATAACGTAACCAATAACGCGGGGAATCCCAGTGGAGATCAAATCTTTATTGGACAGCATACAATTTCACCATCCTGTAGCATAATGATAAACGATAGTATTATCAACAACTCTCCAACATTAACAGCTATTGAATCAGGAGCTGCATATCAGTGGTTAGACTGTGATAATAATTTTGCAGAATTAACAGGAGAAACCAACCAAAGCTTCAATGCAACATCAAATGGAAATTATGCGGTTGCTATTAGTCAAAATAACTGCACTGACACATCATTATGCATTACAATTAACAATGTTGGTTTAAACGAAAAAGATCTTTACAACATTCAAGTTCATCCCAACCCTACAAATAATCTTATAACAATACAAACTGATGGCTTCAATGGATCAACTTCATGCAAAATCTTTGATTTACAGTCTAACCTTTTAGGAACTTACAAAACAAAAAAAATTAATCTTGATGAATTCTCAAAAGGCATCTATATAGTTAAATTCTATTATGGAGACAAAATAAAAGAAATGAAGGTGATTAAAAATTAAGCAGCTTTTTAAATACTTTGAGCGAAACACCTTGGGTTCTGAAAAATAGGATAGAAATAAATAGCATATATAAAAGAAACAAAAAAGAGGTTTTTCATGTTTAAGTTTTGGATACTCAGTAATTCATTATTTTTAATAATGTTAAATTAAAAAACAATGATGCATTTTATTCCTATTATTAATAAATGGACCAAAGTAAATGACCATCTTATTAAGTGCTATTGTTTTGTGTTTTGTGTTCTACCTATAATCACTTACTCTCAAAACGATGAGACTCTTATAAATCAGATCAATAATCAGATACAGTTACTAGACATTCAAAAAGATAGTTTAAAAATTATCCTTGAAGAGCTAGAATTGAAAAGTATTCAAGAACAGATAAAATCTAAAGCATTACCAGAAATTAAAAAGAACGAAACACTCATTGAGCATAAAGCCATGTATTTGGTTTATAATGAAGAGCATGAGCAAGCTAAATGGGTTACACATATGATCTCTACAAATATAATTAATGGAAAAGTAGGGAGAACTAATGATTTCAGAAAAGACTCACTAATTAAAACTGGAACTGCCGAGGAAAAAGACTATTTTTTAAAAAGGTTAAAAGAAAATACCAAAGATCATAATAAAAGCTATAAGTATGATGGATTTGGTTACGATAGAGGCCACTTGGCTCCTTCAGCTGATTTTAGATGGTCTAAAGTAGCATTATCCGAATCTTATTTTTATTCAAATATGTCTCCTCAAATTGCAGACTTTAACAGAAAAGGCTGGGCTGATCTTGAAGATATGATAAGGTCGTATGTTTATGAAAACAACCAGAACCTTTTTGTTACTACAGGACCAGTACTTACAAACAAACTCCCAAAAATTGAAAGAAGCATCAATGGCTTAAGCATACCTGACCAATTCTATAAGATTGTTGTTGATCTTGAAAATGAATTAGCAATTGGTTATCTAATGCCACATGAAGAACTCAAATACCCAGTGGAGTATTATGCCACTACAATCGATGAAATAGAAGAAATAACATCTATAAATTTCTTACACCAATTAGATGACGACCTTGAAAAAAAGCTTGAAAGTCAATTAAACATAAAAGACTGGCTCCCTGAAAAAAGAAAAAACGATTCTCCTCCAATTGATGAAGAAGAACTTCCAAAAGGCTGTTATAACACAATCCAATCAAGACAATTTATTGGGATGGGTAAAAAAGTAGAGATTTGTGGGACTGTTGCCAGCACACATCTTTCTAAAAACGGTCATACCTTTATTAATTTAGATAAATCCTTTCCCAAACAAATTTTCTCTATTACAATTTGGGAAAGCAATTCTAGTAATTTCAGCTACCTCCCTCATGAACATCTTGAAGGCAAAAAGATCTGTGTAAAAGGAATCATCACAGAGAATAAAGGGCTACCCGCAATGAATGTAGAAAATGAAAAGGCTATCACTTTAATAAAAGATTAATAATTAAATAATCCATTAATTTTCTTTTCATTTTTTGTTTCACTAGCTTTAACATGTTTAGATTTTTCTTTCTTAACAAACATAGACTTTGAATCTGGCCAGATCATATAAGTCTGGCATTAGATACTTTTCTTTTTTCTTTAATCACTTTTATATGAAGTGATTTTTAACAAAAAAATTAATAACCTATTTGATCTATTTTAATAACTTTTCAGAAAAGGCTGAGCGCATTATTAAATCAAAATGAAAATTTTCAATACTTTTTTATTCTTTATTTTTTTGAATTATTATCACACTCAAAATTTTACCATCAGTGGCAATATCAAAGATGTAGGAAATGGCGAAGATCTAATAGGTGCTAATATAAAAATCAAAGAAAATTTAAACCTGAGTACAACATCAAATGTTTATGGATTTTACTCCCTATCTCTTCAAAAAGGAGAATACAATATCATTTATAATTACATCGGATACGAAACAGTTACAATTAAAATAATTGTAGATAGAGATATTAAAAAAAATATTGATCTTGAATCAAAAAGCCATATCTTAAATGAAGTTGAGGTTACTACTGAAGCAAGAAGTCAAAATATCTCCAGCACTGAAATGAGCATTACTCACATTGATCCAAAAAACATTGAAACCATACCTGTACTATTTGGTGAAAAAGACATCCTAAAGACCCTTCAGCTTAATCCAGGAGTTAAATCTGCAGGTGAAGGAAATTCCGGATTTTACGTAAGAGGTGGCGGAGCTGATCAAAACTTAATTATTCTTGATGAAGCTCCCGTGTACAACGCTTCTCATCTATTGGGATTTTTCTCTGTTTTTAATTCTGATGCCATTAAAGAAGCTACACTATATAAAGGTGGAATCCCAGCTAAATATGGAGGTAGGGGGTCTTCAGTTTTAGATATAAAAATGAAAGAAGGCAATAATAAAAAACTAAATATTAAAGGAGGTGTCGGCTTAATATCTTCAAGGTTAACCTTCGAAGCACCAATAGTTAAAAATAAAGGCTCCTTTTTAATTTCAGCAAGAAGAAGCTATGCAGATATATTTGCTAAGCTCTCTAAAGATACTATTGTAAATAAAAGTTCATTATATTTTTACGACATCAATCTTAAATCTAACTTCCAAATAAATGATAAAAACAGAATCTATATTTCTGGTTATTTCGGAAGAGATAATTTTAAATTAAGTGATCAATTTTCTTTTGATTGGGGAAACACCACACTATCATTAAGATGGAATCATTTAATTAGCGACAAACTCTTTTCCAATTCTTCAATAATTTACAGCCAATACAGCTATGCATTTAATGTAGGTGAAGGAGTTGAGTCATTTGGTGTAACTTCTTCTATAAACGACATAAACATAAAGGAAGATTTTACTTATTTTCTCAACAACAACAACATCATCAATTTTGGTCTTAATTCTATTCATCACACCTTTGACCCCGGCACTATTAGCGGCATGAGCTTCTCTAACAGCTCTCTTGAAAATAAATACGCTATAGAAACAGCTGTTTATTTACAAAATGATCAGAAAATATCTCATAAATTAGGATTAAAATATGGAGTGAGGTATTCTATTTTCAACTACATAGGAAAAGGCACTGCTTATGAATTTGACAATGACGGAGACAAAATAAGCGAAACTTACTATAATAGCTGGGAAAGCATCCAATTTTACAACGGATTTGAACCACGCATCAACATTAAATACCAACTTAATAAAAATAATTCAATAAAATCTACATTCAATAGGAATTACCAATACATCCATTTATTATCCAATTCCACATCTTCTTCCCCTACCAACACTTGGATTCCATGTACAAATAACGTTAAGCCTCAAATAATTGATCAGATCGCCACAGGTTATTTCAAAAACTTTAATAATAACATGTTTGAATTTTCTTTAGAGTTATATTATAAGAACCTCCATAATCAAATTGATTATAGAAATGGCGCTGACATTGTATTAAATGGAGAGGTTGAATCAGAACTAGTATACGGTAAAGGGTTAGCTTACGGAACTGAATTATTCATACATAAAGTTAGAGGTGAATTTAAAGGTTGGATCAGCTATTGCTTATCTAGAACCTATAGAGAGTTTGAAGACATTAATCATGGAAATATTTTTCCAGCTAAACAGGATAGAACTCATGACATCGCTATAGTCTTAATGTATCAGCTTAACAAAAGCTGGTCTTTCTCAACAAACTGGATCTTTTATACAGGAAATGCAGTAACGTTTCCATCTGGCAAATACAATATGAATGGAGTTACAGTTCCTTTATACACTGAAAGAAATGGATACCGAATGCCAAATTACCACCGTCTTGATATAGGAGTTACCTGGTATCAAAAAAATAAAATAAAATATGAATCAAGTTGGAATTTCTCTATCTACAATGCATATAACAGAGAAAATGCATATACCATTACTTTTAGACAAACAGAAAATGAAGATGACAACTCAATGGCAAGGGAAGCTATTCAAACTACCCTATTCAAAATAGTTCCATCAATTACTTATAATTTTAATTTTAAATGACAAGAGCATCTACCTATATAATCATCATATTCTATTTAATTATTAACTCGTGTCAAAAAATAATTGACATTGATCTTAATGAAGGAAAATCAAAATATGTTATATCAGCTATTCTTGAAGAAGGAACAAATACTACAATTCTCAGCATCACTGAAACCACAGGTTATTTTGATACAATTCACCCCCCAGAAATCTCCGGTGCAATTGCTTATATCTCAGATGAAATAAACAATATTAATTATTATCAAGAAAAAAAACCTGGCACCTATTTGATACATAATTATCAAGCGATAGCTAACCAATCATTTAACATTAACGTACAAATCGAAGATGAAATAATTACTGGCTCATCTTTTTTACCTGAACCTGTGATTATTGACTCATTAACTTACGAATATGAAAACCCTTCTATTATAAGCAATGGCGGCTATATAATATATGCTGAATTTACAGACCCTTTAGATCAAGAAAATTATTATCGCTTAAGGGTTACAAAAAATGGCAAACTAAAAGATAAACCCAGGCATATGGTTTTATTCAATGACAAATTTACAAATGGAAATATCATCAGAATGCCCTATTACTTAAAAAGGTATAACGTAGGAGACGAAATAAAACTAGAATTAATCTCTATTGACAAAAATGTCTACCGATATTACGAAACTCTAGTTGATGCTACAGGTTATTCCGGTCCTAATGAAGCAGCTCCTTCAAATCCAGAGAGCAATCTATCCAATAATGCAATAGGTTATTTTGGAGCATATTCAATATCATCCAAAACAATTGTCATCCAGTAAATTATTAGCTATTCATCTTTGTCCCAAAAACACTATCCCATAGAGTAAAAGTACTAGCGTAATTCCCATCTAATTTCTCATGGTGAATATCATGATGCTCTGCCTCACCCCATAATGGAATCCATTTACTAAAAAAAGACTTAAATCCAGAATGAATATCAATCTCATGTAAATTCCTTATTAACATGTAAATCCAAAAAGACCAACAGCTCACTGGATTAAACAAACCGATTATTACTAACCCAACAAAAGGACCTAAATAACCAAGCATCCATTCAAAAGGATGAACATAAATATACTCAAGAGATAGTGGGGCTATGGCTTTATGGTGTACTCTATGAACTGCCTTTAGAATTGCTTTATTTTCATGCATCCATCGATGTAAGAAATAAAAAAATAAATCATCTACAAATAAAACAAAGAGCACTTGAATAATAACTACATATATCTCAAATTCAAGAGATTGATCAAACGATTTTGGATACAAAAAATACAAAGAAACTGAAGAAACCAATGCCAAAATAAAAATATTAAAACATATCAACGGCAACCTACTAAAGAAATCTTTTGAATTTATTTTTTTATCTTGGATACGGTATTTCATAAGGTTCTTAAAAAAAATAGGTAATAATGACAACACCAACCCAATAAAATTACAGACCAATAAAATGATCATAGTTATTAAAACAAAATCAAATGCATTCATATTCAAAATAAGTCTTTTAAAATTATGAAAAAAATTAAATTAATTGACGGAACTCCCATTTTTTGCTTACGCTCTACTGAAGCAATAGTCTTAGATGATCACATAAAAGGATACTTCAACCATGGCATCAACTTGCAAGAAGGAGATGTCATTTTTGATATTGGTGCTAATATTGGAGTCTTTGGACTAAGAGCATCACAAACATATAACAACATTGAGATTCATAGCTTTGAGCCAGTTCCTCAGATATATGATGTGCTTTTAAAAAACACTGAATTAAGTAACAACAAATATTTTTATGCCTATCAAATGGGAGTTGGATCAAAACCTGACACCATTAGCTTTACTTATTTTCCTAACAGCCCTGCCCTATCTACCTCCAACCCTGAATTATGGGAAGAAAATCCAGAAGCATTTAAAAAAGCAGTAAAAGGCAGTATAAAAAATTCTCCAGAATCATTTTGGTGGGCTAAATTAATACCTGGTTTCATCATCCCAATAATAGCATGGTACCTTAAAAAAGGTGAAAAAAAAATAAATTGTAAAGTTTGTACTTTATCAGATGTAATAGAATCCAAAAATATAACAAAGATCAATTTATTAAAAATGGACTGTGAAGGACATGAATGGGAAGTTATAAAGGGAATAAAAGATGAGCATTGGTCAATTATTCAATCAATTGTAATGGAAGTTCATGATATTGACAATAGAGCATTAAAAATAAAAAACCTATTGCACGAAAAAGGATTTAATAAAATAACCAAAGACAAAGAAAAAGCGCTGGAAGAAACAAACCTCATCAATATATATGCTACAAGATGAAATACTTATTTTTTATTCCAATAATATATTTGCAATTAAACATAAATGCTCAACATTCTGACCTACATGTCATCATTACCAACATTAAAGACATAAGAGGTCATATTGAAATAGGATTATATAATGACCCAAATGTGTTTCCTGAAGTCAACAAACAATACAAAGTGTATTATTTTAAAGTCACTTCAAATACTATGAAGTATACAATCAAAGGATTGAAAAATGACAATTACGCATTGGCAATTTTTCATGATGCAAATTCTGATACTATTTGCAACAAAAATTTTATGGGAATTCCAACTGAAGATTATGGTTTCTCTAATAATGTAAGGCCTTTTCTTTCACCGCCTTCATTTGAAGATGCAGTGATTCATCTAGATGACAAAAAATCCATCTTTATTAAAATGGATTAATTTGTTTTATTGATTTAAAATCAACGTACTACCATTACTATAGCTTCCAGAAACACCTCCCTCATCGTAGAAAGTACCACCACAAACTTGAATGGTAGAATTAGACATATTATATGATTGAGAAAAAATAAAGTGTTTTGAAAATAAAAACACTATCAACAAGACAATAACTTAAAACACCTATTTTTTTTCAAAAAAATCATACCTAATATTTTAATAGATAAATGCTTATACGAACAGAGCAAATTTATACTAAATCTAAATATTTCATTTTTTTAACAACTTAAAATTGTTACATTTTTAAAAGATCTAATAATTGAAAATATACTTATATAGCTTGCTTTTTATAGAGATGAGATGAATAAATAATTCTATAATTTTAAACGTCTGAACAAAACATAAAACAAAGCTACTTTCTTTAACAAATTGAAATATCAAAAACATATATTTGTTTAATTAAAATGAATTACTTCGATTTTATAGTTAGCTTTTGGTCTGCCATAGCGATCACAATCTTCTTCATATTTATTTTCTTCAATATAAAAGCCCCTTATGGAAGACACAGCAATAACAACTGGGGTAAAATGATTCCTAATCACTGGGGGTGGTTTTACATGGAATTACCCGCTTTCATAATAATGCCTTTAATAGCATTTATAGGGCCATCAGAAAAAACAGAGTTGTCCTGGCTTTTGATCAGTCTTTGGACATATCATTATTTTTTCAGAACACTTGTTTTCCCCTTTAAATTAAAAACAAAAAATAAAAAAATACCTCTTTTAATCGTCTTAAGCGGCATGATATTCAATGGAATAAACGGGTTATTAAATGGCTATTTCTTAGGATATCTATCTCAACCTGAAGAATCCATGCTATCTACCCATATTATAATAGGCATAATACTATTTTCAATAGGACTAATCATCAATAGGTCTTCTGATAGATTACTTATTTCCCTAAGGAAAGAGAAATCGGGCTATTTTATTCCAAAAGGAGGTTTTTTTGAATACATCTCATGCCCTAACCATTTTGGAGAAATAGTAGAATGGCTAGGATTTGCAATAATTGCCTGGAACCTACCTGCACTTAGCTTTCTAATATGGACAATATGCAACTTAATTCCCAGATCGTTGAACCATCATATGTGGTACCAAGAGCATTTTCAGGACTACCCCAGCAACAGAAAGGCTATATTCCCATTTATTTGGTAACTTATAACTTAAATGAAAAAGAAAATTCTATTAACCGGTGCAACAGGAACAGTTGGTAAAGAAGTACTAAAGCAATTGCTTATCAAAGATTGCTACAACATCTCTGTTTTTAGCCAATTATCTTCAAAGAATAAGAAGTTTTTTACAACTTATAACAAAAATATAGATGTAATATATGGTGACTTATCCAATGAAAATAATGTTGCAAACATCAACACTGAATTTGAATGTGTTATTCATCTGGCTGCCATTATCCCTCCTTTAGCAGATGACCATCCAGAAAAAGCATATGCTGTTAATGTAAAAGGCACTGAAAATCTAATTCGTACCATTGAGAAAAGTAGCCCAAAATCCTTTTTCATATACAGCTCCTCAATATCTGTTTACGGAGATCGCGTTTGCAATCCAGAAATAAAAGTTGGAGATCCACTTAACCCCAGTACAGGAGACAAATACGGGAGAACAAAAATAGAAGCAGAAGAAATCATTAAAAACTCACAACTGGATTGGAGCATATTTCGCTTATGCGCAATAATGGGTGTGAAAAATCATAAAATGTCTAAATTAATGTTCCATATGCCTTTAGCAACTTCAATAGAAATTGCAACTCCAGGAGATACTGCAAGAGCATTTGTAAATGGAATTGAAAAAAGGAAACAACTAACTAATCAAATTTTTAATCTTGGTGGTGGTGAGCATTGCAGAACCACATATAAAGACCTACTAACCAGGTCATTTAAAATTTATGGCTTAGGTAAATTAAACTTCCCTGACAAAACCTTTGCCGAAAAGAATTTTCACTGTGGATATTATGCTGATGGCAATCAACTAGAAAAAATTGTAGAGTTTAGAAAAAATAATCTTGATTACTATTTTACAATGAATCAAAAAAGCATCCACTTAATTCAGAAACTTATTACATCCTTACTAAAGACTCCTATTAAATATTTTTTAACAAAACAATCTGAGCCATTAAAGGCATATAATAAAGAAGACGAGACACTAAAAAATAAATTTTTCAATCAACCCGATTAAACTTTTCTCCAACTATTGAGTCTACAGTAAGTTAACTCAAATTAAACTATTTTTATTACCTTATTAATAAATTAAAAATCGCTATGGATAACTTAAAACCTCATCACTTCATAACTTCCCTTTTAATATTCTTTTTTATCTCTACCTACTCTCAAAGCTTCGATGGTTATGCGCTATACAACAAACAAAACAACAACACAGCGTATCTTATAGATAAAAATGGATCAATAGCTCATACATGGTCCTGCAGTGCAGGATGCAACTACACAGTTCTATTAAAAGAAAATGGAAACATAGTAAGAGGCGGGAAAAATTCCAGCAATCAGCTAAATGGCGCTGCTATTGGAGGAATGGTGCAGGAAATTGACCCTAGCGGCAGCATAGTATGGGAATATGTATATTCTACTGCTGATTATTGTTCACACCATGATATCACATTAATAGGCGACAATGTACTACTAACAGCCTGGGAGGTAAAATCAACTTCAGAATTAACCCAAGGGGGGTACGATGGAGCAACTTCAGAAAAATGGCCTACTCACTTTGTGGAAATTGAACAAAATGGCACTGGTGGTCAAATTGTATGGGAATGGCACATTTGGGATCATTTAATTCAAGATTATGACGCTTCTAAAGACAACTACGGAGTAGTTTCAGATCACCCAGAATTAATTGATGTTAACATGATCTCATCAGCAGGTGGTCCTGGCGGAGGCCCAGGTGGAGGTGACTGGTTTCACGTAAATGGAATTGACTACAATCCATCTTTAGATCAAATTGCATTTAGTTCAAGACACGCTAGTGAAATATACATTATTGACCACAGCACTACAACTGCACAAGCAGCAACTCATAGCGGTGGAAATTCCGGTATGGGAGGCGACATACTTTACCGATGGGGAAATCCTTCAAATTACGGTGCTAGTGGCAGCCAAGTTATTCCAGGAGCTGTACATGACGTAAGATGGATCAAAGATGGCGCACCTAACGCTGGCTGGCTGCAAGTATTTAACAATGAAGGTGGTTCTGGAGGGCATTCTGCAATAGACGCTATTGAAACTCCTTTAAGTGGATATAATTACTCCATCACTAATGGCCAGGCTTTCTCTCCTTCAAGTTACTCATGGAGACACGATTGTTTAGACGATGCTGATGGTCAATCTGCTTCTGATAGAATGTCAAATGGCAATGTATTTGTCAACCTTTCTGAAGACTACATGTATGAAGTTGATGCCTCGGGAAATCTTGTTTGGCAATATAATGGCGGTGGCCCTGCTAAAGCATTCAGATACGAATGTGCTCATCAAGGAATTATAAACTTATTAAACAATCCTTGTGGTGTTGATATTACAAAAACAGCTGAAGATCAAATTGCTGTTTTTCCGAACCCATCTAATGGCATATTTACAATTGACGGAATAGAGCAGGATAATTTCACAATTAAAATAATTGACACTTACGGTAAGTTGATCTTAGAGTATAACAACAATAACACTATTGATCTATCATCTTATTCGAATGGAATTTATTTTTTAAAAATAACTCAACAAAACAATACTCTAATTAAAAGGATCTCTCTAATAAAATAAAAATGGTGCGCTTATTTTTATTAATCGTTCTTTTTAGCTCTTGTAAAAATCTTATATCACAAAACACATTTTACAATGTAGACACCATACGTAATATTAAGATCTATTTTAATGAATCCAATTGGGATGAAATTCTTGACAGTCTGTATATAGCGGACAACAATGATAGAATGCTAGCTACCGTATTAATCGATGGCATTCAATATGATAGCATCGGAATTAGATATAAAGGCTTTAGCTCTGTAAGTGTTAATAGAGTTAAAAATCCTTTTAATATAAAATTGGATTATATAATCGAAGGTCAAAATCATGAAGGAATAGATAAACTTAAATTAAGCAATGTTATTCAGGACCCTTCATTTATCAGGGAAGTATTAACCTATGAAATAGCTCGCAAATATATGCCAGCATCAGAATCAAACTACGCAAATGTTTACATAAACGATACTCTTTGGGGGTTATATACAAATGTTGAAGCAGTTAATAAAGATTTTCTCTCAAAGCATTACGCTTCAAGAAACAATAGCTTTTTTAAAGGAAACCCTCAGAACCTGAATTTAAATGGAGAAAATTCAAACCTCAGCACCTCTCCCGGAACAGATTCAACTGACTACTATCCATACTACAACATTGAATCAGATTACGGATGGAAAGAGCTTTATCATTTTATTGACACTTTAAATAATTACCCCGACAGCATTGAAAACATTTTAAATGTAGATAGAACACTCTGGATGCATGCTCTTAATTATACAATGGTCAATTTTGACAGCTATATAGGCTATGCTCAGAACTATTACTTATATAAAGACAACAATGGCAGATTTAACCCTATACTATGGGATTTAAATATGTCTTTTGCTAGCTTTAGATTAGCTGATGCTTCACTTTTTTACAATGGATTCAACATACAAGAAGCCAAAACAATGGACCCTTTGGCTCACTATAACAGCATTTCTGTTTACCAAAGACCTTTATTAAGAAATCTTTTTAATAACGATCAATACAGAAGGATGTACATGGCTCATATAAGAACTATTGTAGAAGAAAATTTCTCAAATCAAGACTATCATTTAAGAGGCCTTTACTTACAAAATCTAATTGATATTGATGTAGCAAATGACACTAATAAGTTCTATACTTATTCTGATTTTCAAAACAACCTTACCTCAACAGTCTCAGATCTAATAGATTATCCAGGAATAACAGACCTAATGGACAATCGAGCAAACTATTTAAGCTCATATTCAGGCTTTTCAGGTGCACCTACAATTAGCAACATTAACAACTCTCCACAAAGCTCAGTCATGGGTGATGATGTTTGGATCACAGCAAAAATAACCGATGGAGATAATGTCATACTAGCCTACAGGCCTGGAAGTGCTGAATTATTTCATAAAATCACAATGCTTGATGACGGCAATCAGAATGATGGAATTGCTGGTGATAGTATTTTTGGAGCAAAAATCAATAACATTGGAAATTTATTACAATACTACATCTATGCCGAAAATGACTCATCTGGTAGATTTTCACCTGAAAGAGCAGCATATGAATTTTATAGCATACAATCTATGATCGATCCAAACGATCTTGTTATCAATGAAGTAATGGCAAGCAACAACACAACAGCAACTGACCAAAGCAATGAATATGATGATTGGATTGAGCTATACAACACAACATCAAACAACATATCTACTGGTGGATTATTCCTTAGTGACGACCTTAACAACCTTACCAAATGGCCCTTACCAGACGTGGTCATCTCCTCTGACGATTATTTAATCATTTGGGCTGACGAAGACAGTAAGCAAAGTGGGCTACATGCCAACTTTAAACTCTCTTCCTCTGGAGAATCAGTTTTGCTGTCATATACAGATAGCACAATTATAGATTCTATTACATACCCATATCAAAGCATAGATGTATCATACGCTAGGCTACCTAATGGAACAGGTCCGTTTATATATATGATCCCCTCTTTTAATGCAAATAATAATTTAGCAATGATTTCAGAAATCAAAGATTATGAAGAATTCACATGCTATCCTAACCCTGTTAATAACCAACTACATCTTATTTTTAATAATGATAGTCCATTAAAAGTTGAAATTATCGACATAAATGGTAAAAAACTTTTTGAAAACTACATTAACCCTTATAATAGATCTACTCAAATCAATACTTCAAACCTTTCAAATGGCCTATATTTTATAAGAATCATCAATCAGAATAATTCTTTCACCAAAAAATTTATTAAAAATTAAACACCATGAAATCAACAATCATAATCACTTGTTTTAGTCTTTTGTTTTTAAACAGCATTACTATTATAAGAAGTCAAACTTTCACAAACTACACAACTACTGATGGGCTCATCGATAATAGTGTAAACTGCCTTGATGTAGACGCTAATGATCATTTATGGTTTGGAACTCAAAATGGAATTTCAAAATTTGATGGAATCAACTGGGAGAATCATTCTATTTCAACTGATTCAGGTATAGTACATAATACCATAGCTGCAATTTGCGCAACTAATAATGGTGAAATTTGGATAGGAACTGATTATGGTGCAAGCAAATTTAATGGAACACAATGGACTACCTATACAGAAGCTGATGGATTAGGAGATAACAGAATCAACCATATCGCACAAGGTCCAGATGGAAAAATCTGGTTTGGGGATTATGATGGCGTAACTATTTTTGATGGTGCCAACTGGACTTCTTATAACATGTCTGATGGACTTCCTTTTGGTGGTATCCACTACACATCTTTTGATTCTAATGGAGATAGCTGGCTAGCATCAGATCTAGGAGGACTCATTAAATTTGACGGAACAACATTTACTATTTATGACGAAAATGATGGCTTATTAAATGATGGCGTTAGAGCCATAGCTATAGATAATCAGGATAATAAATGGACAGGAACTGCAGATGGCATCTCTGTTTTTAATAGCTCTAACATATGGACACAAAACCATACTACAATGCTACTCTTGCCTCCACCAGACACCTTAAACCCTATCGAAGATGTAAAGATTAATTCTATTGGTCATGTTTGGGCAGGAATCTACGTAGATTATTTAGTTACTGAAGGAGGAGTTGCCATGTATAACGGCAATTCTTGGACAGATTATGACGTGAGTGATGGATTAATTGGACCTGTAGTTAGATGCCTTGCTATTGACTCTCAAGATTTTGTTTGGGTTGCTACAAGCACTGGGATTTCAAAGATCTCCAATATCCCTGGAAACATTAATGATCTTAAAAAAAATTCATTCACTATTTACCCAAATCCAACTAATGGAATTACGACTCTTGAACTTGACAAAACATATGATCTTGTCAATATTAACATAATGGATATAACAGGAAAAACCATATCTTCAAACAGCTATAATTCAACCAAAAAAATAACTTTTGAAATTATAGAAACAAGCGGCATTTATATTGTTGAGGTATCCACTACCAATGAACACTTTAAAATTAAGCTTCTGAAACAATAAATAACATTATCCTAACAAAATGAAAACAACATTTACTATTTATCTAGGCATCCTCCCATCTTTAATGTTTTGCCAAATTAATACTTACCCTATAGTAGACACAGATGTTAATGATTTCTATAATAATACTACAATAATTTCTACCCCTTCTACAGGTCAGGCATTTTATGGTCAAGACGCCTCATACAATGGCAATCAGCCTTCATATACAGACAATGGAGATGGAACAATTACAGACAATATTACCGGGTTAATGTGGGAGCAGGATATGGGAAGTAAAATTTCATATTCAGATGCATTTACTAAAGCTACTAATTCAAATCTTGGAGGGCATTCAGATTGGAGGGTACCAACTATTAAAGAATTATACTCTTTAGCATATTTTTCTGGCAGATGTTTTGGTGACAATGCAATGTATATGTTCATTGATACAAATTATTTCAATCAACCTATAGGGAATACAGCAATAGGTGAACGAGAAATAGATGCTCAAACTTGGTCAAGCACACAGTATGTTGGACTAACGATGGGTGGAGACTCAACAGTTTTTGGGTACAATTTTGTTGATGGAAGGTTAAAAGGATATCCAAAATACAACCCTCCAACTTTCACAGTTCCTAAAACCATGTATTTCAGAATGATAAGAGGAAACAATCAATATGGCGTAAATAATTTTACTGATAATGGAGATGGCACAATAACCGATAATGCTACAGGATTAATGTGGCAACAAGCAGATGATGGCACTACCCGAGATTGGGAAAGTTCGCTCTCTTATGCTGAAAACCTATCAATTGCAGGATATAACGACTGGCGTTTACCCAACGCTAAAGAGCTACATAGTATTGTAGATTATACAAGATGTCCTACTGCTACTTCTTCAGCTGCAATTAACCCTTTATTTTTTTGCACAACCTTTAATGATCCTGAAGGGAATCCAGGTCAGTATGGATATTATTGGTCCAGCTCTCCTTTAATGGATGGTCCAAATCCATATACAGATGCAGTTTACATTTGTTTTGGAGAAGCACAGGGTCAAATGGAATCTCCGCCAAATTCAGGAACTTATGTTCTTATGGACACACATGGAGCAGGTGCACAAAGAAATGACACAAAAACAGGATCTCCTGCAAATTACCCTCAGTATTTTGGACCTCAAGGTGATGTAGTGTATGTTTTTAACTACACAAGATGTGTTAGGGATATACAAAATACAAACGCTATAAAAGACGATAACTCATCTTCCTTTATAAAAATTTATCCTAATCCTACATCAGATCAAATTAATATTCAATTAAACAAAAGAAATAACATTAAAGTTGAAATACTCAATTCTAGCATGCAGCTATTAGAATGTTTGGAATTTAATAACCAAATAACAACTCAAATATCACTATCACATTTAGATAATGGCATATATTTTATTAAATTAGGAAATACAATAGAAAAAATTATTCTTAATAAATAAAAATTAATTAATGAAAAAAATACTTGTCATTTTAATTGGGTTAACATTTTCTATTCCTTCAAAAGCTATCATCCATGAAATATTGGTATGGGATGGATACATGCAATTTCTTCCTAACAACCTTACTATTCAATTAGGAGACACCATTCAATGGTTACCTTTAGACCCGCCCGTAATGGTGCACACAATAACTTCTACAAATATTCCTGTTGGAGCAAGTGCTTTTGATGAGATATGGCAAGCTCCTGCAGATACATTTTTCCAATACATTCCTCAGGTATCTGGATTGTATGAATATGAATGTACTCCACATGCTTTTGCTGGGATGACAGGTAGTTTTGAAGTCACTGGTGGATCTAGCGTAATTGAAAATGTTAGAAATGTTATTTTAGCACACCCTAACCCATGTAATAATTTCATTTTCATAGACCCTCATTTTACAGGCTTTAATTTTAAGATCTATAATCTAAACAGCAATGTTGTGAAATCTGGTATAACTAAAAAATCAATTAATCTATCTGAATTAAAAAAAGGAGTATTCATTCTGGTTATTTATGCTGATAAACCAAAGTCACAAAAAATAATAATACAATAAATTGTCCCTTAATAAGTTCTTCATCCTAAGAACATGAAAACAATTAAGCTGCTCATATTTATAACTATCAGTTTTTATTCCTGCCTACTTCCTCACTCCTTCCTGACTACTTCCTGACTACTTCCTCACTCCTTCCTAACTACTTCCTGACTACTTCCTGACTCCTTCCTGACGACTTCCTCATTCCTTCCTGACAACTTCCTGACTACTTCCTCACTCCT
>PVBE010510505.1_pt1 | contig 17491 bp, 11 predicted proteins | sample 1631181 | NCBI WGS metagenome assembly PVBE01 (sample SAMN08397723, study PRJNA350692) | Marine metagenome, whole genome shotgun sequencing project. | isolation source: water | place: Pacific Ocean | collected 2012-04 | reverse complement strand
TTCGTGATGAGCAACAGCTTCACCAACCAGGTGTTGGCGCAGCTGGAGCTGTGGGCCAAGCGCGACACGGGCGAGTACGACAACAAGGTGTACACGCTGCCCAAGCACCTCGATGAGCGGGTGGCCCGGCTGCACCTCGACAAGCTCGGCGTCCGGCTGACCAAGCTGTCCGAGGAGCAGGCTGCGTACATCGGAGTTTCGGTGGACGGCCCCTACAAGGCCGACACCTACCGCTACTGACGGCGCGGGTCTCCGCTGCGACCTCGGCCCGGCGTCACTCGCTGGCTTCGATGTCGACCAGCGACAGCTCGAGGTGGCCCTCCCGCTCCACGCGCAGCTCATCGCCCTCGGGGCAGATGTCGGCGATGTGGCTGGCGGTCAGGCCGTCGGCGGTGAGGTCGCCGGGGGCCAGGGCGGTCACGCACGAGCCGCAGTGCTGCTGGCGCAGGTCCATCACGCCGTTGCTGGTCCAGGTGCTCCCACCCAGCGTTGCGTTGCTGTCGTGCAGGAGGACCTGCGTGCCCTCGTTGTCCTCGTAGGTGTTGCCTTGCAGCGTGGGCGGCCTCGCACGGTGATGGTCCCCGCGATGGCGGCGACGCCGGCGTCGGCGACGACACCGAGCTCGACCATGCGGCCGCGCCTCACGCGATCGGCGCCCCTGGGGCGCTCAAGAAGCGGGCCTCGATTGCCGTAGTCTCTGTCAGGTGACGGAGAGGTCCCCACCTGAAGAGACAGGCTGCGACTCCCTGCGAGTGCTCCCTGGACACGACGACAGGCTCCTTAGGCCGGATCGGCGGTCCCGGGAGGCGCCGAAGGCCACGGCAAGGAAACGATGCGATGAACCAGCAGCAACACACCCGACCGTCGGTCGCGGCTCCCACCAAGACCGTGCTCATGGTCAAGGACAATCCCATCGTCCGCACGACCATGGGGCGGCTCCTCGAGACTGCCGGATACGAGCTCCTGTCGGCGGGCCAAGGGAGCGAGGCCATCGCTCTGCTGAAGCAGCACGGCGTCGACGTGGTGCTCACCGACCACTTCATGCCGGACATGAACGGCCTCGATCTCCTCAAGGTCGTCGCCAGGGCAGCGCCCAACGCCCGACGCATCTTGATGACCGCCGACAGGGGCGGGCAGGTGGCCATCGAAGCCCTGTCGTCGGGTCACGTCGATCAGTTCGTCAACAAGCCCATCGGGCAGCAGAAGCTGTTGAGCATCATTGAGCAGGCGGTCAGACGAAGCCGCACTCCGCGGGGGACAGAGTGAGCAAGCTCGACCTCGCCAAGCTGGCCGAGCTCGCCGACATCGCCGGGGGCGACATGGAGTTCCTCGCCATGGTGGTCGAGCAGTTCGCCGCCGACACCCCGGAGGCCCTCCAGGTGTTGCAGGCCGCCCACGCCGTCGGCGATCTCGCCCGCGTGAGCCGCCAGGCGCACCGCTTGAAGAGCTCCGCCGGAGTCATGGGCGCCCTCGACCTGTTCGACCGGTGCCTCCGGGTGGAGAACTGCGAAGGGCCGCCGGACGCCGTCGTTGTCGAGATCGCTGCACTCGCCGTCGCGGCCCATGAGGCCATCGCCGCCGTTCGGGAGCACTTCGGATTGACCGAGGCCGCAGCCCAGGCCGCCTGACCCGGGTCGCCTCAGTGGGATGAGCGCGTCCGCCGGGGCGGAACGCGCAGCTCGGAGTGAGCTGCAGCTGACGTCAGATTGACGTCGTCCATGCGCTCAGCGCGAGATGATATCCGCGACGAGCCCAACCTGCCCCGGTTCGCCCGGATTGCCCGTGGAGCCGCCACCCTGGCCACCCCGGCCTCCACGGCCCCCGGCAGGGAAGGTGTTTGCGGGCGGGCCGTAGCGGGCCGGAGCGTTGAAGGCCGGGGCGTCGTTGCCGCCGGCGGCGAGGTACAGGCCCGACGTGGCGCCGCCGCAGCCGCCGCCGCCGCCGCCACCCGGACCCGCGGGGCCGCCGTTGCCGCCGCGACCGCCGGGCTCGGTGCAGAAGGCGTCCTGGGAGACCGACAGGCCGCCGATCGCGCCCAGGCCGCCGCGGCCGCCGACTCCGCCCGAGCCGCCGTTGGCGCCGTCGCCGCCCCGGCCGCGATGCAGGGCGTTGCGCTCGATGGTGGGCAGGGACGGGAACCGGTCGCGGGTCAGGCGGATCAAGATGGCGAACGCGCCGCCGCCTCCGGTGCCCCCTCCGCCGGCCGTGCCGCGGCAGCCGCCGCCGCCGCCGCCGCCACCCGAGCCGCCGAGGTTGTCGCTGCACTGGCCCACGCTGCCAGGCACGGTGTCGTACCCCGCGCCTGCGCTGCCGCCGCCGCCGCCGGATCCGTGGGTGCCGTCGCCGCCGTTGCCGCCGGTTCCGGACTGCCAGTCGCCCTCGTCATCGAAGGTGCCGGTGACCTCGGAGCAGCCCTTGCCATGCACGCCCGGTCCACCGCGGCCGCCGTCCGTGCCGTCGGCGCCGGTGTGGGCGAGGCCGACCTGCAGCCCGCACTGCTGGCAGACGCCGGCGTCGCTCCAGCGGTCGTAGGTCTCGCGGCCGGCGATCCCGCCCGCCACGCCCAGGCCCTGCTCGCCGCGGCCCTGGGGCGGCGGCAGCGGGTTGCAGGGATCCGCGTCGCAGGAGTTCCTGCACACGCCCGCGCCGCCCGCCTGGCAGGGCCGCGCCCCGTTGTCGCGCTCCGTCAGCGGACAGTGGCTCTCCCCGCCCGCGCCACCGCTGACGTTGACGCCACCGCAGATCCGCCTGCCGCCAGCGCCGCCTTGGCTCGCCGCCCGCCCGCAGTTGGTGTTGCCGCTCGACGTGGCGTCCTCGCCCCGTCCGCCGCCGCCCCCGCCGCCACCGGACACCCCCGGCGCCCCTCGCGCCCCGTCCCCGCCGCTGCCGGCGAACACCACGTTGTCCCGGATCGCCAGGTTGTCGTCGCAGTCCACGAGGTAGATGCCGAAGCTGCTTCGCCCGCGCCGGCTGGCCGGAGGACCGTAGATGCTGAAACCCTCGAGCCGGGTCTCCTGCAGGACGCCCCGCGCCTGCACCGCCGCCGCCAGCCCCGCCTGGTTGTTGGCGAGGGGCACGCCCAGCAGGGTGGTCTGCCGGACCACCGGGTCGCGCTCGCGGAAGTCGAACGAGTACCCCCCGAAGACGTTGACGCCCTCTCGCAGATCGATGTTCTCGCTGTACACGCCGGTCGCCACGTACACGTCTCGGAACCCCTGCTCGTCGGCCAGGTCGATGGCCCGCTGCACGGTGTTCACGGGGTCGTCGATGCTCCCGAGCCCCTCGGCCCGCCCGATCTTCGACACGAACACGCCCTGGTCGATCTCGCCGTCGATGCCATCGCAGTCCTGGTCGTCGCCGTCCGGCAGGTCCAGCTCCGCCTGCACCTCGCACTCGCAGCCGTCGTCGCTGCCGTTGTCGAGGTCCACGAACCCCTCCCAGCAGACCATCTGGCACTCGGGGGTCTGCGGCGCCACGTCGCAGACCGAGTCGGCGTTGCGGAACTGGAGCTCGGCGCAGTCCCGATTGCACCGACCGCAGTGCTCCGGCGCCTGGTCGTACCGGCCGGAGTCGGGGTCGCGCAGCCCGTTGTCGACGACCCCGTCGCAGTCGTTGTCCAGCCCGTCGCAGCGATCCGGCGGCGGCGCGCAGTCGCCGAAGCCGTCGCCATCGCAGCCCCTGCGTCCCTCGCAGACCAGCCCGGGATCGTCCTCGTTGGTCACCTGGCAGGGCACCGAGAAGCCGTCGGGGTTGTCGCGGCACGCGCAGGTCCCGCCCGTCGGCACGCACTGCTCCACCTCACGGCCGCCCCGCGACAGCATCGCCCGGCAGAGGAAGCCGTCGGGGCAAGCCACGCCGTACGGCCCGTCGGCGGCGCAGTCCCGGCCGCACACCCGCTGCAGGGTCTCAGGGTGGTCGGGGTCGCCCAGCTGCAGGCAGGCGGCGCCTGGCGAAACGGCGGCGCAGTCGGCGTCCTCGTGGCAGGGGTTGCACGACACGTCGGCGAGGGGCACGCACAGCGACTCGCCCAGCAGGTGGTGGCCGTCGGCGCACTCGCCCACGACACACGCGGGCGGGTCTCGGTCGGCGTCGCACACGATCACCTCGGCGAACGAAAAGCGCCCCTCGCAGGTGCGGTTGCAGCCGCCGCAGTGCTCCAGGAGACCGTAGCCGCCGCGGTCATCCACGAACCCCTCGTCCACGGCGCCGTCGCAGTCGTTGTCGATGCCGTCGCACACCTCCACCTCGGCGTCCGCCCCGAGGCACTGCACGCCGTCAGGCCCCTGGCAGACGGCGGTGCCCTGGCACGCGCCATGCTCGTTCTGTCGGGCGCACGCCACCGCGAGCACCCCGTCGTCGGCCACGCCGTTGCAGTTGTCGTCGACCCCATCGCAGGCCTCGGCGGCCGGCTCGGCCGCAGTGCAGCCCACCCAGCCGACGGCGGCGTTGCAGGTCTCCTCGCCCGCGCAGGTGCCGAAGTCGTTGGACCACGTGCACACGCGGGTCCGACCGTCGGTCAGGGGCGTGCAGGTGCACGATCCGCTGATGGGCTTGCAGGCGCCGTGAGCGCCACAGGAGAACCCGGTCTTGCAGTCGTCGTCCGAGCCGCACGGCTGGCCGCAGACCTTGCCGTCCGGCGTGTCCAGGCAGGCGCCGCCGTCGCATTGGCTGTCGTCCACGCAGGGCTCACAGGACAGGTCCTGCTCCGGGTAGCACACGAACGACACGGCCTCCGTGCGCGATGGGTCGCTGCGGCAGAAGGCGTTGCGATCGGGATAGAACGGCAGACAGTCCTCGAGGCAGGGCAGCGAGCAGATGCCTGCGTCTGCGTCGGGCACGCACACCTGCGAGGTGCAGTCGTCGTCGTCGTCGCAAGGCGCGCCGTACTGCCCGGGGCTGGGCTTGACCGGGTCGGGCCGCCCGACCGGCGGGTCCTCCGCCTCGCCCTCGGTCTGCCCAGCGCCGCCGCCCGCACCCCCAGGGAACTCCCGTTCCCCGCCGAGTCCATCCGGGGGCCCCTCGTCGCCCCCGGGATTGAGCGCCCCGCCCCCCGGCGCCGCGCTCCCGGACTCGTCGCTGGTGCAGCCGGTCAGCGTCAGCAGGCATACACCGGCGACCAGGGGGTGCCAGCGAAGCGTCACGGCACCACCTCCTGGTGCAGCCCGTCGGCCCCATCCAGGCCGAACTGGCCGATGGAGACGCCGCCGCGACCTCCCAGCCCGCCCGCTCCGGTGTCCGGGAAGTGGTTGCCCACCCGCATGGGCGCCAGGTCGAGCCCGCCCTGACCGTCGAGGTAGATCCCCGCCGAGATGCCTCCGCAGCCGCCGCCGCCGCCGCCGCCTGCGCCCCCCGCGCCGCCGTCGCCGCCGCGTCCTCCCGGATCGGCGCAGACCAGCAGCCCCGGTCGGGCGTTGTTGCCCAGGGCCAGCGCCTCGCGGCCCGGCGAGCCCGCGCCGCCCTCCGAGCCCTCGCCGCCGTCGCCGCCGGTGCCACCGCCGCCCCGCTCGATGCGGTTGTCCTCGACGATGGGTAGCGACCCGGGAGGTGCCCGGAAGGTCATGAACAACCCGAACGATCCACCTGCCGCGGCGCCGCCCCGGCCGCCGTCGCCGCCACAGCCGCCCGCCCCGCCGCCACCGCCGCCGCCTCCGAGCACCTCGGTGAAACCGTCGCAGAAGAACAGCAGCCCGTCGCGCTGGACCCCGCTGCCCGCCCCGCCGCCGCCGCCGCCGCCGCCCGGCTGGCCCCGACGCCCGTCGCCGCCGACGTCCGCCACCCACTGCCCGTCCACCACCGCGCCCGCGACCTGCGCGCAGCCGGCGCCCGGCACGCCGGTCCCGCCGTCCGCCCCGTCGCCCCCTGGCACGCCGTCCTCGGTGCTGCCGGCCACGTTGGGGATGGTGCAGAAGCACCGCCCGGCGAAGTCCTCGGTCAGGAGCATGCTGTATCCGCCGGCCCCGCCCTCGCCCGCGCCTTGGGCGCCCCCTTGCCCCGCCCGCTGGCCGTCCGCGCCGCTCGGTTCGGCCTGGTTGAAGCCCGGGCAGTCCGCGGTCCCGCCGGCGCCGCCGCCCACGTTGACCGCCGCGCCGTCAGGGTCGACGCATTGGTGGGCCGCGCCCTGCCCGCCGGGGCTGCGGTTGGCCGCCGCGGGGAAGCACGCAAGGCCCCCCTGGGCGGTCCGCTCGGCCTCGCCTGGCTGGGCGGTGTTGGGCGCCGCCCGGCCCGGACCGCCTGATCCGCCCTTGGCGCCGTCGCCGGCGCTGCCGCCTCGGATCACGTTGTTGCGCAGCTCGAGGGCCCCGTCCGAGTCCTGGGCGTAGATCGCGTAGGAGTTGCCAGCCAGATCGTTGGTGTCGTAGCCGACGATGGTGAAGCCGGCGACCACCGTGCGGACGCCGGCGATGCCTTCGGCGTGCAGGGTGCCCAGCCGCCCCTCCTGCGGCGCCACGCCAAAGACCGCCGTCTCGTTGCCGGCCAGGTCGCGCATCCGGAAGTCCGCCGCGTAGCCGCCGAACAGCGACACCCCCCGCCGGAGCACCACCGACTCTTCGTACACCCCAGCCGCCACGTACACGTGGTCCCTGTCGCCGGGCACGGCCATCGCCACGGCGGCGGACAAGGTCGGCAGCGGCAGCGGCAGCGATCCGTCGCCGTCGTCGTCGCCCGTGCGCGCCACGAAGATGCCTCGGGCGATCATCCCGTCGATGCCGTCACAGTCGGCGTCGATGCCCAGGGCGTCGGGCTCGTCGAGGTCGGCGTCGAGCACCTCGCACTCGCAGCCGTCGACGGACACGCCGTTGATGTCCCGCCACCCCGCATGGCAGTCCAGCCGGCAGCGGGGCCGACGGCCGCGCTCCACATCGGCCATCCCGCTGCAGACCCCGTCTGCGTGGAAGATGGGCGCGGCGAACAGCAGCGGGCAGTTGTTGTGGCAGCGGCCGCAGTGGGCGTCGGTGAACCAGTGCCCCGAGTCGGGGTCCCGGACGCCCTGGTCGATGACCCCGTCGCAGTCGTCATCGAGGCCGTTGCACAGGTCCTCCGCCGGAGCGCACTCGGACAGCTCCCCCGCGTCGCAGCTGATGGTGCCCACGCAGTTGTTGGCCGGGTCGTTGGGGTCGGGGATGGCGCATGAGCGCTCGAAGCGGTCGTCGGGTCCGCACAGGCAGGTGCCTCGCTCCAGCCGGCATTGGTCGCTGTCCGCCTCGCACAGGTAGCCCGGCGGGCACTCCGGGCCAAACGGGGAGTTGGCGGCGCAGGAGCGGCCGCAATAGTCCTGCCCCCCCGGGTACTCCAGGCAGGAGTCGCCCACATCCGGGTTGCAGTCGGCGTCCTGGGCGCAGGGCTCGCACAGGCGCGACGCCAGGGGGATGCAGGTGGTCGGCCCCGCCAGCGCGAAGCCCTCGCGACACTGGGTGATCACGCACCGGGCCTGCCCGTCCTCCACGAGGCACTCGGTGCCCACCGCCAGGTCGAAGCGCTCGGCGCACACGTTGCCGCAGACCCCGCAGTGCTCGGGCTGCGTGTACAGGCCCGCTTCGTCGAGGAAGTCCTCGTCGTCGTCGCCGTCGCAGTCGTTGTCCGCCAGGTCGCACAGCTCGGCCACCGGCCGGGGCGCCTGGCAGACCCAGCCTGCCGCGCCCTGGCAGAGCGAGACGCCCGAGCAGGCGCCGAACTCGTTTTCGATGGCGCAGTCCCGGGCGCCCTCCAGCCCGTCGTCGGTCGCCCCGTTGCAGTCGTTGTCGACGCCGTCGCAGACCTCCACGTCGGGCTCGGGGGCGTCGCAGCCGACCCACCCGCGGTCCGGGTCGCAGGTCTCCTCGCCGAAGCAGCGGGCCGGGCTGTCTCCGCCGCCCTCGCGCACGCACGCACGCTTGTCTCCCGCCGTCTGCGCAGTGCAGTCGCACGTGAGCGTGATGGGCAGGCACTGCGGTGGGTCGAGCGACCGGCCGTCCGGGGCGAGGTCGGAGCAGACCGCCCCCTCCGGGCACCGCCCCTGGTCCGCGCAGTCTTGGCCGCAGAAGCTCGCCGCGACGCCCTCGCTGCCGACACACAGCCCGCCGAAGCAGTGCGAATCGTCGAAGCAGGGCTGACAGTACGCGGTGGCGGCGGGCACGCACACGGCGACGACGTCGGCGCCGGTGTTGTCGATGTCGCGGCACGACATCGCGTGGCCGCCCACGTCGGGGCAGTCGTCCACGCTGCCGCATTGGCGGGTGCACACGAAGCCCCGCGCCGACGAGATGCAGTACCGGCTCTCGCAGTCGGTGTTGGATCGGCACGGGTCGCCGTAGCCCCGCTCGGGCCGCTCTGGATCGGTCGCAGGGGCCTCGCCATCGTCGTCGGAAGCCTCGGCGCCATCAGGGTCCTCGGCACCTTCCGGCGCGTCGCCGCCCTGCCCGTCGCCGCCCGCGTCGCCGCCCTGGGCCCCGCCCGGGTCGCTCCCGACCGCACCCGCGCCGCCAGCGCCGGGCGCGGCTCGCCTCACATCGTCGGCGCAGCCTGCGCAGACGACCGCCGCGGCGAGGATCCAGGCGATTACCGTATGTTCTCGGGACACTTGAAGGTGGATCGTGTCGATTCGTCCAAGAGGGCGCAAGGCGGCTCGCTTCGTCGTGGTATGAACCGCGCCGCCCAGGAGAACCCATGTCCCCGCTGCTCGCCGCGGTCCTGCTGCTGTCGTCGTCGCCCGTCGTCGCGCAGCCGGCCAAGTTTCAGCCGCCTGCCGAGATGCTGGCGAAGATGAAGAAGGCGGCGGCGCCCGGGCCCGAGCACGATGCCCTCAAGCCGTTCGTTGGGGAGTGGGCGGTGCAGACGACGGTGTGGCCCGGGCCGGGCGCGCCCCCGCTGGTGTTCGAAGGCAGCGCAGTCAAGGTCTGGACGCTGGGCGGCCGCTTCCTGCAGGAGAACCTCACGAGCGCCGGCCCGGACGGCAGGCCCCTGCACGGGCTGGGGTTCCTCGGCTTCGATCGAGGCCTCAAGCGCTACCAGGGCGTGTACATGGCGACCGACCGGACCGGCATGGTGCGGTACAGCGGGATCGTGGCCGCCGGCGCCGCGGCGGGACAGCGGGTGTTCACCTACGAGGGAGTCGAGGCCGACCCCCTGGGCGCCGGCCCTCCGATGAAGTTCAAGATGGTCGTCAACGTGGAGGGCCCGCAGCGGCACACGCTGACCCAGTTCTACCTGGTGCCCGGCATGGGCGAGGTGCGCGCGTTTCGGATGGTCCACACGCGCAAGGCGGCCTCGGCGAAGAAGCCCTGACCGCCGCTCCGCCAGGAGCCTGTCGGGCATTGGCGGCACGTCGCCGACTCCGCTAGCGACGGAGCAGCGCTCGTAGCCCGGTCAGCCCGCCGAGGGATGTCTGGCAGCCCTCGTCCCGTCGGCCGCGCCGGCCGTTCCCCGGGATCCCGCTGGTCTGCGCGCCCGCGTCCCCGCGGATCACCTCACCGTCATCGCCGCCGTCCGCGTCACCCGCAGGGCCGTCGACGTCCGGATCCAGGTCGTCATCCACCACGTCGCCCGGCGTGTCGTCGGGTGGCGGGCCGTCGGCCAGCAGGGCCGCGGCGCACTCGGGCATGGGCCGGGCGTCGATGCGGTCGTCGGAGTGCGCCGGCAGCGGCGTCGTGAGCGCGCCTGCCGAACGAGGTGCCGTCGGACGAGGCGTGATCGAAGTGATCGTTGCGATACATGTCGTTGGCGTGGAAGCGGGCGGCCGCGGCCAGCTCCGGGTTCCACTCGAGCGGCGGCAGGTGCTCAGGCTCGCCGATCCTGCAGTCTTCGCATCGCCGTTGTGGGTACCAGAGCCGGGGACCGGGTTCAGGCTCACTGGAAAAATCCACAAGCCTCGCAATGTCGGGCTTATTGCCGAAACGGGTGGATCGGCTAGATAATTCAAGCGGTCATGCTCACCGATCGCCTCGCAGAGATCGCCCGACGCTACGGGCTCAAGGACGACGCCGTGCGCGAACTCCTTGATTCGATCGACGAGGCGCCGGCCCACACCACTGGGCTCCCGGAGCCTCCCCCTCCCGGCGGCGGCGTGTCCGTGCTGCACCAGGCGGGCCTGCACCAGGCAGGTTACGAGCCCGTGTCCCTGCGCTCGGAGGCCTCGGCCGCCAAGCCGCCGTCCTCGGACGCGAAGTCCCCGACCGACGTGATGCCCATGGAGGGCATCACGTTCGAGAAGCGCTCGGCGAGCCAGGTCATGAAGACCCAGCCCGCCGAGCGATACGAGCGGTTGGGGCTGATCGGCGTCGGGGGCATGGGCGAGGTGCGACGCGTTCGTGATCGGGACCTCAACCGCATCATGGCCATGAAGGTGGTCCGCAAGGAGCTGCTCGAGCAGCCCGGCCCGCTGTCCCGGTTCATCGAGGAGGCCCAGGCGACAGCCCAGCTCCAGCACCCCGGCATCGTGCCCGTGCACGAGCTCGGCCGGCTGGGCGATGGCCGCTTCTACTTCACCATGAAGGAGGTGAAGGGGCGGACCTTGGGCGAGGTCATCCGCGACGTGCACAAGGCGTCCGACGGCGACCGGTGGGAGGAGGCTCGCAGCGGCTGGACCTTCCGGCGGCTCATCGACGCGTTCCACAAGTGCTGCGAGGCGGTGGCCTACGCGCACAGCCGCGGCGTGATCCACCGGGACCTCAAGCCCGAGAACATCATGGTGGGCGAGCACGGTGAGGTCCTGGTCGTCGACTGGGGGCTCGCCAAGGTCCTCGACCGGCCGGAGCGGGCCGAGACCGGCGGCGACTGGGTCGTCACCGATCGGAGCCAAGACGACGCCCGCGCCACCCGCATGGGGGCCATCGCCGGCACCCCGGCCTACATGGCGCCCGAGCAGGCGCGCGGCGAGGTTCATCGGCTGGACACCCGAAGCGACGTCTACGCGCTGGGGGCGATCCTGTACGAAGTGCTCTCCGGCCGCCCGCCCTACCGGGGTGATGACGGGGGCGAGGTGCTCCGCAAGGTGCTCGATGGGCCGCCCGATCCGCCGGGCCGTGCGCCGATCTCCACCGCAGACACCCTGAACTTCGAGGGGATCCAGCCGGAGCCGCCCTCGGCGACGCGCTGGGGCCCTCCGCTGCCGGACGCGCTGGTGGCCATGTGCCTCAAGGCCATGAGCCGGGGCATGGACGACCGCCACCAGGACGCCGCCGGCCTCGCCAAGCGGATCTCCACCTGGATGGACGGCGCGACGAAGCAGGAGCAGGCCCAGGGCGTGGTCGAGCAGGCCCGTGCGCTGGAGCCCGCCGCCGCGGCGCTGCGCAAGCGGGCCGTCCGGCTGCGGGGCGAGGCGCAGGAGCTGCTCGAGACCATCGCGCCGTGGGCCCCGGACGCCGACAAGGCGCCGGGCTGGGCCAAGGAGGACGAGGCCGCCGACCTGGAGACGGGCGCCCAGCGCATGGAGCACGAGGCCGTGCAGCTCCTTCACGCCGCCCTGACCCACGCACCCGATGTGGCCGACGCCCACCGGCTGCTGGCCGAGCGGTATGCGTCGGAGCACGCCGCGGCGGAGGCCCGCCGCGACGACGGCGCGGCCGCTCGCCCCGGCGTTCTGCTCAACGCCCACGCACGGTCGCTGCCGGACAGCGATCACGACCGCCAGCGGCACCTGGCGTACCTCCGAGGCGACGGCGCCCTGACGTTGTTCACCCACCCCTCCGGCGCCGAGGTCCACCTGTACCGATACGAGACCCGGGACCGGCGCCTGGTGCCCGTGTTCGAGCGCTCGCTGGGCCCGTCGCCGCTGACTCGGACGAACCTCGCCATGGGCAGCTACCTGCTGGAGATCCGCTCCGAGGACCGGGTGCCCGTGCGTTACCCGGTGCACATCGGGCGGCAGGAGCATTGGCGGGCCCTCGCGCCCGGCGAGCCGGACCCTGCGCCGGTGCGGCTGCCCCACCCCGACGAGCTCGCCGCGGATGACGTGTACATTCCCGCCGGGTGGTTCTGGGCCGGCGGAGACGACGAGGCGCCCGAGTCGCTGCCCCTCGCCCGCCTCTGGGCGGATGGCTTCGCGATGAAGCGGTTCCCGACCACCAACCGGGAGTACATCGCGTTCCTCGACGACCTGGTGGCGACCGGGCGCGGGGACGAGGCGCTGCAGGCGGCGCCTCGGGAGCGCGCGGCGGCGGCCGGCGAGATCGGCACCCTGATCTACGGCCGCAAGGACGACGGCAGCTTCTTTCTGCGACCGGGCGCCGACGGCGAGACCATCGAGCTGGATTGGCCCGTGACCATGGTCGACTGGTCGTGCGCTGTGGCCTACTGCCATTGGCTGTCTGGCAAGACCGGGCAGCAGTGGCGGCTGCCAGGCGAGCTCGAGGTGGAGAAGGCGGCGCGCGGCGCCGACGGCCGCTTCCGGCCCTGGGGCGACTGGATCGACCCGTCCTGGTGCTGCATCCGCGACAGCCACCCGGACAGCCCGCGCCCGGCCGTGGTGGACACCTTCCCCGTCGATGAGAGCCCTTACGGCGTGCGGGGGCTCGGCGGGAACGTGCGGATCTGGTGCGGCGACCCCTACCTGCGAGAGGGTCCGCCCACGCCGGGGGGCCGCGTGCTCGTCCCGAAGCTCCCTGATCTGCAGGAGGCCCTGGAGGCCGAGAGCTACGTGTCCGTGCGTGGCTGCGGCTGGAGCTTCGTGGCCAGGAACGTGCGCATTGCGAACAGAGTGAGCTTCCACCCTCAGTGGAGGGCCACGGACCGGGGATTCAGGCCAGTCAGGAGCTTCCCCGCGAAGAAAACCCACTGATCTGCCGATGTAGGGAATGAGGAGGCGGTTTTCGCCCCTATCAGAAGTATAGGTAGGGTGAAGGCATGACCAGATACCGCGGCGGGGGCCCGGTCGAGTTGTTCAGCGCTTTGGCTGGGCTGTGCTCCCTGTCCCTGCTCGCGTGTCAGCCCACAGACCAAGCCCCCCGCCATAGGTCGTCCGAGGTGCAGTCTGCGCAGCGCGCGTCGGCTCTGCGCGACGCCCGGGGTCACCTGATCGAGGGGCGCGGCGTCCACGCGCAGCTCGAGCTGCGCGGGGCGCTCGAAGAGGCCGACGGATCCGAGGCCCGGGCGCTTTGGTGGGCCGCCTCCCGAGGTGTGGCCGGCGGTCGCGCCGCGGCGGGTGCGGCGCCCCCCCACCCTGCCGCCCTGCGGGTGTGCGTGCTGGCCGGCGGGGAGGTGGCGGTCACCGGCCACGTGGACGGCACGCTGCGGATCTGGAACCTGTCCTCGGGGGTGGCGACCCCGCTGCTCGGTGGCGTGTCCGGCTCGATCGAGGCGTTGGCCTGTGGGCCTGGCGGCTCGGTGGCGGCCGGCGGAGGTGGGCCCGACATCCTGCTCTGGGACGCCCCGGACGTGGCGCCGAGCATCCGTCCCCGACGGCTGCACACGGGCGGCCCCGCCGTCCGCCGGCTCGCCTTCCACCCGGCCCTCGGCATCCTCGCCGCCGCCCTGGCCGACGCCACCGTCGGGCATTGGATGTCATCGACAGGCAAGGAGCTCGCGAGGCTCCGCGGTCACCAGGGCCGGCTGCCCGGTCTGGTGTTCAGCAGCAGCGGGCGCCGGCTGGCCACCTGGGGCGACGAGCGCTCGCTGCGGGTCCGCCGGTGGGGGCAGGACGACCTGCCGGTGCGGCTGTCGGGCCACCGGTCACGGATCCGGGCGGCGGCCTTCCTGCCCGGCGAGCGGGGCCTGGTCAGCGCAGATGACGACGGCCGCATCCTGGTCTGGGACATCGACTCCGGCCTCGGCAGGCCCGTGCAGATCGGCGATCACCCTGGCGAGACCTGGGCGATCGCGGTGCACCCCGATGGACGGCGTGCGGCGACCGCGGACAGCGACGGATACGTCCGGCTCTGGCCCATCAGCGGCGACGGCCCGCCGCAGAGGCTCGCCGGCCACGTGGGGCCGGTGCGGGACCTGGCCTTCAGCGCGGACGGCACGACGCTGGTCAGCGTCGGCCTGGGCCGCGGTGTCCGGGTCTGGGACGGCCGGACCGGCGCCCCGCGGCTGGGCGGAGGTCATCGCTCCTCGCTGTCACCGGACCGCTCCTCGGAGTGCACGCTGTCCTGGGGCGGCGTCGTGGAGCTTCGCCCCGCATCCATCCGGCGGACGCTGCGCGGCGCCTCGGCGGTCGTCGCCACGCCGGACGGCTGCGCAGTGCTCACCTCCGGCGGCGCTCAGCTGCTCCGGGCGGACGGCACGCTCACGGAGGTGGACAAGTCGGCGACCGCCATCGCCTGGGCGGACGGCGAGCTGGTCACCGCCGGCCCCCACACAGACCTGGGTGACCACGACGGACCCATCACCGCGGTCACGCGCACCGCCGCGGGCCCGGTCTACGGCCTCGCCAACGGCGCTGTCGTCCTCCCCGGCGGCCGCGTCCTTCACCTGAGCGCCAGGCCCTCGGAGGTCACCCAGCTCGTCGCGCTCCCCAGCGACGCCTTGGCCGCCGCGTTCGCCGGAGGCCAGGTGGTCATCTGGCACGCGCCCACGGGTCAGGAGCTCGCCGCCGCCGCCCTGCACGGCCGGCCGACCAACCTGCGCTTCGAGCACGATCACGAGCTCCACGTGGCCACCGACCTGGGCGCCACCGCCACCTTGGACATCACCCCGCTCACCGCGGGCTGGTGCGAGCTCCTCGACACGGTGTGGGCGACGCTGCCGGAACCGCCGCGACCCGCGTCACACCCGTGCATCCCGCCCGCATAGGCCGCCCAGCCCCCACTCCCCACCGGCCACCGCCCGTCTGGGGTTCGAACCCGTGCAAGACAAACTCGAGGACCCGCAGGACATGGACCGAACGCACGGCCGCGTGTGCGCTGCCTCCGTGCCCGTGCCCGGGCCCGGGCACGGGCACGCAGTTTTGATGCCACGGTCTGGGCGACCGGGACTTGCCGTTCGCCTGGGACGAGCCAGGGCGGATACGTACAACTGCTTGGAGACTCATGGCAGAGGACGGTTCCAGACCGGAAAGCGCCGGCGCCGAAGACAATGAGGACGCCCTCTCCATAATCCGCCTGCGCCGCCGAAAGAAGTCCGACCTGGACCAAGCCATAGGCACCCTGGATCTGGACGCCGGCGCCGCCACCAAGATCACAGCCGAGACCCACAACCCCGGAGGCGGCGCCCCCGAGGCCGCGCCTGCGACTGGGTCTGTGGGGCTGAGGCAGTTCCGCGTCGCGCTCCTCACCGCGTTCGTCCTCGGATCCCCCATCCGGCTGCGAGGGATGCGGCGGGGGCCGTTCCGCGGTGGTCGAATTCCTCAATACAACGAGCGGGCCGCAGCTCATCCAGGTCGCATTGGACCGCGGGGCAGGAGGCAAGATCCGGAGGATCACCCTCGGGACGATTCCGCCGAATGGGGCGCCGTTGAGCTACAGTCTTCCCCGCAGTGGTTCAGGGGAGCCGACCGTTCTGTTCCATTGGCGGTCCCACGGCTCGGGTTATTCGGGCCCTACTGACATGTTCGTGGGCTCCAGGCATCTGACTTGCGGCCGCTGATCTCGTCGATGCCGATGCGCTTCAACCCGTCCAGCGGGTCGGAATCCCCGAGTTCGGAAACGACACGGTCGATGATCCGGCCCACGGTCCTCCACGAGATTCGCATGTACTGGCAGACCGCCGCCTTCGGGCAGTTCGTGGTCAGCCAGGCCACCGACTCCTCGAAGGTCTTGGTGAACCCGGCCTTGTGGCGGGCCCACGGCACCGCAGCGACTACAACGCCGTGCTCCGCACACGTGACCCGAGGGGCGTCTGCGGCCAGCCACGTCACGACCGTGCCCAGGTCCAGCTGCGCCACCGGCGTCTCCGGCCCGCGTCGTAGCGGGGGCAGCGGACGCCGCACACCCCGCTCCGAGGTCGCTTCGCCCATCGAGCCTTCGGACGAACGTGAACGACCAGCTCCCGGCCCCGCGCCGACCTGGACGCCAACCCGGCGCCCGCCCGAGCAGCCCCGCGCCCGATGCGCCGCAGCCAGGCCAACAGGGGCGGCCCGACGGTCACATCAGGGCGCCTCGCGGCGACCCCGCCAGGGCCGACAAAGCCCCAGAAGCCGCTCCGACCCCGTCCTTGCCCGAGCGCGCGCGGACGCGTCACCCCGCTGACAAGGAAAACACGAATCGTCCATCCTCCCCGCCCCGCCACCGAGAAGTAGTGGATCAACTCGGCGTTGCCGATCGGAATGCTGAAGTCAGGTGCTTCCTCCATCCCAGGACGGCAATCCGCTCGGTGGCGCCGGCAAGTTCTCTGCCCGGCACTGTCACACCGAGGCCGTCAGCCTTCGGTGACGGACCAGACAACGTGGCTGCCGGAATAGCCCTTGAATGCGCTGGATCCAGTCTTGATAAGGTGCCGTCTCCAGACAAGCTTGCCGTGCTGGCGAGCCTTCTCGGCGTCGATGTGCTTCTTGAACGCCTCGGAGGTTCGGATCTGTTCGCCGTCGCAGCTGGCCTCGACCCGGGCGCAGTAGTTGACCATTGTCCCGTGGGCGTCGTCGTCGTGAATGCGGACCGGGCCGACGTGCAGTCCGGCGCGGATGCGCACGTCCCGTTGGCCGCTCCCCTTCTGCAGCGCCAAGGCGAAGTCCATGGCGGCCGGGGCGTCGTGGAAGGCGATCATGAAGGCGTCGCCGATGGTCTTGATCTCGTGACCCCCGTGCCTCTTGCGCAAGGCGCGGGCAGCCTCGAAGTGGGCCTGGCGTACCGGATCCATGGCTTCGTCCCCCAGTCGCACGCCCAACGCGGTCGAACCGATGACGTCGGTGAACACGAGCGCCAACGACGTGGCATGGTCGCGCGCCCAATCGGCGAAGCCCTCGAGTTCCATCTCGCCCAGCGCCGAGGTCAGGCCGACGTGCCGAACCTGGGCTTCGTCCGCCGAGCGGCGCATCTGCATCAACTCGGCCCGCCCGCTGTCCGACCTGGGCGGCTCGGTCAGGGACACGCGGTTTTCGCAGTAGCCGCACATCGCCGTCCGATGGCCGGCCTCCAGCCGGAACGCCACCTGTCGCTCGGGCAGCAGGTTGTCGCAAGTGGGGCAGGTGAAGACCGCCGTCCGGTGGACCGAGCCAGGCAACGTCCGGCCGTCCAGGTGGGCCTCGATGAACCCCTCGAACCGTCGGCGCGTACCGTCTTGCACCCCCTCGCCGTAGAAGACGATGAGTTCGGCCTCGCCGTCGCGGCGCAGGTGCACGGCGACACCGCAGCGTTCCTCGCCCCGCAGGTACTCCGCCGCGTTGCTCCAGGGTTGGTGCAGCTCGAACGTCGATGAGTGGGCCAGCCGGACGGCCAGGGTGGCAAACACGTTCGCCACTGGGCCTTCGAATCGGTAGATGGCCGCCTTGCCTGGGGGATCGGGCAAGGAGTCGTGATCCTTGCGCACCTCGGACGGAAACACGAGCCAGGTGCCGTCGTCTGCAGGCTCCCGCAGGGCGATCTCGTGGGACAGCATCTCCTCGACGGCGGCGATGAGCAGTAGGGTCTCCTGGTCGCCGTCCGGC
>PVBE010147632.1_pt1 | contig 17491 bp, 11 predicted proteins | sample 1631181 | NCBI WGS metagenome assembly PVBE01 (sample SAMN08397723, study PRJNA350692) | Marine metagenome, whole genome shotgun sequencing project. | isolation source: water | place: Pacific Ocean | collected 2012-04 | reverse complement strand
GCAGCCTGTAGCCTGAAGCCCGCCGCAACGAAAGCGATGGCGTGGTGATCACCAAATCGAGACCGGCCGTTTAGAACCAGGCAGACCGCAGGTCTCATGCCAGATCACGACAGATTGGAGGGTAAAGCGTCGTTAGTTCCATGCAGATCAACGACCTCACGCCAGGTAGCGACAGGTTGGGGGCACAGCGTCGTTTTGACCCACCAGCGCGGCCGCGTGGCACGGCCCGGACGCATGCTCGTCCAGAAACTGGCCATTTTCACCAGTGTCCGTCCATAAGCCACAGCCAGCACAAGAGCCAGTCGGACAAGCCTTGGATTGCCCCGCCCTACATTTCAATCCTAACCGATCGGCAATGGGGCTAGCGGGGCGTCAGCGGGGCGGGCCGCAGCGGCCGCGGCGGCGCGGCCACCCTGGCGGCCAGGCGGTCGATGGAGCGCTCGGAGAGGCCGTGCACGCCCGAGGGCATGTCCCACATCTTCAGCGTCGTGGGGAAGCCGTAGTGGCGGGTCAGCCGCTTGAGCGCCTTTTCCCCCTTCTTGCCGGGGAACATACGCTGGAGATACTCGCCGGCGAAGGCCAGGGAGCGCACGCGGCTGCGCGCGTCGGACTTGCCGAGCAGGGTCTTTTGCATGTGGTTTTGCACCTCGAAGACCGTGGCCGCGCCGACGAAGGCCCTGGGCGCCTTGGTCATCCTGGCGTTGAGGGCGACCTTGAAGGCGCGGGCCCCGTTGACCGTGGTGTTGGTGATGTGCAGCGCGGACCTGCCGTCGCTCTGGACCACGCCGGCGGGGATGACCTTGGTCTTGGCCTGGCTGAGCGAAAACACCGAGGAGCGCTCCTCCTCGGCGTAGTAGGGGTTCATCGACCGCAGATAGCCGACCCCCGAGACCAGGCGCTGGGCGCGCTTCATCGCCTTGGGGTTGAGGCCGGAAAACTTCGGGCTCTTGGCGGCCAGCTGTGCGCCGTCGAGCATGCCGTTTTTGTCGAAGTCCGTGTGCTTGAGCAGCTCGAGCTGGTTGGGGAAGAGGTAGTTGCTGCCGTCGTACCCGCGGCGCACCGTGGAGCGCATCTTGTCGTAGGTCCAGCGACCCTCGAGGCCGTTGAGCAGGGTCTTGATCACCGCCTGGTCCGCGCTGGGCGTGGAGTACCGCTTGGTGGAGACGATCTGCGCCCGCGGCATGCGGGTGGCCAAAAGCGGCAGCGTCTGGGTGCCGGAGCACTGAAGCAACGCCACCATCTTGGCGCCGCGACCCAGGCCGAGGCCCTTCTGCCGCAGCCCGCGCTCCACCACGCCGCCGAGGTTGGAGTGCCCCGAGTAGATCACCGCGTGCACCTTGGGATCCTTCAGATCGCGGAACACTTTATTGCCGCCCTTGCGCACGAGCACGCGCAGCCGGCCGCGGGTGGCCACCTTGCCGTCGGCGTGGGGGGAGACCGTGAAGCCCTGCTGGCCCAGCAAGCGGACCTCCTTGTCGAAGAACTCGGAGCCGATGAAGTAGCGGACCTCGATCTTGCCCTTGCGCGGGATCAGGGGCTGGCGCGGCAGCAGGCCGCGGCCCGGGTCGCCGACCATGCGCCGCAGCTGCTTCTTCTGGGGCTTGGTCAGGGGGACCTTCTTGGAGAGCACCGCGCCGAGGGCGAACTTGTGCAACAGGGGATCCCTCTCCGCGTGGGCCAGCTTGAGGTAGCGGTCCATGTGGGCCGGCGACCGCGTCGTGCGCGCCCGGTCCAGCAGCCGGGAGAACTCGGCACCGCGGACGTGACGCTTGGGGATGCGGCTGCGCGCGCTGGCGGTGACGGAAAAGAGGACCAGGCTGACCAGGACGATGGAGGTTGTTCTCTTTGACATGGCCACTCAGGAATGCAATTTTCGTACCAGCAATGAGCGCGAGATTGCTTAGATATTCTGATGCTTTGAGATCTGGTGGCTGTTGGGGCGGCCACCGAGAGGGCGTCAAGTCGTTCGATTATCGGAGAAGAAGGTCACAACCAAAAGGGGTTTGATTACCCCAGCGCGTATCCCCCGAGCTGGGGTCAAAAATACCCATTGATGGGTAGGGGTGTTCCCCCCAGTTTTTCCACTCGGTCCACCCACCGAAGTTGTAACGGTCTGCAATGAAACTCCTTTTCTTGGGTGGTCCGCTGCCGTGACGTTGGCACGAGATCTGCTGAATGCAGAAACCAACAGTTCGTACGTGTTGGCGAGCTAACAAAAGGAACCGAAGATGAAACGCTGCACCACATTGCAAGCAACGGTGCTGGTCTGCGCGCTACTCGCCGGGTGCTCGGCCGCAAACATTCGCACCTGGGACGAGGACGGCGGCTCGGCAGGCCCCGACCCGGACGCCGGACCGGCCGCGCCCTCCGCTGACAGTGGCACCCAGCCGAGCGCGCCCGACGCCACGCCGCCGGCCCCGGACACGATAAAGACACCTCCGGCCAAGGTGGACACCGGCGCGCCCGCCGCCGCCTGCCCCAACGGCAACCTGCTGGCGGCCTACCCCGCGCTGGCAGCGCTCTGCCGCCCCTTCCCCGCCGCCCAGCCCAGCGCGGTGCTGCCGGAGCCGGCCTACTGCGCCACCGGGGCCAAGGTTGCCCTCAGCGAGGGGGCCAACAGCTACAGCGGCACGGAAACGGTCAAGGACTGGATCTCGGGTATGGGCGGCGCCGACACGCTCAAGGGCCTGGGCTGCAGCGACATTATCAATGGCAACATGGGCAACGACTATATCAACGGCAACATGGGCAACGATCTGATCCGCGGCGGCCAGGGCAACGACACCATCCGCGGCGGCCAGGGCAACGACTCGCTCTACGGCGACCTGGACAACGACACCGTCATGGGCGACCTGGGCGACGACACCTATTATTTCGCCCAGGGCGAGGGCATGGACGTGGTGGAGGACAGCGGCGGCTACGACACCTTCCTCTGCTCGGCGCACGCGGGTCGGGCCAGGCCGCGTCTGCTGAGCTGGAGCAAGACGGGCGTTGACCTGCTGCTGGTGCTGTCAGGCGGCGGCACCGTGCGGGTCAAAAACTTCTACACCTCCGCGGCGTCCTCCATCGACGCCATCATCAACTGCCAGTGAAGAGAACATGGAACGCACACAGATACTGCTGATGACCTGCCTGCTCCTCGGCGCCTGCACGGCCCCCCTGGAGTCATCCGACGAGCCCGCGGCGGACGCCTCGGCGGGGTACGGCGACGTGCTCCACGGCGACGCCAGGCCCGTGCGCCATGACATCGCCTGCGGCGGCACCGACTTCGAGATCGAGCCGAACCACCCCAACGTGCTGGTGGTCTTCGACCGCTCATGCTCCATGCGCCGGCGGCACGCCCAGCCGAAGCTCTTCGGCTACGGGGCCACCGACCCCGCCACCCGCTGGTACATGGCGCGCCAGGCTCTGGACAAGGTCGCGTCGGCCTACGAGAACAAGGTCCGCTTCGGCCTGATGGTCTTCCCCAGGCCGGCCCAGGGCTGCGGCCAGCAGCCGAAGGTCGACGTGACGCCCGCGCTGGTGAACCGCGAGGCCATGCTCAAGGTCCTCGACAGCGGCAGCGTCAACCCCTTCACCCTCTGCATCCCGCCCGGCGGCACCACCGGGGCACAGCCCGCCGTGACTCCCACCGCCGAGGCCATGACCGCCGCGGGCAGCTCCCAGGCGCTCAAGGACCCCAAGCGGGCCAACCTGATCCTGCTGCTCACCGACGGCTACGCCACCTGCGGGGCCAGCGCGGCGAGCCTCGGCAGCCAGACGGCGGCTCTGGTCAAAAAGCAGATCAAGACTGTGGTGGTCGGCTTCGGCGACGCAGAGTCCCCCACGGCGTTGCAGATGCTCGACGCCATGGCCCAGGGCGGCGGCCTGGCCCGCACCGGGGCCAAGACCAAGTTCTGGCTGGCCACCAGCCCCGCCTCGCTGCAGCAGGCCCTGAAGACAGTGGTGAGCCAGGCGGTCAGCTGCACTTTTTCGCTGAAGAAGACGCCGCCGACCAAGGACAAGCTCTACCCCTACCTCGACGGCAAGAGCGCCAGCGGCTGGACCTACGACCACAAGGCCAACACCATCACCTTCACCGGCAAGGACTGCCAGCAACTCAGGGCCGGCCAGGTCAAGAATGTCTCCCTGGTCTTCGGCTGTCCCGCCCCCAAGTGCGTCCCTCGCCCCGAGGTGTGCGACGGCTTCGACAACGACTGCGACGGAAAGGTGGACGAACAGTGTCTCAAGTAGCTGCGCTGGCCAAAAGCATCGTAAACGCCATCGTCAACTGCCAGTAAGTCTTTCGCCTCCAGCAAGGCGGGCCGGCGAGTGCCTACGGGATGGAGCGGTAGCCGCCGCGGCCGCTGGGGGAGTAGCTGGAGCTGCTGATCACCCCGCCGGTGAGGGCGCGGGAGTAGGTCTCGGCGTTGTAGCCCCGGCTGTAACCCGAGCTGCCGTTGGAGCGCGTGGTGGTCGTGGCCGAGGTGTTGGTCTTGGGCTTGGCCGGCTGCAGCGGCGTGGCTCTCTTGACGGTCTTGAACCGGATCTTGAGCGACTTGACGCTCTGGTAGGCCAGCTTGACCTCGCCGGTCTTCTTGTTGATCACCGCGAAGACGCGGGACCTGCGCGAGCGCGAAAGTCCGATGGCCTTGACCCTGAAGCTGCTCCGGTGCCAGTTGCGCGTCTTGTAGATCTTGAACACCTTGCGTCGCACGCTGTTGCCGTTGAAGCCGAGCCTGCCCGACTTGGGGCGGACGGTGTTCTTCCTGGCCTGGACGGCCCAGCCGCCTCTCGCCTCCGCTGTTGTGAGTGAACCGATCGTGATCAGGCTGATGCAGACGGCGACGAGTGTAAAACGCATGATATTGCTCCAGGCTTAAGTGTTTAGTTGGCCCGTGTCCTGAGCAAGGCCTGTGCCAGCAAGTCACCACGTTTGATATCCACCACTTGGCCGGATCCAGCCCCCAAAGCGGAAGGTGTGCTGTCCAGCAAAAGCCGGAAAGAGAGGCTACAGCAATGGCCAGCGCGCCGACGCGTCACAACCTCGCCACATTTTGGACACGGATCTTCCTCATATGATTTCAGGTCGTTGCAAACCCTGAGCGCGGCTGAGGCGTTGACACTTGCCTGTGACAACGACCCAACCAGGAGGTGTCAGATGAGACCAACTTTCAGCGCGTATCTAATTATCGTTTTCTTGCTCGTGGGCTGCGGCGACGAACCCCAGGGAGGCTTCGGCCAGGAGGCCGCTGGTCCCGCCAATACAACGAAGAAGGAGGGAGGCGGGGGAGGGGCGCCGGAGGGGGGAGCCTACATCGTCGGCCTGCTGCCCGGCGCCCAGGGGCAGCCCGATGACGGCACCTGGCCCGCAGACGGCATCGGCTTCGCCGGCTGCGTCAAGGCGACCTGCGCGTCCACGGGCGCCAACTGCGGCACCATCTTCGACGGCTGCGGCGGGACCATCAGCTGCGGCAGCTGCAGCGCGCCGGCCACATGCGGCGGGGGCGGTCAGGCCAACGTCTGCGGCTGCTCGCAAAAGTGGACCACCGAGCAGGCGGACAGCGTGGGCCAGGTGGGCCAATGGAGCTCCCTGGCCGTGGACAGCAAGGGGGGCCTGCACGCGGTGTACTTCGACGTGGCCACCAAGGACCTGCGCTACGCCCGCAAGCCCGCGGGTAAGGTATGGAAGGCCAGCACGGTGGACAGCTCGGGCGACGTGGGGCGCCACGCGGCCGTGGCCCTGGACTCCGCAGGCGGCGTCCACGTGGTCTACCGCGACCAGAGCAAGCACGCGCTGAAGTACGCCCGCCTGACGTCGGGCGGTACGTGGAAGCTGGAGACCGTGCACAAGACCCCCTACCTCAGCGGCAAGCACGGCGAGGACATCGGCCTCTTCCCCTCGCTGTTCGTCGATCAGCAGGACACGGTCCACGTGGCCTACGCCTACTGGTCCAAGTCGGTCAAGTACGGCCGCGGCCGCCACGAGATCCTCTACACCTCGCGCAAGGCCGGCGCCTCAACATGGGCCACGCCGCAGCACGCCGACAGCACGGCCGGCAGCAACAACGTCGGCTCCTCGATCTCCATCGTCGCTGACGCCAAGGGCGGCGTCTTCATCAGCTACGGCCGCTACAACTGCAACACCTACTGCACCGCCGCCTCCCAGACCGGGCAGCTGGTGGTGCTGCACAGACCGGCGGCCGGCGTCTGGAGCAACACCCTGGTGGACACCAGCTCCACGGTGGTCGGCGGCCATAGCGAGCTCTTTCTGGACGCCACCGGGGCCCTGCACGTGGCCTACCGCGACGAGACCAACGGCGACCTGCGGTACGCCACGCGTCCTTCGGGCGGCACCATCTGGCAGATCGGCAAGGTGGACGGCGCCGGAGACGTGGGGCGTCACGCCTCGGTGGCGGTGGACGCCATGGGCGCGGTGCACGTGGCCTATTACGACAAGACCAAGGGCGCGCTGCGCTACGCCAGCCGCAGCCTGGGTGGCACCTGGAAGACCACCACCGTGGACAGCGGCAAGGTGGGGGAGTACGCGTCGCTGGCCCTGAGGGCGGGCCCCTCCGGCAAGCTGCTCGGCGTCCACGTAACCTACTTCGACGCCAAGAACCAGGACCTCAAGCACGCCTTCAGGTTGCAGTGCCAGTAATCCGACGGCCCGGCAGGTGTGCTACCGTGAGGCATGAAACGCCTCAGGGAACGCTCAACCTGCTGGGCCAGCCTGCCCGCCCTGCTCGTGGTCCTGGCCTGCTCGTCGGAGGCGCCGGGGCCCGGCACCACCGACCTCGCCGCGTCCGCAGACCTGCGCGAGGACCGAGGCTCCTCCGTGGACAAGGCCGCGTCGGCTGACAAGGCCGCGGCAAAGGACAAGGCCGCGGCACAGGACAAGGCCGCGCCACAGGACAAGGCCGCGCCGAAGGACAAGGCCGCGCCCACAGACAAGTTCGCGGCCAAGGACAAGGCCGCGCCCAAGGACCAGGCCGCGGCCAAGCCGGACAAGCCCAAGCCATGCACCAAGCTCCTCTGCGGCGGCGTCTACGCCAACCAGGGGCAGACCAACAAGGTGCACGTGCTCCCCGACTTTTCCCACGCCGGCTACAGGGGCGGCGGCGTGCCGATCCCCAAGGCGACCGTGCGCCGCACCGTGTCCCCCGGCCCCGGCGACGACCGCGCCAAGATTCAGGCCGCCATCGACGACGTGAGCAAGATGTCCCCCGGGGCCGGCGGGCTGCGTGGCGCGGTGCTGCTGAAGAAGGGCACCTATCAGGTGGGCAGCACGCTCTACATCAAGCAGGGCGGGGTGGTGCTGCGCGGCGCGGGGCAGCACGCCGGCGGCACGGTGCTGGTGGCCACCAAGAAGGCGCAGCACTCGCTGATCATGATCAAGGGCACCGGCGGAGGCCTGGGCGAGGTGGCCGGCACCCGGGTCAAGATCACCACCCCCTACGTGGCGGTGGGCAGCCGCACCTTCAAGGTCGCCTCGGCGTCCAAGTACAAGAAGGGGGACCGCGTGGTGGTGCTGCGGACCCCGAACCAGGCCTGGATCAACGCGCTGAACATGGGCAAGTACGGCTGGACGCCGAGCAAGTACACCATCGGCCACGAGCGCGGCGTCACCGGCATCGCGGGCAACCTGGTCACGGTGGACATCCCGCTGGTGGACACCCTGGAGTCCAAGTACGGCGGCGGCTCGCTGTTCAGGTCCGCGGTCAAGGGGCGCATCCAGGAGTGCGGCGTGGAGGACCTGCGCCTCGACTCGGTCTACAGCGGCAGCACCGACGAAAAGCACGGCTGGATCGGGGTCCAGCTCTCGCGGGCGCAGAATTCGTGGGTCCGCCGGGTCACCGTGCGTCACTTCGGCTACGCGGCGGTGAGCATCCACGGCGAGTCCAACTTCAACACCGTGGAGGAGGTGGCGATGATCGACCCCGTGTCGCAGATCACCGGCGGCCGGCGCTACCCGTTCAATGTCACCGACGGCCTGGGCAACCTGTTCCAGCGCTGCTACAGCCGCGACGGGCGGCACAGCTTCGTCACCGGCTCGGGCGTCACCGGCCCCAACGTCTGGCTCGACTGCCTGGCTGAAAAGTGCCACAGCGACGAGGGGCCCCACCACCGCTGGGCCACCGGCCTGCTGTTCGACAACGTCAAGGGCGCCGCGCTCGACGTGCAGAACCGCACCAGCTCGGGCACCGGGCACGGCTGGGCCGGCGCGCAGGTGCTGTTTTACAACGCCGAGGCCAACGTCATCATCTGCGACGCGCCGCCGGGAGCGCAGAACTGGGCCATCGGCTGCAAGGGCGCCAAGAAGCAGGGCAGCTGGGCCCCCAAGGAGCCCTTCGGCATCTGGGAGTCCCACGGCAACCCGGTGAGCCCGCGCAGCCTCTACCTGCGGCAGCTGGAGCTGCGCCGGGGCAAGGCCGCGGTCGACAGCGTGACCACCGCGGCCCAGCGCCAGGGCAGGATCTGGTCCATGCTCGGCAAGTGGGCCGGCAACGGCGCCCTGGCCAACTTCGGACCCGACCCCACCTGCAAGCACGGCGTCGCCTCGGGCAAGTACTGCTGCGCGGCCTCTTGCGGCAAGTGCGGCGGCACCGGTTGCAGCAAACGGCCCGGGGGAGCCGCCGCCTGCTGCACCTCCAGCATCGCCGCGGCCAACCAGTCCTGCGCCAAGCACGCCGCGCCCTGCGTCATGCCGTAGCGCGCTCCCCTACCGCGAGTTTTCCAAAACCCGATCATCAGAACCGGCGCGCGCCCTCGTCAGTGAAGGAGGACAGGGCAGCAACGGTCACCTCGAGCAGGCCGCCCGCCGCCGTCCGCCACGGGGCCGCGCTTCAGCGCCCCGCTTCATGGAAGGTAAACAGGGAAGGTCCCTGGACCGGTTGCTACCCGGTTCGCTCTGGTGTGGGTGGGGTTCGAATCCTCTGCCTTCCGTACGCGGTGGGGCCTGTAGCTCGAAGGTCGAGCTGTCGGCTCATAACCGACTGGCGTGAGTTCAATTCTCACCAGGCCCACGGAAGGTACCGGGATCGGTCCCAAACCAGGTTTGAACCCTGGGGCAGTCACGCGGCTGGGCGTTCAACTCGTCTACTTTCCGCCACACGGTGGCGCCGTCCTGCACTGGTGCCAGGTACTCGTCTGGAAAGCGAGCGGCCCTTACCGGGGTCTGGGGGTTCGATTCCCTTCGCCACCGCCGCTGGTGCCTCGGCCCAGCAATGGGGATGTATGCACTTGGGCCGGCAGCCGCACTGTCTATACGGCGAAGCGAGTTCGATTCTCGTCATCCCCGCCAGGCCGCGATGGTGTAGTGGAACTGCACGGTGGAGCGCGAATCCACAGGTCCAGGTTCGATTCCTGGTCGCGGCAAATCCGGAGGCGTCAATGTGGGCAAGGCTGCGCACTGAAAATGCGCGGTTGAAGGTTCGATCCCTTCCGTCTCCATATATATCTGCCCTCAAGGCGTAAATGGTGACGTGCCTGTTTCGTAGTCAGGAGAACCCGGTTCGATTCCGGGTGAGGGCCCCGGGTCACCGGGGATGTTGGGGTATACTGGGGAAAACCCCAGGACATATATATGAAGACATTGCGGACCCTCTTGCTGGCGCTGTGCCTCATCATGGGCTGCAGCGATGACACCACCCAATCCCCCGACGCGGCGCCCGCGGACCTCGGCGCAGACCTCGCGGCCGCCGACGTCTCCCGACCCGACGCACCTGCCGCAGACAAGTCACCGCGGCCCGACCGCGGGACCCCCGACCAGGCGACGCCGGACCAGGCGCAGCCGGACAAGATGATGCCGGACCAGCTGGTGGTGGACCAGTCTCCCCCCGACGCGGGCCTGCCCTCGCTGTTTACCAAGCAGGTGGGCGGCACCGGCCCGGACCGGGCCCACGACGTGGCGCTGGACGCCAAGGGCGCCATGTTGGTCAGCGGCTTTTTCTGGGGCAGCGTGGACTTCGGCGGTGGCGCGAAGACGAGCGCGGGGGGCTACGACGTCTTCCTCGTCAAGTACGACAAGAGCGGCAAGCACCTCTGGAGCGTGACCTTCGGCGCCGCCAAGTCCGACCACGGAAACGCCGTGGCCGTGGACAGCAAGGGCAACGTGATTTTGGCCGCCACCATCACCGGGGCGGTGAAGCTGGGCGGCAAGACCCACACGGCGCCCGGGTTGACCGACGTCCTGCTGGCCAAGTTCGACAAAAGCGGCAAGCTGCTGTGGGCCAAGGTGTTCGGCGACGGGTCGTCCGATCAGGTGGAGGGCCTGGCCGTCGACGCCAGCGACAACATCATCCTGGTTGGCTACTTTCAGGGCAGCATCGAGTTTGGCGGCACCAAGATCACCAGCGCGGGGTACTGGGACGCCTACGTCGCCAGGCTCGCCCCGGCGGGCAACCACCTCTGGAGCAAGGGGCTGGGCGGCACGGGCAAGGACCGCGCCTTCGCCGTGGTCGCCGACAGCAAGGGCGACGTGGTTGTGACCGGAGACTTCACCGGCAAGACCAACTTCGGCGGCGGCGTGCTCACCGGCTACGGCGCGGGCGACGTGTTTTTGGCCAAGTACAAGGCCGCCACCGGGGCCCACGTCTGGAGCGGCCGCCACGGCGGCAACGGCACCGCCCGGGGCTCGGCGCTGGCGGTGGACGCCAAGGACAACATCGCGCTGACCGGCCAGTACAGCCGCAGCTTCAACCTCGGCTGCTCCGGCAACCACGGCACCAACGGCTCGTTCTCCAACATTTTCCTCGCCCGCTACAGCAGCACCGGGTCCTGCCAGTGGAGCAGGGCCTTCGGCGCCAAGGACGTGGACTGGGGCGAGGACGTGGCCATGGACAGCAAGGGCAACGTGATCATGGCGGGCGTCTACGTCGGGCCGATGACCTTCGGCGGCGCCGCGGTCAAGGGCTTCAAGGGGCTGGACGGGGTGGTGGCCAAGTACGACCCCAAGGGCAAGTTCGTCTGGAACTGGGCCTTCGGCGCCGCCAACTGGGACGTGCCCACCGCCCTGGCCGTGGACGCCACGGACAACATCATCACCGCCGGGTACTTCGACCTGACGACCAAGCTCGGCCAGACGACCTACACCAGCAAGGGGGACACCGACGTCTTCTTGCTCAAGCTGGCCCCTTAACCCCCGCGCCCCGGCGCCTCCTCCCACTTTTTTGAACTTTGCCTGCGACGAGGCCCGGCCTCGGTCCACCTACCCTCTCGAAGACCATAAATCGACCTCAGAGAGGAAATAGCCATGTCCATACGCATATTGATGATCACCTTGCTCTGCCTCGCCGCGGCCGCCTGCGGGGGCGAGGAGCCCTACGCCGAACAGCAGCAGCGCTTCTCCAGCCCCAGGGGCAGCCTGGCCGACATGACCTTCGACGGCGAGGCCGTGGTGGACTGCCACCAGGCCGCCGAGCAGATCCAGGATCAGCTGCTCTACACCGTGGGGCACCTCAACCAGGACAACAGCGTGGGCCGCATCGACTCGCTGAAGGTGACCAAGATCGAGACCAAGGCCCACGGCGACGGCACCTGCCTGGCCAGCTACCAGGCCGCGCTGCCGGTGGGCTGGGGCAAGTACGTCAGCTACGTGCCCAGGACCTACACCTTGAAGCTGCCCCGCGACGCGACCCTCGCCGGGCGCAAGGCCTTCTTCGCCACTTACGGCAAGACCTGCACCGACTGGACCGATCACTCCTGGGTCGGCAACTTCTGGTACTACTACCGACCCCGGGCCATGAAATGCAAGCTGGCCGCCCAGGACATCGTCACCATCACCGCCCGCATGACCGTTTCCGACGACGACCGCAGCGGCACCTACCCCGAGCTGCACAAGATCTGGGAGGACGGCGAGCTCAACGCGGTGGTCATCTTCGGCATGTACGGCGAGGGCCACACGCCGAGCCTCGACCCCGACGTGTTGCAGTACGGCATGCTCAACAACCGCCTCAAGACCCTCGGGCTGGCCGGCCTCGCCCTGACCCCCTCGCCGGCCAACGTCGCCAGCGTGCCCGGCCTCGACCAGCCGCGCGTGACCTGGACCGGCGCCTGGCCCGACGGCCGCAAGGTCAAGATCCACACCCTGATGATCAAGAGCCCCACGGCCAAGGACCCCCAGTTCGACAAGGACTTCCGCCAGCTCTCCCCGAAGGCCGACGTCATCATCTACAACGGCCACTCGGGCTTCGGCGCCAACATCCGCGCCCTGGCCCGCAAGGCGCGCTTCCAAAAAGGGCACTACACCATCGTCACCATGATGGGCTGCGACTCCTTCGCCTACATCGACGACGAGATGGCAAAGCGCGTGGCTCAGCTCAACCCCGACGACCCCAAGGGGACGCGGTACCTCGACATGTTCACCAACCTCACCCCGGCCAAGCCGGCCTGGATGCGGCCGATGATCATCGCCACCCTCGAGGGCGTGGCCAACCCCAACAAGCCCCGGACCTACGACCAGATCATGCGCCGCTTCGACCCGAAGCATCGCATGGCGGTGGTGGGCGACGAGGACAACGTCTACGTCCCCGGCACCCCCATCGGCCCGTTCAAGCCCGAGACGCCGGCGCCCGGCGCGGCGGCCGCCTGGGCCGGCAAGACCTGGACCGGCAGCGTGGCCAGGGACAGGCAATGGAGCGCCGTCACGGGCAAGCTCCCCGCCGGCAGCTACATCTTCAAGCTCAGCGGCAGCGGCGACGCAGACCTCTACGTGCGCGCCGGCGCCGCCCCGACCATGGACCGCTGGGACTGCCGCCCCTACCGCTGGGGCACCGCCGAGCACTGCGCCATCACCCTGACCCAGCCCGCCGAGGTACACCTGATGGTGCTCGGCTGGGCCAAAACCTCCGACTTCACCCTCGCCGGCGCGGCGCAGGGCAAGGCCGACGCTGCGGGCCTGCCGGAAGGCCCTCCCCGGGGCGAGCCGCAGGGCTGCGCCGTGGGCAACGGGGCCTCATCATGGCCGGCGCTGCTGATGCTGCTATTGGTGCTGGTGGTTCGGCGCCGGCGCTAGCCGAATGCGTTTAGGTCTCAGAGGGACACCCCGCACTCGTACCAGCACGAGGTGTGGATCCCCACCGTGGCAGACACCGGCGTCAGCTTGAAGGGCTTGCCGAAGCTGCTGCGGTGGTAGACGCTGCTGCCCTTGAGCCCCGACAGCCCCTGGACGTTGCCCACGCCCTTGACCTTGCAGCTCTTGCAGGAGCCGCTGGTGATGGTGTCGTCGTTGGTGATGGTAAACGAGGGGTTGACCAGCTCGCAGTGGTCCTGGCCATGTCCTCCTCCGTCGCCGATCTTGTAGAAGGGCCCTGCCTTGGTCGAGCCCATGAGCAGGTCGTAGCGCTGGGGCGAGCAGCGCACAACCTTGATCCACTTGCCGTACTTGGCGTTGTGCATGACCCTGGTCGACCCGCCACAGGGCTTGGCGCACGCGGACCCGTAGACGCTCGGCGCCTTGGTGTCGGGCCTGGGGAGGTCCGGCGCCGGTGGCGCGCTGTCGGGTTTGGGCGGCGCGGCGTCCTGTTTGGGAAACTCCGGATCCGGAGGCAAATAACCGGTCTCTCCCGTGGCGGCGTCGACGGTCGACCCGCCGTCTTCGTCGGGGGGGACATTTTCCATGGAGCCGGGGGCGCAGGAGGCCAGCACGAGACAGAGCAGGGACGACAAGAGGAGTGTGGAGGCGTTCATTTCAGGGCTCCCGGCGTAACGAGTGATAGTGGAACTCTGAAGTGCACAAGCCGCGCCAGCACGGGGCTTTGGTACAAGAGGTTGAAATTACACGCCAAGGTTTTTGTCCCCACCTCAAAGCCACTTCAGGCGGGGTCAGAAGTACCCGCTGGTGGGTGGGGGTGTTCCCCCAGGTCAGCCGCCTCTGACACCGCATCGTCGCCGCGGCGATCTCGAGCCGCCAGCCTGAAGGAGGCGAACGAAAAGAGCTCGCCCACGCCCCCGGCGGATTGCATCAGCAGGGCGGGGGTGCTGTAGCAGGCCAGCGTTGGGCCGGAGAAGGCGCGGTGGGCGTAGCGACGCCAGTCATCCTCCGCCATGGTCCCGGGGCGAAGACCGGGCACCATGTAAGCCATCGTGCCGAGATCGGAGATGCTCCTGAGCAGGTGGTCCTCACCGCAACGCAGCTCGCCCGGCGCGCTGCGGTTCCACTCCCACCCGGGGTGAGCCAGGCCGGTCAGGCCGCACGGGGATACGCACCGGACGTGGGGGCCGAACGATCGGACGAAGTACACGTCCTGGTCATAGAAGTAGTAGCCCATGGTGCTCTCCTCATCGATGGAGTAGTTCTGGTGTTCGATGACGAGGTCGGCGCGGTCCAGCCGATCACCCCAGGGGTAGGCCCGGCCGTCAGCGCCGCGGGCGGCGGCCTCCCAGACCTGCCAGGAGGGCAGCTCCATGCCGAGCGCGGCGGCCACGGCCCGGGCGGTCTGCAAGGAGACGACCAGCGGTGGGTCCGGCTCCAGCTGCTGAATAAAGGCGCGATGAGGTGGCCTGACGGAAGACGCCTGCAAGGAGCCATGGGTCGGCGGGATCAAGACCTCCGGCTCCGTGACCCTGCGGGCCTCGGAGCGAGCCAGGTCTTCGGCGCTCAGCAGCCCTTCCAGGCGCCGCGACAGCTGCGGATCTTGGGCCAGGCGAAGCCACTGGCCCAGCGTGACAGGGGATCGGCTGATCCTGCTGCCCGGGCAAGTCCACTCTCCCCGCGGAGTGACCCGGGGGACTGGAGCGCTAATCACCGGCGCGGCAATGGCGGTTGATTGATCGTCCGCGCTGCCGCCCAGCGAATAGCCCCCGGGAGGAACAGCCTCCATCGTGATCCCGGCGGTGGCCAGCGCTGCGGACAAATTGAACCTGGGTGGAGGTCGGCTGCTCCGGGGGTCGTCTGACATGTGATCCATTTCCGGGCTACTCACACTGCTCGAGCTCCGCGAACTTGGTGCTGCCCCAGGGGTGCTGCGAAGACAGCGCGCAAATCCTCATCTCCTCTCGCTGGTCGGTCCAGCGCAGATTGCCGCTGCAGTATACCCCGTCCCCACCGACTCCCGCCCAGCGCAAGGGTGTACAGCTGGTGCCAGGTGCTCGCTCGAAAAGAGCGCGGCCCACAAGTGCATTCATTTACGCTCTTGACATCAAAGGAGAAAACAGCTTAAAGAGGTGAGCATGCGGGACTAACTCAGTTGGCAGAGCGGTTGAGAAAGTCCCACGCTGATTGTTTCCTTTCATTGTCGTTCTTTGCACATCTCCTCACGGGCTTGCTGATATCCAGGGCGCCGCTCTCGTTTACGACTCAGGGATACCAATACCAACCTCTGCGGACGAACTGTTTGCCGTAATGCGTCAGCCTGAATGCCTCACACCCCTCATTGACCAGGGGATTATCCAGGAGGTTGTCCGCCCTTTGATGAGCGGCAAGGAGGCGCAGATCTACCTGGTTGTCTCCGACGATGAGTTGCGCGTGGCAAAGGTATACAAGGCAGCTCAGAACCGCTCCTTCCGGCAACGAGTCGAGTACACCGAGGGCCGCGCTGTGCGCAACACTCGTACCCAGCGCGCCTTGAACAAGCATTCCCGCTACGGCCGCGCCCAGGACGAGGCCGCCTGGCGCCTGGCCGAGGTCGAGATCATCCACCGCTTGCGTGCGGCTGGCGTGTGGGTGCCTGAACCATATTTTTTCGGCGACGGCATCCTCGTGATGGAGTTGATCACCGACGCCAACGGTGAGCCCGCGCCGCGCCTGGCGGACGTGGCGCTCGACGGCGAGGATACAGGCGCGGTCTTCGCGACGCTCCTCTCCGAGGTGGTCAAGATGCTCTGCGCTGGCGTGGTGCACGGCGACCTCTCGGAGTTCAACGTGCTGTTGGGTCAGGATGGCCCGGTGCTGATTGACTTTCCCCAGGCAGTCGATCCCGCACACAACCAAAACGCCCGCCAGCTACTGATCCGCGATGTCGACAACCTCAACCGGTTCCTCGTGCGCACCATGCCGGGTAAGCGCAAGCTTCCTTACGGGCAGGAGCTCTGGAATCTGTACACCCGCAGCGAGTTGACGCCGGAGACGCAGCTCACCGGCCGCTACAAACCGTCGAAGAAGAAGGCCGACACCTCGGCGGTGCTGTACGAGGTCAAGGCTGCCGCCGACGAGGCTGAAAGACGGCGAGACGTACACGGCCAAAGACCGGGCCGAAGGCGCCGGAGGGGCCGCCGACCGAGACCCGACCAGCAGACCGCGCGTGCCGAAGCAAAGGCAGCGAGTCCCAAGAAGACCGCAGGTGGGGGAGACAAGCCTGGCAACCAGGGCAACGGCCCAGGCCGGAGACGCCGGCCGGGCCGCCGGCGGACGCCCGACCAGCAGACCGCGCCCGCCGAAGCAAAGGCAGCGAGTCCCAAGAAGACCGCAGGTGGGGGAGACAAGCCTGGCAACCAGGGCAACGGCCCAGGGCGGAGACGCCGGCCGGGCCGCCGGCGGACGCCCGACCAGCAGACCGCACCCGCTGGCGCGGAGACGGCGAGGCCCAAAAGGGGCGTCCCCCCGGCTGCCACGCCCAGGTCCGGAACGGGAGAAGGAGGCAAGCCTGACCTGAAAACGAAGCAAAAAACTCGAAGGCGGAGACGAAGGCGTGGCCGTCGAGCTTCTGGTTCCGGGCGAGCAGGCGCTTGATCCTGTCCTGTCTAAATGGTGATTCCACTTCGGCCTTGATTTTTCGCCAAAGCCATTATAATTAACAGGCGTTACAGAATCTCTGCGGGACTAACTCAGTTGGCAGAGTGCCAGCTTCCCAAGCTGGGAGTCGCGGGTTCGAGCCCCGTGTCCCGCTCTAATCATTGAGGTTCCTGGTTCGCCAGGAGCCTCTTTGTGTTTAATCCGATTATCACCAAAGACACTTCAGGCCCTCCCGCCCTGCAACAGCGCCAGCGCCGCCACCTGTCGGCCCGCCTCCCGTACCCCCGGCGCGGTGTAATGTCGTCCGGTGACACCGGGGCCCACATGGCCCAAGCTGGCTGCCACCACCTCCGAAGTCACACCCGCCGCCTCGGCCAGGGTGCTGTGGGTGCCGCGCAACCCATGGGGGGTCACACGGTCCACGCTGGCCGCCTCGCACACGTCGTCCACCTTGTTCCGTAGCCAACTGGTGCTCCTCGGCCTGCCCTCACCCGCCCGCTCCCCAAAAATGCGCGCCTCAGGCGCCCGACCAGCTACATGGGCCAGCAGCAGATCCCGGAGCATATCCGGCACCAGCACCCGCCTGATCCCCGCCTCGGTCTTCGCCTCGGGTATCTGCAGCACCCGCCCGCCATCGTCCAGGTGGCACACCTTGCGGTCCAGTATCTCTCTGCTACGGATGCCCAGCAGCAGCGGGCACAGCTTGAGCAAGAACGTCACCGACACGGACGACTCGGCAGAGCGAGCCAGTCCCGCCAGTGGGTAGAGGTGGATGTGATGGACCCAGGCCGGGAAGAACCCTCGATTATCCTGCCGGGTCAACAGCTCCGCCGCGTATTT
>PVBE011365555.1_pt1 | contig 17492 bp, 10 predicted proteins | sample 1631181 | NCBI WGS metagenome assembly PVBE01 (sample SAMN08397723, study PRJNA350692) | Marine metagenome, whole genome shotgun sequencing project. | isolation source: water | place: Pacific Ocean | collected 2012-04 | reverse complement strand
TACGGTAATATCTACCTGTTGTGTACTATACAAATCCTGGTAGAAACTGATTTGGTCTGAATGAACTGAGCCAATCCATGAATTCTGTGAATTGAAAGAAATGGAATGTTCCTCAATCAATGAATCATTGTAGTTAATGGACACTAATCTTTCTGAAACTAATTGGTTATTGGCTACGGGGCGACAATTATATATGCCCGAAGGAAGATAAACCGGCCTGAAATCAAAACCGTAAATACCTTCCGGATGATCTTTTGCTTCAAACAAAACCATCAACCAATTGCGCATTATATCTATGGGGTTGATTTCAGGAATATTAAGTTGAATTGTCGAAAAATCTTCTGCGGTCTGAAGGGCGGAATTGATCCTGCCGTATTCAAACTGTTTCAATTCACTATCGCGAGTTAGTTCTTCAGCATATCTAACCTGGTCATCGTTTATTTTCGGATTTTCGAGGTACTCAAAAAGCTGATTTGAACCGGCATCACCTTTTTCAATTTTATCAATAGCGCTGGCAGAAAAAGTGAATAGGCAAGAAAACGATAGGAATAATAGAAGATTCTTCGTACTAATGATTGCTAAATTGGTTATGCAACCAACACCGAAGATATATTGAATGATGGATAAATCGGAATCTGATATTCAACCGTCTGGGCAATCCCGAAACATTCATCCTCACATGGACCAAACCTTTAAACTCAAGGACTTTTTTAATAAAGAATTGGTGAGCGATTTGGCTAATGCGCTAAAGTCGGGTTGGCCGGAGTTCGAGAAAACTGGCTTTGAACAGGTGGTGAATTCCAAACTATATGATTTGGAATTGAAGGAAAGGTCGAAACTTGTTTCGGTATGTTTGAAATCCTTTTTGCCAACAGACTATCCTCAAGCGCTTTCCATTCTTTTAAAAACTCTCAACTATACCAGAAGTTCAGACGAAATGGAAGCCATGAGTGGATTTTATTACATGCCGCATTGCGATTTTGTGGCAGATTATGGTCTCGACCATTTCGAAGAGTCCATGCATGCCATGTACGAAATCACGAAACGGTTTACCTCAGAATTTTCGATCCGTTTTTTTCTGAGGAAGTTTCCTGTTGAAACGTTGGCCCGTTTAAAAAAGTGGACAAAAGATGAAAATCATCATGTAAGAAGATTGGTTTCTGAAGGAATGCGCCCAAGATTGCCCTGGTCGTTTCGATTAAAGGAATTTGAGAAAGACCCATCGCCAGTTATTGAGTTGCTGGAATTATTAAAGGATGATGATGAGTTATATGTGAGGCGTTCAGTAGCGAACAACCTTAACGACATCACCAAAAATCATCCAGATCGGGTTGTGGAACTGTTAACTCTATGGAACACCAACGCCAGCGGGGATAGAAAGTGGATTATCCGACATGCGTTGCGCTCGCTTGTCAAGGAGGGTCATTCCGGTGCGCTTTTATTATTGGGATATTCCCCTGAAGTCAAAATAATTTTGGAAAATTTCCATTGCGATAAGGAAGCATTCATCGGTGGAGAAATCAGTTTTCATTTTGAACTAAAGTCTCTTGAAGCCGAACCTGCCAACCTGATGATCGATTTTGTTGTGCATTATAGGAAGGCGAGCGGAAAGCAAAGCCCAAAGGTTTTTAAATTGGCTCAGAAGAAAATTGAACCGAACCAAAATCTGTCTTTCAATAAGAAACTGGTATTAAAGCAACGCACAACACGAAAACTTTACGCTGGGAAACATCATATCGAAATTCAGGTGAATGGGAAGAGTTTAGGCAAGGAATTGTTTCAATTGAATTCTTGATCAACAACGGCAATTTTACAATTTCAGGAGTTTGGTTTTCAGGTTTCGTTTTATATTCAGGCAAAATTTGTCGCCATGAAACCACATGCCCTTTCCTCATTCAGCTTATTCCTGCTTCCATTTATGGTTGCCTTGTTGGTATTTCCAACCCATGCGGCCATGTGGGATGTTCAAAAGACGTTTAGCCCTGAAGACGAATCAGGGGATGGCGGTCATGCCGCTGTAGTGTTCTTTAATAACGGATTTTGGACAGCTCAGTGGAACTCAGGAGTGTTCTTTGAATTTGACAGCACAGGTTTCTATATCGACACATTCACTGTAAATGGTCTTGAAAATACCAGGTCGTTAACTTGGGATGGTGTAAATATCTATGCAGGAAATAATTCCGACACCATTCATGTTATCAACCCGCTAACAAAACAGGTGAGCGGAACCATCATTGCATCTCAGACAGTTCGGCATTGTAGCTATGATCCTACTGCCAATGGAGGAAACGGAGGCCTTTGGGTTGGTAATTGGGATACAGATATTAACCTGATTGATCTTAATGGAACACAGATTGGCAACATTCCGGCTCTTACACATGGTTTGGATGATATGTATGGTACAGCGATTGACACCTTCACGCAGGGAGGACCTTATCTGTGGGTTTTCTATCAAGGTGGTGCTTCTTCTCAAGCTCAATTGGAAAGGTTACAAATTTCAACAGGAGGCATTGCATCAAATGTGCAATTCGATGTTGAGGCTCATCTTGGATTGGTGGCCGGTGCGCTTGCTGGCGGGTTATTTGTGACAAATGAATTCAGACCTGGAAATATCACGCTTGGTGGATTGGCACAAGGCGATCCGGACATGCTTTTCGCCTACGAGTTGGATCCCATTTTACCAGAAATTGACGTGGCCATCAATGGAGCGAGTCTGTTGGGCGGTTCGTACCAGGTACCAAGAAATCATGCGCAGCAACTATTGTTTTTAGGTTCAGTCACCAATCTCGGACAAGACACTATTATAGAAGGATACATTGAGACCCGGGTCACCGCCAATGGAGCCCAGGTCTATTTCGATTCGTTGTCGCTGGCTGGATTTCTGCCGTTCGCAACGATCCAACCTTCTATCGGCCCATTTGTAGCAGATTCCATAGGACTCCATGAAGTGGAAATTATCCTGAGGGTTGCCGGTTCGCAGGTAGACAGTTTCAACACCAACGATACGGCTCGCTTCAGTTTTTTCATTACTTAGCATGTAATGGCTCGCGATGACTGGATCTTTACCGGCACAAACTATTTTGTAAATGGAGACAACTGGGCGCATGTAGCAGTTAAATATGAGACAGCTGTTGCCGATTCACTGGGGTCAGTTTATGTTCATCTTAATGATCCATCTGCTGGGGATACAATTTATGCCATGGTTTGGGATGATAATGGTGGTGAACCTGGAACACTTTTAGGTGAAAGCAGACATTATATGATAGATGCTGGAACTCAGGAATACAATCTCAGGTTTTCAGATACACTGGGACTTGCCCCAGGTACGTACTACTTTGGTGTTTACGAAGCTTCATTCTCATCCATCAACCTGTCTCAGGCTGCCAATGTGTTTACACCAGGGGTAAATTTTTTCAGGATAGGTGGTGGTAACTGGAACGCCAGTAGTATTCCAACAACGCGTGTAATACGCCCCCAATTCGATTGGGATGTAGTGGATTGCTCGCAGTTTGATGTATCCATAAATCAGACGCCATCTGGTGCGGTCACAGAGGGCGATTCAGTGACACTCGCCACAGGACTGGATAACTCACACACTTTTCAATGGAAGTTGAATACATTCAATATTCCTGGAGCCGTACACCGCAGTTATACGTTTGCAGCCGATGTAACCGGAACTTATTCTGTGGAAGTGATTGATCGCGACAGTTGTATGGCGAATGATGCTAAAATTGTGAGTGTTCAGCCAGCAATCGGGATTAATGAAACGGAAAACGTTCAACTGGAATTAGCCGTTTATCCTAATCCTGCAAACCAGATTTGTGTTTTAGATTTCAATAAAACTATAGACCTGGAAAAACTGGTTATGATTGATGCAGTTGGCAATGAAATGCCAGCCAAAGGTGTTCAGCTTTCTTCAAGCCAGATGAAGTTGAACCTCAAATCACTAAACGCAGGATTATACTTTGTGGAACTAGTTTCAACTACTGGAGAGAGTGCCAGGGTGAAAATAGTGAAGTGGTGATCTACAGTCGTCCAGCTTCAATGTGGAGTTGGTAATTGCGGTAACAACGTTTGATTGCAAATAGTAAATCGTAGCTGTTAGCTCGGTTAACGAGCCCGCTTGAAAAGTTGCAGAAAACGATGAAGTTGTTAAGTTCCAAATCGCTCATTCCCGTTATTTGCTTCACCGCTTCAGTTTTGAAAATTGAGTCAACCCTTTCGTGATACGTAAGCTTGTCAATAAATGCGAGGCCGTCTTTTTCCAACTGCACTTTACGGCTGAATGCATTGTATAAACCGGTGATTGGTCTCCCGATAGATGGAATAGTAGGCCTGGGTAGATTATCGCTTTTTTCTACTTCCGGAATCTTGAATTTGGCTTCGGGGTTTTGGATGTTCATAAAACGGTCGCGGAAATTCCATCCGGTAATTTCAACTGCTCCAAGCTTATAACTTTTGGCTAAAAGGGGAATCGTAAGATTAACCTGTTCTGCATTACGCAATGAATCCGGTAGAAAATATTCATACTCTGAAAATCCCAGCGCTGTAAATAACAAGGAATCTGTTGAACGAATCGCTATTTCAAAATTGCCTTCACGATCACTGATTGTTCCGCGATTCAGTTTTTTGTTGATTACGTGCGCGTAGGGAACTGGTTCCAGGCTGTCACCGATTACAACTTTACCGGTAAGCTTTATTAGATCACCAACATCAATTTTTTCTTCCTGCGAAAAGGCGTTTAACCCTGCCATGCAAAGAATGACCAATAAAACTAAAGTGCTAATTCGTTCGTAAATCAAGACAAGTGTTTTTGGGTTCCGTATTTCACAACGAAGGTTTCGAAGATTTATGTTTTTTCAAAAATGAATTTGCGATAATTAACCAATCTTAACGAAGAACAAAAGTGCCGATCACGATCCGGCCAAATCTCGCATTTTGTTCAACATGGTTTCACTATCCCAATCTTCAACACCAACTTTCTCGTAAACCACTTTACCCGATTTGGTTATCAGGTAAGAGGTTGGAATTGTATGCACACCAACGTCTTCACGCTTGCCGTTCATTTGAAGAAATAGAATAGGGCTTTCATTTTTCCCTCTGAATCGATTGATCTTATCGATGCTTTCATCAGATACGGCTATAAACAGAATGTTATCGCCTGCCAATTTCTTACTTGCGCTCACCAGGTCGGGCATTTCTTGTCGGCACGGTGCGCACCAGGTAGCGTAGAAATTCAGGAAGATGTGTTTTTTGTTGAAATCTGCAAGTTTAACGGCCTTCCCTTCAAGATCTACCAAAGACAATTCGGGAAATGCAATGGTGGGTGGAACCCGGTACTTCTTATATAAATACATACCTCCAATCGCAACAAGCACAACCATAACAACATTAAACAATTTCATCATCACATTTTTAGAAGATCAACCCGACCAAAATACAATCAAAACTTTTCTGACAGGCTGGCGTACACCATAATAGAAACTATCAGATCACTAAATGCACAAACGATGAAAATTGTTCAATTACTCACAAGAAGACTTAACCTTTTACAAAAGACCAAAGTACTGTTTGCTATTGTACTGGGCGTTCTCTTCACTTCGTATAATGTTCGGGCACAAAACAACACGCGGGCAGCCAAGGTAAAATCTGTTCCTACTTACCAAGCTATTTTTGATGATGTTTCTATAAAAGGCGGTGTAGGGCTTGTTGATTTCTATGGTGATGTTCAATTGAACGACCGTTTGTCAAAACCATCGTTAAGTGGCAATTTTTCCATCAATAAGGAGTTTGCACGGTTCTTTGGAGCTGGCTTAAGAATGCAATTTGGCGAAATGGCGGGAAAGCGTGATTACTACCATCTGAACAATGGTTCTATAAATCCTGAAAAACCGGTTTTTGAAACGTTTGAAAACCACTACATCAATATTGACCTCACTGCTTCTATTCACCTGGGTTCGCTCCTGAAGCAGCAAACACATACATTGAAAAACAAACAGAATAAATCAGTAGCAGTTTTTGATCCATATATTTTTGCGGGAATAGGTGGCATATTTTACAATGTGGAAGTTACCACCACCTACGATCGAACCGAAAATGCTGAGATTCCAGAGACAACCATCAGAAATTTCAGAGGGCAAAAAGACCTTACAATTCCTTTGGGTGCAGGAATCAAATACTACGTTAATTCAAAGTGGAGTTTGGGTGCCGAAGGTGTTTGCAAATTTGTGCCAAGCGATATGCTCGATGGTACCTTCAGGAAGTATTACCAAACCTCAGATGAGTTTGCCAATGACCGATTCAGTTACATCGGCTTCAATCTCGGTTACACCTTCAGGTATAAAGCCTAAATTGTTTCAATCCCAAACAATTTACATAGCCAACCCAGTTGGCCAGTGTGAATACTTTCGTGCCGAATAACATGATGAATTATTTGCCGCTTTGATGCATCGCCATCAAAGCTCACCCCACTCTCGTTGTCTTCGTTTAACTCTTCATCAGGCAAGCTATTAATATGCTCAATAGTTGCCAGATGCACATCTTTGTGAAGCGCAAAGAGTTCCTTCAAATCGGGGAGTCCTTCTTTTCTTTCAGCCAGCGGATTTCCAATTTTGAAACCTGGCAACCAATCGACTTCAAAAGCTGGTCCATTCAAAAGCTTTAAGCCCAGCAAGTTTTCCGACCATGTCAGATGCCCCAAAATCCAGTACCAGCTATTCAATTTTCTCCCTTCAACTTCAAATTCGTTGAATTGATTGGTCCCTTTTAGTTGAGATAAATAAAATCGTGTTATAAATCTTGTGCTTTCTAATACTTCAGCCAGTATTTGTGATTCAGTTTTGTTCATCTAAATTTTCGTTTTCGGAAATTTATTATGACAACTTGGTGCGAAATTAAACTATGCACTATAGCAAGTTTGGAAACTTATTTTTTGCAGAAAAGTGTGAATTTGTAAATCAAAAATTTCCGTATTTTCACAGCTTATTGATTCATTATTTAGCTAACCAAATTAAAACCAATGAAACAGATGAATGTTTTCAGGCTTTTGATCGTAATGTTGTTCTTCTCTTTAGCCGTTCAGGCCGGAGCACCCTCAGGTGTTAATTATCAGGCCGTTGCTCGCGATGGTATCGGAACTATGGTCGCTGATCAGCAAGTTACTTTGCGAATCTCAATCCTTAGCGGACAAAATCAGAATCAAGTTGATTATGTAGAAATCCACCATGTAACTACCAATCAATTTGGATTATTTAACCTGACTATCGGAAACGGAACTTCCCAAACAGGCAAATTCACAGACGTTCAATGGTCGAAAGGAGACCAGTGGATTAAAACTGAAATCCAAATCGGACAAAGCGGAACTTTCACCGATCTTGGAGTATCTAAATTTCAAAGCGTTCCTTATGCACTTCACGCAGCCACCGCTACCAAGTTGTTGAATTCTCCGAACCGTGCATTAGCAGACAGTGCCTGGTTGTTGAATGGAAATTCAGGCACAAGCGCAGCAATAAACTTTATGGGCACCAATGATTTTGAAGATGTTGTGTTCAAATCTAATGGTCTTGAGCGCATGAGAGTTAAGGCACAAGGCGAGATTGGAATTGGATTGGTTTCTCCTTCAACTTCTTTGGAAATCAATGGTGACTTCCGGGCAGGTGATGGCTCAAACTACTTCCAGATAGATCCTGATGGCGATGGTTTTTTCAAAGGAACTGGTGATTATCTGTTAGGTCCGGTTGATTGGGTTTGGAGATATCAGTTCGATGAGAATTTTGGTCAGAGATATTACAACGATAACGTTTCAATTCATGAATATCAATATACTACAACAGGAGGAACTGCTATTTATGAATTGGACGCTGTAACAGGCCGTGTTCATGTACATGGTGATCTTGGAGTAGGAACTCCAACACCTGCAGGGAAATTGGATGTTGTTGGAAACGCACTTATCGGTGATTTTGCTGGTGGAAATGCGGCTACATTTAATCTTCAAGGTGATTTGGAGTTTCAAGGAACTGCCGATTACCTTGTAGGAGCTGATCGATATGCATTTCGATATGTTACGAACCAGGATTATGGATTGGTATTTAGTCTTGCAAACCTTGCTTATGAATTCAAAACAGCAGGTGGAACGAATGTAGCTTCAATTGGAGCCAATAATGGTTACTTGCATGCTGCTGGAAGGGTTGGTGCAGGTATTTCTCCTGCAGATGCCGTTCTGCAGGCTCAGGGAAACAGTATTGTTGGAGATTATGCTGGTGGAAACTATGCAGAAGTAGATGCTGATGGAGACTTAAACCTGGTTGGAACTGCAGACTATTTGGTTCCAGGGAACCGTTATGCATTCCGTTATGCTGCCAATGAAAATTTTGGATTATTCTTTAATTCGTCTGCAGGGCGTTATGAATTTCATGACAACTTGGCTGCCGCATCTGCTTTTGTACACGCAACTACCGGAAATGGTTATTTCAGAGGTGACGTTGGAATTGGAGTTGTAGCCCCATTGAGCGAATTTCATTTAGTGGGTGACGCAAGAGTTTCAACTTTGGCTGCTGGGACGGCAAACGGAGCTATCGTTACATCAGATATGAACGGTGTAATGTCTATCAACAACTTCAATGGAAATAGTTCTGATGCATTGAGAGGTGACGGAACCTGGGGACCAGTTGGCGGTGGGTCAAGCCTTCCTCCTGGAAGTTTGGGCCAAACATTAATGCATGATGGTACAACTTGGGTTGCCAGTAGTAATCTATTCAACGATGGAACCAATGTAGGTGTTGGAACCACCTCACCAACTGCAAAACTGGAAGTGAACGGATTGTTCAAATCATTTGGAACAACTGAAATTTCTGATGCACGTTACAAAAAAGATATCGTTCAGATTTCGGATGCTTTGAATAAAGTAGCTCAATTACGAGGTGTTAACTATCATTGGGATACCGAAGCATTTGCCAACAAACCTTTCAACCAAGACCTTCAAATGGGATTGATTGCCCAGGAAGTTGAGAAGGTAGTTCCTGAAGTTGTATTGACTGGTGCCGATGGGTACAAATCAGTTGACTATTCAAGTTTGGTAGCCTTATTGATTGAAGCTATCAATGATCAGCAGCAAGTGATTGATGCACAGGAAACAGAAATTTCAAGCTTAAATTCAAGAGCGTCTCAAATAGATGAGATGAGAGCTGAATTGGATGCTTTAAAAACACTTGTTACATCTGTTGATGCAAGTGTGAAGAAATAATTTCAAGAGTTTTCAAAACACTCTGATAATTTATTGAACAAAGCGCTTGCATTTAATGCAAGCGCTTTTTCTTTTCATACCACCCAAATCATGCCGAGATCGCGATATTTAGCAATTGCTGTTGTGCTTGTTTTCACCTTGCCTTTCACCATGAAGGGGCAATCCAATTTGTCGGGAGTTCTTAATGACTATACCAACGTTACCACTTTCCTTCAATGCCAACCAGGTGCAGTTGTTAACTCAACTTCAGGATTTATCGTTGGTGAGTTTGCCCTCATTCTACAAATGAAAGGGGCATCGGTCGATTTGTCCAACAACAACAATTTTGGGACAGTAACTAACTACAACAATGCTGGTAACTGGGAGCGGGTTATAATTGATCGGATTTCAATTGACACTTTGTTCTTTACAGATACTCTGTTGCGTGATTATTCTCTCACCGGAATTGTACAAATGGTGACGGTTCCCAGATATGGGAAGGCCTTGGTAAACGCAACGGTAACCGGAAATTCATGGAATGGTACTACGGGAGGAATCATCGCCTTTGAAACTACAGATACACTTTTCTTACAGGCGAACATTAATAATTCAGGACGTGGTTTTATGGGAGGGCAGAGCTATTCTACTTCCTTCAATTGTGATTGGACTGATCCGGACTTTGACGATTTCTTTTATACCATGGCCCAGGATATAGCGGCACGCAAGGGCGAAGGAATAATTGCTTTTGATGCCAGTTACGAATGTGGACGAGGCCCTTGGGCCAATGGAGGCGGAGGTGGAAGTGATCATAATTCAGGAGGTGGTGGAGGCGCAAGCTACGGTTTTGGCGGCAGGGGTGGGGATAGAGTTGCTACATCTTTTTTTCAGTGTAGTGGCGAGTTCCCGGGTTTGGGAGGTTTTTTGATGAGCTATGGAAGCAGTAGCAATAAAATTTATCCCGGTGGAGGCGGTGGCTCTGGTCACGACAACAACGGGGAAGGAACCAGTGGTGGAAACGGTGGTGGGCTTGTTTATATCAAAGCCCCAGTGCTTGTGGGAAATAACTATGCAGTTCGTTCACTTGGTAATGGATCAATTCAATCGGGTGGAGATGGTGCCGGTGGAGGAGGTGGTGGAGGAGCTATATTATTGGACATAGCAAACTATGTAGATACTTTATCAATAGATGTGAGGGGTGGAAATGGTGGAAACACCGACAACGCCAATTCCGGGTTTCAATGTAATGGCCCGGGAGGAGGGGGAGGTGGTGGCGCCATTTGGTTTTCAGTTGGATCACAGCCGGCAAATGTATTTACGGATGTTCGTGGGGGAAATGCCGGTAGCACAGTGAATGGAAACGCCCACCTTGATTGTAATAACAATAGTACAAATGGCGCAAGCGATGGAGCAGATGGAAACGAGTTGTTTAACCTCGTTGTTCCCTTCGGAATTGGAATTCACGGGCCATTTGCTGAAGCAGGACCCGGATTCCAGTTTTGTCCGGGAGATACAGTGGTTTTTCAGGCATCGGGAGGTGTTTCTTACGAATGGTCCCCATCAATCTTTTTGGATGATTCAACATCTGCAACTCCCCAGGTGCTTGCAGATTCCAGCCTCACTTATCATTTGACAGTAACCAACTCAACAGGTTGCAAGGATAATGACTCACTAATGATTCTTGTAAGTCCTGAAGTTTTCAGTTACACGATCCCTGCCAATATTCCTTGTATAGGAATAAACATCGGTGGTGGTAAGGTATATGCAAGTGGAGGAACGGCACCCTTTAATTATTTCTGGTCAAATGGCACCAGTACCTCAACAGCCGCAAACTACCTGGCTGGGTTCTATGGAGTAACAGTGACCGATAGCATAGGATGCGAGACATCCTCTGATGTTGATGTTTTTCTACCCTTTGCTGGCGAAGTGCTATTCACAGAGAAAGTCAGTAATACCCAGGGCAACTTCTTTCAAACTCTTGATAATCAGGATGCTTTCGGGTCTGCTGGGGCCTATTTGCGCGATTTGGATGGTGATGGCAATCGAGATATTGCAGTTGGTGCCCCCGGAGATGATGATGGTGCTGTAAATAATGGCGCCATCTATATTTTGAACTTGAATTCGGCAGGTACAATAACCAACAGTTCAAAGATCAGCAGCACCGCTGGGAACTTCACTGGATCATTAACGACTGGAGATTTTTTTGGAACAAGTATAGCCAACATTGGTGACCTGGATGGTGATGGAATTGAAGACCTTGCTGTTGGAGCATATGGAGATAACGATGGTGGCATTGATGCCGGAGCGGTTTGGATTTTGTTCATGAATTGGAACGGTACTGTTCAATCTCATCAAAAGATCAGTGCTCTTTCCGGGAATTTCACCAATACTTCAACCAGGTTTGGATGTTCTGTAACAGGAATCAAGGATTTCGATCTTGATGGCATTCCCGATTTGGCTGTAGGCGCCCGGGAAGATGATGATGGTGGAACGAATCGTGGGGCAGTTTATCTTTTGATGATGCGAGCAAATGGAACCGTGAGATCGCAAGTGAAAATCAGCGATACACAGGGGGGCTTTAATGGTGTTCTCGATGATAATGATGAGTTTGGGACCAGCGTTTCGTTTTTCAGTGATTTCGATGATGATGGAACCTATGATTTGTTGGTAGGTGCCAACCAGGATGATGATGGGGGAACGGATAGAGGTGCAGTGTGGGTACTGTTGTTAAATCCAAACGGCAGTGTGAAACAAGAATATAAGCTTGGCGGATCTACTCCGCTGTTGAGTACGTATTTATCAGATGGTGATCTTTTTGGAACCTCCGTTCTGAACTTCGGTGATCTGGATGCAGATGGCTCAATTGATCTTCTTGTGGGTGCGCCTTTCGATGATGATAACGGATCGAACAGGGGTGCCGTTTACGTACTGTATTTAACACCAACTGCCGGAATAAAGCGAATTGAAAAAATTAATGAGTTGGAAGGAGGATTTTCAGGAACCCTTGACGATAACGATGAATTCGGCTTTGCCTTGTTTGACCTGCTAGACATTGATCTTACCGGTTCTCGTGATCTGGGTGTAGGAACTCGCTTTGATGATGACGGTGGGCTTAATCGTGGTGCATTTTATAAACTCCAAATGAGGGTAGCCAAGATCAATCTTAACACAACGACTACTGGGGCTACCTGTGTAAACGCTGCGAATGGAACAGCTACTGTAAACCCAACCGGTGGCTTTAGCCCTTACACTTATTTGTGGGCAAATGGTGACACTACCCCAACCACAATGAACCTGTTGCCAGGATTGCATGGCGTAACGGTAACTGATGCCAATGGATGTGAAGAGATCCAAAGTGCTTTTATTGGACTTGCCGTGCCACCCACACCACCTGATACCTGCACATGGCTGGGTGGGGTGGATAGTCTTTGGTTTAATCCATGTAATTGGGATAAAATTGCCATCCCGACCAATACTTGTAATGTTGTAATTCCAGGTGGAACGGCATTTCAGCCATGGATTATTGGAGATACAGCTGTTTGTAAAGGCTTAATTATCATCGACCAGGCAGGCGGACATCTCTTTAACGATGTTTCAAATGGTGGTTTGCTGATAATTGGACCTTAGGTGAGTCCACAAAATGCTGTAACTTAGAGGTTCAGCCAACCCAACCACCACCGACCCAGGTGTGTTTAGGTATTGTGAAGAAATAAAGTGTACAGAATTGGCGAAGTAATTTTGTTGTTTTTCAAGGCGTAAATGAGACGAATAGCCTTAGCTATTTAACGATTTTACAACGCAGAAAAAGGGCAAAAGAATAAGCCAAAATGTATAGGTTATTTCTTTATAATGCCTTAGTCTAACTTTATGGATAACTTATAATTACAGACTTATGATGGTTCGGAATTTTGCAGGGCTGTTCTGCTTCGCACTACTTAACATTTCACTGGTTGCCCAGAATTTGGTTCCCAACTCAGATTTTGAATTGTATAATCCCTGCCCATTAGCACCGGGTGAATTCAATAATTGTACTTCCTGGAATAACCCCACAGGTGCAACGCCCGATTATCTCAATGTTTGTTCGTGGCAGATAGGAGGGGTTAGCGTTCCTAACAACATTTTGGGGATGCAGAATGCACGTTCGGGCAATGGTTATGCCGGGTTGATAGCCTACGAAGATGGAGGAATAATTGGCTGCCCGAATACCTTGTTTAGCAGTGAATGGAGAGAATATCTTCATGCACAATTAACCAGCCCGATGCAGGCCGGACAAAGCTATTGCGTTGAATTCTTCGTTTCGCTTGGAGATAATGTCAGATATGGGATCGAAGATTTGGGCATGTACATTTCCACTACTCCAATTAATGATCCCGATTCGGTTGCCCTTCCTTATACACCGCAAGTGGTTAACACTAACGGACCAATCACGGACATCACAAACTGGGTGCAAATCACCGGCACCTTCGTAGCTTCCGGGGGCGAACAGTATATATGCATCGGAAACTTCCAGGATGATAACAGCACGAATGTGGTTTGCGCCAATCAAAATGCCTTGAATCCTTACGCTTATTATTATGTGGAAGATGTTTACATAGCTCCATTAAACCAATGTTGTACAATGTTGCTCAACGGTTCATCAAATGATGAAACCTGTGTAGGAAATGATGGAACTGCCTCTGTTACTCCTAATGGTGGAGCCGGACCGTTTCAATACAATTGGATTAATGGAGGGACGACCCAAACTATTTCTGGTCTTGCAGCTGGCAACTACGTAGTGACAGTAACAGATGCAAATTCCTGCGTTGCTTCGGTTTCAGTCACCGTGAATAACAACGGAGGGCTTAACATCAACCCTACAAGTGCTGATGCGACCTGTGGGGCATGTGACGGAACCGCAACGGCAAATCAGATCGGGGGGACACCACCTTTCACGTATCTATGGGACGCCAACGCCAGCAATCAAAACACACAAACAGCAACAGCTTTATGTGGGGGAACTTATAATGTAACGGTAAGCGATAATGTAGGCTGCACCGCAACTGTTACCGTTGCTGTTGGCGGAGGAGGAGCCTCATTTACGCTGAACTCAAACATCAGTGATGCTGATTGCAATACCGCTTGTGATGGGGCCGTGTCTTTGACTCCCGTTGGAGGAACCGCACCTTTCACCTATACCTGGGATGCAAACGCGGGCAGCCAAAGCACACCAACAGCTTCAAATCTTTGCGCAGGAACTTATTCCGTTACAGTGGACGATAATAGTTCAGGCGGAGGAACAACAGTTTTCTGGTCTGAAGATTTTGGAACAGGTTGTACTCGAGGCTTGCTGGTCAACGCTTACTCCGGTAGCAATGGAGCTTGGGCAATTGCAATCACTGGAACCACACAACCTGAAGCCAACAAATGGTACGTTAGTGCCACGGAAGCTGGAATGGGGGCAGGTAACTGTGGTAACCGTTGTCTGAATAATGCCACCCTAACTAATCGCACACTGCATGTTGGTGCGGATGATGGACTTACGACTACAGATCCCGGAGCACTCTACAATACCGGTGGACTGTGTTCCCCATTCCCATTTGCATGTGTCTTAACAGATCTCACCGCACAATCTCCAAACATCAATTGCGCAGGACAAACCGGAATAGCACTCAGCTTCAACTATATGGAAGGCGGAGCAGGATTACAAGATAATGCCTCAGTTTTTTATTCCATAAATGGGGGTAGCACCTGGAACTTGTTGATTGATTTACCAAAAACCGTCAATGGTTCTTGTTCTGGAGGCACGGGCCTTTGGACAGCATTTACAACGCCTTTGCCAGTTGCCAACAACATTCCAAATTTTAAGATTGGATTTCGTTGGGTGAACAATGATGATGCAAGTGGTACTGATCCATCTTTTGCGGTGGATGATATTGAGCTTTCCAGTTCATCGGGGAGTGGTGGTTGTCCTTTGATAAGTTCGTTTACCGTTGCAGAGCCAACGCCTGTAACTTCTTCAATCTTTTCAAACGATGCCAACTGCGGACAAAACGATGGAACAGCCAGTGTTACGCCATCAGGGGGAACACCTACTTACTCATACAGTTGGTCAACCGGATCGAACAACGCTTTTGTAACAGGATTGGCACAAGGAAATTATTCTGTCACTGTTTCCGATCAAAATGGCTGTCAGGATATTCAGAATGTTTCAATTGGGGGTGGAGTAGCTTCCGGCCCACCCGGTGTTTGGACATGGACTGGTATTGTGGACACCAGCTGGTTTGAACCTTGCAATTGGGATAAGATTACCGTTCCCAACAATACTTCAATTGTTCATATTCCAGGAGGAACACTCAATAACCCATGGATCGAAACGGACACAGCTTACTGCCGCGAAATTACCATCATGCAAAGTAATGGTGGGCATCTCTTTAATCATGTTGCTACGGGCGGAAAACTGATCAAAACTCCATAAACACTAACACTACATAAGTGTGTTTTCTGGTTTGTAATTAAGCGTTTTATTTCATTCTACCGGTGCCCTTTTCTTCAGAAGAGTATTGTATTCGCTGCCTTACTGTTGGTGCTTCCCAGCCAATAACCTTTTCAAACTAAGTGCGTATAACAAAGTAATGCCCGTATTGTATTTGGGCATAATTTGTTAGTTGTGAAATATGTTGAATGTATAAAACACAGAAAGTCAGTTGACAATTCACAACAAACATCAGAACACAAAACATATCAGTAACGCACAAAACCGTTTATTATGAAAAGTATGCAGCGATTTGCACTGGGAGCCATTCTTATTCTTTTCCAGTTTTCTACATTGTTTAGCCAGGTAACGGCAAACTTTAATCAAAGCCAGGTAAGTGGATGTAGTCCACTGCTGGTGACATTCACCGATCAGAGTATGGGACCGGTAGTTTCGTGGGATTGGAGTTTTTATCCCGGAACCAGCCAGGATCAGAATCCGGGTAAAATATATCTGAATCCCGGAGTTTACGATGTTCAACTCGTGGTTTCAGATGCCCTGGGAAATACGGATACTATGTTCGCCCCGGGATTGATCACGATATTCAACAACCCAACTGCAAATTTCACAGTAACAGATACGATTGGATGTGCCCCTTTGTCAACTTGTTTCAACGATGCAAGTACACCGGGCGATGCACCAATTACCTCTATTGTTGCGGACATGGGTGATGGAACTGTTCTATCCGGAATCAACCAGATTTGTCATACATATACTACGCCTGGAACTTATACCATTCACTGGTTAGTTGTGGATGCCAATGGCTGCCAGGATGAAACAACGGTTACCAATGTGATTCAGGTTGATCCGGCACCGATGGCTGACTTTACGGCTAACCCAACTGCCTCCTGTTCCTACCCTGTTGATGTTCAGTTCACTTCAACTTCAACCGGAACCAGTCCACTGACTTACGATTGGCAATTTGCAGGAAATGGATCTTCCATCTTAGAAAATCCGAACATCAATTTCCCGAATTCCGGTTTCTACGGTGTTCAGCTTACCGTGACCGATGTTTATGGTTGTACAGACACAGAGGTGAAACCCAACTTCATCAATGTCAGCAACTTCAACGTTAATTATTCCATTGGCGATACCAATATCTGTGTAGATCAAATGGTGAGTTTCGTGGACCAGTCAAGTCCTTCACCAACAGCATGGAATTGGCATTTCGGTGATGGCGATTCATCTAATTCGCAACATCCTTCGCATCAATACACCACCCCGGGAACTTATACCGTTACCCTTAACGCTACCGCACCGAATGGTTGTGTGGAGACACTGACTTTCGTTGATGCAATAACGGTTCGTCAGATTCCAACAGCGGCATTTACTGCTGACACCACAGAGAGTTGTGGATTGCCTTTCACAGTTTCATTTTCAGATTTGTCAACGGGTAACTTAACTTCATGGCAATGGAATTTCGGTGACCAATCAGGAACATCTACACAACAAAACCCGGTTTACACCTATACTTCACCCGGAAACTACACAGTTTCATTAACGGTGACAAATGATGTACAGTGCACCCAAACTTTAACCATTGCTAATTACATTGTCATTACACCACCTAGTGCCTCTTTTATTGCAGACATAACTGAAGGGTGTGTTGATTTGGATGTAACCTTTACGGATAATACAGTTTCAGGTGATCCAATCGTTAGCTGGTGGTGGGACTTTGGTGATGGATCTGGGACCTCGACTCTACAAAACCCAATGTACACCTATACCGACACAGGATCTTTTGATGTAACACTCGCAGTAATG
>PVBE012940644.1_pt1 | contig 17493 bp, 14 predicted proteins | sample 1631181 | NCBI WGS metagenome assembly PVBE01 (sample SAMN08397723, study PRJNA350692) | Marine metagenome, whole genome shotgun sequencing project. | isolation source: water | place: Pacific Ocean | collected 2012-04 | reverse complement strand
GCGGACCTTTGACGATCCGCGCATCACCCTGATGGAAGAGCCCGACAATGGTCAGTCCGACGCGATCAACAAGGGATTCCGACGGGCCCGCGGCGAAATCCTCTGCTGGCTAAACGCGGACGACGTCTTTTTTCGCGACGCCTTGGAAAGGACGGTTGGGTATTTTCAGGATCCCGGGGTGATGCTGATCTACGGGCGGGGCTGGCACGTGGACGAATCCGCGCGGAAAATTCGTACCATCGAGAATCGGGCACACCACCACCGCTACCTGGTGAACGTCGACTACATTCTTCAACCCGCCACGTTTTTCCGGCGCGAAGTGTTCGAGAAGGTGGGGGAACTGAGGGTGGACTACAACTGGGGGCTCGACTGGGACTACTGGCTTCGCGTCTCCACGTACTGGCCGTTAAAACGGGTGACGGACGTCTTTGCGATGTACCGGGTGACGCCCGACATCAAGACTTATACCGGAGGGCGAACGCGTCTTCGGGAACTCGCGCGAATTACGCGCGATCACGGGAGCGTCTTCGAGCCTACCCATGTCGTCCTCAGCGCGAAAATCATCGCGGGAAATTTGTGCGAACGACTGGGCGGCGGAGTCGAGCGGGGAATTCAAAGAATCCTCACCCGGCTGTTCCGGGTGTTCTATGGTCGCTGGGCGATGTATGGCTAAATTATTCATGGGCGGATAATTGAAACCTGGACTGGGTGACTCTGTGCAGAAGCGTTCTATCCCTCCAAGCCTCCTTTTCCGCTGATCCACAGAGTCTCCCGAGATTCGCCTTGCCGAGCAGGGTGCCGAAGAGTCGGCCGATGAGATCCTCTCTTGGCTCGAAAAACAGGGAATCTTGTCTTAGAACGCGGGGACTTTATTGGACGGGGAACCTCTCGGGTCTAATTTTCTTTTCTTAATCTGACCGTCGTGGTTGGCCGTGCTTCGTCGTCGAGGAATCGACGGAGAATCAGGTTGTCGATGATTAGGATCGAGCTTTCGGGTTTATCCTGCATTCCGTACAGGTACATTCCTTCTACCTCTCCTTCCATTTTTACAGGAAGAGATTGTTTCGCTCCATTCCAAGAAATGGTGACGTATCCGTTTTGATCCCGTCTGATTTCAAGTTGAAGACGAATCGATCCATTTTTTGAATAGCGCATTCGGTTTGCGGTGGGCCCGATGCGCCAGGTCAGGGCGATCGGTTTAATCTCGGGGTGGTCGAGTTCAAATCCCGCACTGATACCAGGCCAGGAACTTCCGGATTGAATTTCTTTCAGGATGAATTCCGCCCGCCAGCCAACTTCGGGATCCTTTTTTTTCAGCGCATGTTTCACCTGACCCTCGGCCAGAGAACCAATTTTAATCAACTCATGTGTCGCGGACTCCCGTTGATTCCAGGAGTTGGAGTTAAGTTGGGTGATCAGTTTTTCGATCTTCGTTTCGATATCTTTGGAAAGACTTTTCGTTCTCTGGAAAAGAATCTCCACTCCATACTTGGCGTGTCCGGGAGATTCTATGGCAACCTCAAAGTCGACCTGGAATGAAAAGTTGTTGGGGAAAGAGTCGAGTTCCAGAGGAAGTTTTGCGGGGAAGAGCGGAGTATGTTTCTCCGGAAGTTCTGTGAGATAAAGTCTCCCGTTTCTGTTGAGGAGAGAGAGTCCGTCGGTCTTTTGAAACGGATGGGTTTGTTCTGAAAAGTTTTCAAAGAGAGTGAACACTTTTTCCGGGGAAGGTTTCTTTGCTTGTCCTTTATGAAGAATGTACAGGGAGTCTTCTTTTCCTTTTTCAATGACCTCTTCTGTTTTGAACCAGAGTTCTTTCTGGTACAAGAGTCGTGTTGCGATGACTTTGCCGCGGTGCGTTATAAAGGCGGGGAGTTCGTTTTGTTCCACGGGAATAAAAACGGGGAAGCCTTTCGTGAGAGGCCCGTCATGATTGTTTTGGACGGTGATCTCTTGGCCGAAAAGGGCACTCAAGAAAAAAAGGAATGCAATGTTCATAAAAAAAGCGTCCCGAAACCAACCAAAGCCGGATCCGGGACGAATAATGCTCCTCCAGGCCCCCTGTTTTCCCTCTCTCCAGGACCAGGCGTGAGCTTCCTTTGCACTTTTGGTAGAGGGAAGGGGGTGATTATCGGACCTCCCGACGCACTCTGACTCGAGTCGCAAAACAGTGTCGAATTACCGGGTTCTACAAGGAGGCGTGTCGAGGATCGAGGCCCATATAATGAAAAATAATGGCAGGTACGTCTGCCACGATCGTCGCCGCCTGCCCTTCAAAGATCACGATTCCAACTGCCAGTTTATCATCGATCTGTTGAGGGTCAAGCCAACAAATTCCGAAAGAGTGAAAGTAGGTAAAATTCCTGTTCGAATTAGTTGGTATAACGTCCTGCAATGAGGACGGAATTGTGTCCCCCGAACCCGAGAGAGTTCGAAAGGGCGTATTGGGCCTCGATTTCCCGTGCTTCATTCGGAATATAATCGAGGTCGCAGTCCGGGTCGGGAGTTTCATAATTGATTGTTGGATGCGCTTTTTGATTGTTTAACGTTTGGATGAGGACCAGGAACTCAACGGCAGCTGCGGCACCCAGGAGATGACCTGTCATCGACTTGGTTGAATTGATGGCGAGATTCCTGGCATGCTCTCCGAACACCTTTTTCAGTGCAAGGGTTTCAATTTTATCGTTCAAGGGGGTCGAAGTGCCGTGTGCATTTACATAGGTAATTTCATTCTTCTCAATTCCGGCGTCCTGGATCGCATTCTCCATGGCCCGGATTGCTCCAGAACCGTCGGCGTCGGGGGCGGTGATGTGATACGCATCATCACTATTTCCAATTCCCTTGATCTCGGCCAGAATTGTTGCGCCTCTTTCCTCGGCGTGTTCCAGGCTTTCGAGGACGAACATGGCCGCGCCCTCTCCCATGACAAATCCATCGCGATTTTTGTCAAAAGGTCGGGAGGCTTTTGTTGGGTCATCATTCCTCATGGAGAGGGCCTGCATGTTGGCAAAGCCGTTGAGACCCAAGCCTACGAGAGCTGATTCCGAACCACCGGCGAGCATGACATCGGCATCTTTGCACTGAATCGTACGGTAGGCGGATCCGAGGGCATGATTTGCAGAGGCACAGGCACTCGAGATGGCCCAGTTTGGGCCTCCCAGGCCGAGTTCGATCGCAACGGCTCCTGAGGCGGAGTTGAGCATCATTTTTGGAATGAAAAAGGGGTTGGTTCTTGTCGGTCCCTTTTCCAGGTACCGTTTATGTTGCTGCGTTATTTCGGTCAGTCCACCGATTCCCGAAGCCACGATACAACCGATCCTCCAATGGTCTTCTTTCTCCATATCCAGATTGGCTTCCTTGAACGCCTGGATCGAGGCGGCAATTGCGATATGGGAAAAGGGATCGAGTCGACTGACCTTCTTTGCTTCGATATAGTCCGCGGGATTGAAATCCTTGATCTCTCCCCCGAAGCGGACCTTCATCCCCTCCGTATCAAATTTGGTGATCGGGGCAATTCCGCTCTGTCCGGCAAGCAGGTTTTTCCAAACCGTCTCTACATCATTACCAAGGGGGGTGATACAGCCACTACCAGTGACGACAACGCGCCTACTTGTCACCCGCATTTTCCTCGATGTACTTGATCGCATCGCCGACGGTCTGGATCTTCTCCGCCGCATCATCCGGAATGGAGAGGTCGAAGGCGTCTTCGATTTCCATAACGAGTTCTACGGTGTCCAGAGAGTCTGCGCCCAGATCATTTACAAAGGAGGATGGGCGTGTAATTTTTTCCTTCGCAACGCCAAGTTGCTTGCTGACAATCTCAATGATTTTGACTTCGATTTCTGCCCCGTCGGCCATAAAATCTCCCTTTCAGTGTGAATATCTGCTTCCTGAGCCGAATTATAAAGAGGGGTTTTGGAGGCGACAAGGAATTTTTCTCTGTCATCGGTGGAAATGATTTTGTCGATTAGGACTGCGCCTCTGTCTCTCGGTCCTGATTCAATTCCAGGAGAACCCCATGGGTCTCTTTTGGTCGAAGGAAATTGACCCATTTGCCTCCGGCCCCAATCCGAGGCTCTTCCCAGAGAGGGTGGTACCCCTGGGATACAAGGGCCTGTATCGACTCCTGAATGTCTTCTACGGCAAAGCAGAGGTGGTGAATGCCCTCTCCCCGGTCCGCGAGAAACTTTGAGATAATGGTTTCTCCTTCCATCGGCTCAAGAAGTTCCAGAACGGTCTCTCCCACCTGGACCTTGCAGACGCGAAGTTTCATCTCCGGGAGAGTCTCTTCGTCCACCACAGGAAGACCCAGGACGGTCGAGTAGAAATGGGTCGCCTTTTCCAGGCTGTGGCAAGCGAGGCCAACATGTTCAATTTTACGAATGTCCATGGTTCGTGCTCTCCTTGAGAAAGGCGTCCATGATTTTCTGAAACAGGTCCTCGGAAACTTTTTTTCTTCCCATGGGGCTTCCCGCCGTCAACATTCGGACAAGAAGGAGGTTTCGCCCCGAACGACAGACACGAAAACGGCGGCTTCGAAAGTCCTCCTTTCGATACTCTTTTGATCCATCTTCCATAAGACTGTCCAAGGGGGCATCGGGAGGAAAGTAGATGACCTGCACCGGGGTTTCGGCTACGCGGTAACTTCTCAGTTCAATTTCGGGAAAAGTATCGGTACCAAGGATCTTTCGTACGCGGGGATCCAGAAAATGTTTTCCGATGTTTGTGGATGTGGAATGGAGTTGTGCCTGTGGATGAACCGTCTGAAATGCATGAAGCCAACGGTCTTCTTTCAAGGCGGCCCCGGATCCGATCCCCAGAAGGACCAGGTACAGAAGAGTGGGAAGGGCAAGGGCACAGGAGACCATTGGAATGGCTTTCATCATGATGTGGGGTCCTGTGTTCCATATTGTTCCCGGAGAACCGAACAGATCTCTCCCAGGGTGACCGAGGATCGAACGCAGTCGAGAACCGGGGGGACGAGATTTTCCCCATTTTCCGCGGCGCGGCGAAGTTGATCGACGGAGTTCTGCCACTGGGACAGGCTTCTTTCTTTCCGAATCTTTTCCAGAGTGGCGGTTCGACTTTCGTGAAGGGTGCTATCGACGCGAAGAAGGGTACGGGAGGACTCTTCCTCTGTCTCTTCGTATTGGTTTACGCCAACGATGACCTGCTCTTTTTCTTCGATCTTCCTCTGTGCTTCCAGGGCACTTTTTTCAATTTCTCCTGTTTCGTAAGCGATGCTTTCCACCGCTCCCCCCTGCTCGTCGATTTTTTGAATATATTCAAGAGCCTCCGCTTCCAGCCGATCGGTTTCCTGTTCGATGTGGGTCGCTCCTCCGAAAGGGTCCGCTACATCGCGGACGCCACTTTCGTCTGCAAGGATCTGTTGCGTCCGGAGTGCCAATTTAGCTGCCGATTCTGTCGGAAGAGAGAGCGCTTCATCCATTGCATTCGTATGGAGGGATTGCGTTCCTCCGAGGACCGCGGACATGGCCTGGAGAGTCACTCGTACGACATTATTTTCTGGCTGCTGTGCGGTCAAAGTGGACCCTGCCGTCTGGGTATGGAATCGACACATCTGAGCTTTTGGATCGGTTGCCCCGAATCGATCTTTCATGATTTTTGCCCAGAGGCGGCGCGCGGCTCTGAATTTTGAGATTTCTTCCAGAAAGTCCGAGTGTGCATTAAAGAAGAAACTGATTCTTTTTCCCACGGCATTGATATCGAGATTTCTTTCGATGGCGCCCTGGACATACGCAATTCCATTCGCAAGAGTAAACCCGAGTTCTTGTGCTGCGGTGGCGCCTGCCTCCCGGATGTGATACCCGGAGATACTGATGGAATTCCATCTCGGAAGGTGTTGCGTACAATATTCGATCACATCAATGGCAATCTTCAGGGAGGGTCTGGGTGGATAAATATAACATCCCCGGGCCACGAATTCTTTGAGGACGTCGTTCTGAACCGTTCCCCCAAGGAGGTTCGGGGAGATCCCCTTCTTTTCCGCTGCGGCAATATGGAGAGAAAGGAGGATCATCGCCGTTGCGTTGATCGTCATGGAAACGGTGACCTTGTCTTGAGAGATCCCGTCGAAGAGGGTTTCCATATCAGACAGGGTGGCAATGGAGACCCCGGATTTTCCCACTTCTCCCCGGGCCATACCATCGGTCGGGTCGTATCCCATCTGGGTGGGAAGGTCGAAGGCGACCGAAAGGCCGGTTTGTCCCTGCTCAAGGAGGTAGCGATACCGTTGGTTGGTCTCTTCGGCGGTCGAAAACCCGGCGTATTGGCGCATGGTCCAACCCCGTTTCGCATACATATCGGGGTAAATGCCACGCGTGAAAGGAAATTGTCCCGGCTTTTCCATCAACTCTATTCTACCCGCCTTGGATTATGAAAAGAACTTCCCCTTTTTCTACCGCCTGTCCTGTCGTAACCAAAACCTTTGCGACCGTTCCCCCTTGAGGGCTCGGGATCTCATTTTCGAGTTTCATCGCATCGAGGCAGAGAACCGGCTGATCTTGTTTGACCTCGTCCCCTTCGGACAGTAACAGCCTCGTGATTCTTCCCGGAATAGGGGCTTTGACTTCCGCCTTTCCCCCTTTTTTCGACGAAGCTCCTGATTGGGCAAGAAGTTCAGACCGGGGATCCCGCAGAATGATGTCATATTCAATTCCGTCAATCAGGATTCGATATCCCTCCTCCGTTCGGGTCCAGCCAAACTCGATTCGTCGCTGGTCCAGGAAGGCGGTACGAATTCGGCCCGTCTGTTCATCGAGGGTGACCTGATATTTCTTCCGGCCTAGTTTAATCGAGAGCGATTTCTGATCCGGCTCCGCCTGGATTTCATGATCTTTCCCCGAATTGTGAGCAAAAAGTTTCATTCGGATTTACGGAACTCCTGGATCCAGAGGGGAAGGGGGGCGCTGCCTGCGTAGGCAGGTCGGATCTTCTCCCGACGCTGATATTCCAGAGCGGTTGCGAGAAGGACCGCTTCCAGCTCATGTCCCGTTTTTACCTTCTCCAGGTGGATCTCTTTCTCCACAAAGCGGGTGTGGATCTTTCCTTCCCGAAACTTTCGGTTCTGAAGCAGATGCAGTTGGAAGGGAATGGTTGTCTGAATTCCAACGATCTTGAATTCTCGCAGGGCTTGTTCCATTCGATCAAGAGCTTCCTCCCGGGTCTTTCCCCAGGCGATCACCTTGGCAAGAAGAGAGTCATAGAAGATCGAGACTTCTGATTTTCTGCGAAGATCACTGTCGACCCGGACAAAAGGGCCGGAAGGAAATTGAACGTCCGCTACCTGTCCGATCGAAGGGGCAAAGTTTTCAAACGGGTCTTCGGCGCAAATTCGGGCTTCAATGGCATGGCCGCGTACTTCCACATCCTGTTGACGGAGACTCAGTTTGGTTCCCTCTGCGATGGAGAGTTGTTCCTGTACGAGGTCGATTCCGGTCACCATTTCCGTGACGGGATGTTCCACCTGGAGGCGGGTATTGACCTCCAGGAAGTAGAAGTTACGACCCTCTACGAGAAACTCACACGTCCCTGCATTTTCATATTGCACGGCCCGGGCGATTCGGATGGCCGCTTCGCCCATTTTCTTTCGAAGTCGGTTGTCCAATGCGGTCGAAGGCGATTCCTCCACCAGTTTCTGATGACGCCGTTGAATGGAACATTCCCGTTCTCCGAGGTGGATCAGATTTCCTTTCTGGTCGGCAAGAATCTGGATTTCGATGTGGCGTGGATTTTCCACATACTTTTCCACGAAGAGGTCCGGATTTCCAAAAGAGGTTTCTCCTTCGGTGGCGGCTTCCCGGAAAGCTCTTCCCAGTTCACTCTTCTTTCGCACGACACGCATTCCCCGTCCTCCCCCTCCTCCGGCGGCTTTGAGGAGAACCGGGTATCCAAATTTTCGGGCAAATTGTACGACATCCTCTTCCTGTACGGGTTGGCTGAGTCCCGGGACGACAGGGATCCCATTCTTTTCAGCCAGGGTGCGTGCGTTGATCTTGTTGCCAATTTTCCGGATCACTTCCGGAGGGGGGCCGATAAATTTGATTCCGGCCTTTCGGCACGCTTCCGAAAAGTCACTGTTTTCGGCCAGGAATCCATACCCGGGGTGAATGGCATCCGCTCCGCTCTTTTTGGCAACGTCGAGGATTTTGTCAATTCGGAGGTAACTTTCCGATGCGGGAGCCTCTCCGATGAAATACGATTCCTGAGCTTGGGATACATAGTTGGCCCAGCGATCCGCTTCACTGTAAATGGCGACCGTTTTGAGGCCCTTTTCGTGGCATCCCCGGATAATCCTCAAAGCAATTTCGCCCCGGTTGGCGATGAGAACCTTCCGAAGAGGACCTGATTTTTTTTGTTTCTTCATTCTGGGCGGGAGACAGGGTATCGGTACTCTCCTCTTCTTTCAAGGGCGGGGAAACCTTTTCTGATCGGGAAGGTTATGTCAGAATCGGGTTTCTTCGTTCTTACGATCCGGGGTAAAAAGATGACGACTCTTCTCATGGCCTTTCTCCTGTCTCTCTTGCAGGGAGTGGAGGGAACCCCTTCCGAGGGTACGGCCCCCAAAAAAGTGGAGGATCCCGATCTTCTTCAAGAGGGGGTCCGGACGTACCAGATTCCTCCCGTCAAAAAGGTTTCTCTGGAGGGGAAAGATCTTTCTACGGCGGACATTCTCCGCGCCCTCGGAAAACAGACCGGTTTGAATATTGCCTGGAAGTATGTGGATGAAGAGAAACTGCTTTCTGTTTCCTGGAAAGATCTGACTCCTCTGGAAGCATTCGATTCCCTCTGTCGGAAGCACGAGGATCTTCACTATACGATTCAGATGGAACGTCTTTGGGATAAAAAGAGCCGTTCTTCGATTCTGAAGGGGGTTCGGGTTCTGTTTATGCGGGGTGATTTTCCGGTGGCCCCCACTTCGTATGTTCGCCACTACCGTGTGACCCTCAATCGATTAACCCTGACCCGGGAAACCAATTACGCAAAACAAAAAAATGAGGGACGGATTCAGGTGAAAATACTCTGGACTCCGGATGTCTTGCCTCCCCTTCTCCAATATTTCAAAGTAGGTTTTCTGGAGGATGATCAGGGCACCTCCCTGATGACCCCCGAGACGAATCGGTACGATCATCGACGTTCCATCCAGACCATCACGGCCGCCCGGGAGCAATACCTGACGGTCACGTTTCCATTTTCGTATCCCGCAAGCGGGGTGCAAAAACTGTCTCGTTTGAAGGGAACTTTCCTGTTCCGATATCCTGAGAGAATGCGGGAGTTGACGATTGGGGACCTGGAAGGGGATCCTCCTGCCCGGGAATTTCGAGGGGTGACCGTTCGTGTGGAAGAATTTCGTCCGGGGAGTTCTTCGGTACACGTAAAGGTAAAAGCGGAAGGAGTTTGGGAGGCTCCTGCCGATCCCCATCTGGATACGAAAAATTCCTGGAAGGATCCTTATCCGTTTGAAGTACGGGATATGTTCCTTCTTATGGAAGACGGGAAGAGTCTTTTCTCAGAACGGTCGAGTTTTCAATCGGCGAAAAATTCGAGGACGTTTTCTCTCGAATTTAAGAATCCGGAAGGGAAAAAAGTCCGGGACTTTCGCATTCTGTGTGCGGAGAAGTTTTCGTACGACCAGGTCTCTTTTGAATGGAAGGATGTGGATCTTCCCAGTTCCAAATAGGGAACCTACAGGGGAAGGTTTCCGTGTTTCCTGGGTGGATTCTTGTCTCGTTTTGTCCGCAGAACCTCGAGAGCCTGGATTAGTCTTTTGCGCGTTGTGGCCGGTTCGATGATGTCATCAAGAAACCCCCTCTCTGCGGCGATAAAAGGATTGGAAAACTTATCCCGGTATTCCTTGATCAGTTTCTGGCGTAGTTTGGCCGGGTCTTTCGCTTTCGCAATCTCAGCTTTGAAAATGATATTGACCGCTCCTTCCGGTCCCATGACAGCAATTTCGGCGGTGGGCCATGCGTAGTTCATATCTCCCCTGATATGCTTTGAACTCATGACGTCATAGGCTCCCCCATACGCCTTTCTCGTGATCACCGTGATTTTCGGAACGGTCGCTTCACAATAGGCGTAGAGAAGTTTGGCTCCGTTTCGAATGATTCCCCCATGCTCTTCATGAACGCCGGGGAGGAATCCAGGAACATCCTCAAAGGTGATCAGAGGGATATTAAACGCGTCACAGAATCGGATGAATCGGGCTCCTTTTATGGAGGCTTTGATGTCGAGGCATCCTGCGAGCATGGCCGGTTGTTGTGCGACAACCCCCACACTTCTGCCATTGAGTCGTCCGAAGCCTACGATCAGATTTCGTGCATAATCGGCATGAACTTCAAAAAATTCTCCGGAATCAACAATCGAGTCGATCACCTCTCTCATGTTGTAGGGCCTGGTCGGATCCGAGGGGATAATCGAGTTTAGTTTTTCTTCTCCCCGCGTGGGGTCATCTTCCGTGGGAACGCGGGGCGCTTCTTCGGTGTTGTTTTGGGGAAGGTAAGAAAGAAGCGTTCGTATTCGGGAGAGTCCTTCTGCTTCACTGGGAGCACGGAAGTGGGCGACGCCGCTTGTTTCGTTATGAACGACCGCTCCCCCCAGTTCTTCAAAGGTCACTTGTTCGTGCGTCACCTCTTTGATCACATTCGGTCCGGTGACGAACATATAACTCGTTCCCTCAATCATCATGACAAAGTCGGTGATGGCGGGGGAGTAGACCGCTCCTCCGGCACACGGGCCGAGGATGACACTGATCTGGGGAATGACACCACTCGCGAGGGTATTCCGGAGAAAGATATCGGCATAGCCTCCGAGAGATTCCACGCCTTCTTGAATACGGGCCCCCCCGGAGTCATTCAGCCCAATGATCGGAATCCCGAGTCGGACGGCGTGGTCCATGATCTTGCAGATCTTTCCGGCATGAGCGGTTCCAAGAGATCCACCGAAGACGGTAAAGTCCTGGCTGAAAAGGGCTACCGGTCGTCCATCGATTCTGCCGAACCCCGTGACAACCCCGTCTCCCGGAACCTTCTTCTCTTCCATTCCGAAGTGGGAGCAGTTGTGCTGGACGAACATATCGATTTCGTCAAAGGAACCTTCATCGACCAGGATCTCGATTCGCTCCCGGGCGGTTAGTTTTCCCGCCGCGTGCTGCTTTTTAACGCGATCTTTTCCGCCGCCTTCCTGGGCCTGTTTCCGGAGTTGGTCGAGTCGATTTTTTTTCATGGGAAGTATGATAGCCTTCCGAAGAGAGAAGACAAAACAATTGCGCGGCTACATCGACATTCCGCCATCGATAACAATCGTCTGTCCGGTAATGTAGGCGGCCCCATCCCCTGCGAGATAAACCACCGCACTGGCGATTTCCTTCGTCTCTCCCATTCTTTTAAAGGGAACGCCTTCCAAAGCCGCTGTCACCGTTTTTTCATCCATTTGAGCGACCATGTCGGTTCGAATGAAACCGGGTGCAATTGCATTGACCGTGACCCCTCGACTCGCATATTCGCGAGCGGCTGATTTGGTCAAGGCGATGAGGCCCCCTTTGGAGGCGCTGTAGTTTGCCTGGCCGGGATTCCCCATAATTCCGGCAATACTTGAAATGTTGATAACACGGCCATGTTTCGATCGAAGAAGACTTCGAGAGGCGGCTTTCATAAATCGGTAGGGGGCTTTCAGGTTGATTTCGATGACGGGATCCCACTCTTCCTCTTTCATCCGGATCAAAAGGTTGTCGCGGGTGATGCCGGCATTGTTCACAAGGATGTCGAGCCCCCCAAACTTTTCTACGGTCTGCTTTACGGCTGCATTCACCTCATCCCCGATGGTGACATCGGTTTTTATGGCGAGCCCATTGGGGATTTGCCCCACGACTTCCTGCAGGAGGGCTTCGTTGGTTGCGATACACGCTACATTGGCCCCTGCGGCTCCGAGAGCGATGGCGATCTCTTTCCCGATTCCACGGGAGGCTCCCGTGACGAGTGCCGTTCTTCCGGTGAGGTCGATGTTCATGAGCAGGATATCCTGAAAGGGGGTTTCTTATTCGATTGACTCTACGGTGGCGTCCGGATCGATTCTTCGGATCATGCCGGCAAGGATCTTTCCAGGCCCGAATTCAAAATAGTTCTTCGCTCCCATTGCGCGGACCGACGCTTCCCAGCGAACCGTTCCACAGACCTGATTTCCGAGCGCGGATCGAATCTCTTCCGGATCGGTCAACGGGGTGGCGGTATAGTTCGCATAGACGGGGATACGGGGGGAGGAGATCGCCACTTCGGCAAGCTCCGCCTTCATTTTTTCTGCCGCCGGGGTCATGACAACGGAGTGATACGCTCCGGCAACTCGAAGGGGAATGACTTTTCGTGCACCCGCCTCCTTACACTTCGCACTCGCGGCTTTCAGCGCCTCTTTTTCTCCACTGATCACGATCTGTCCCGGAGCGTTCAGGTTTGCAACTCCGACATCTCCTTCGAGGCAGGGCGCAACCTGGTCCTCTTTCATCCCAATAATGGAGGCCATTCCGGAAGGAGTCGCATCACACGCTTCCTGCATGTATTGGCCCCTCTTTTGAACAAGGCGAACCCCGTCTTCGAGAGAGAGAGAGCCGGCATAGACATGGGCTGTGTATTCGCCGAGGGAAAGGCCTGCCGCCACTTCCGGACTTTTGGATCCGTGTTCTGCCTCGTAATGGCGAAGCATCGCGAGACCGTGGACCAGAAGAGCGGGTTGGCAAATATCGGTCCGGTTGAGTTCTTCCTGGGGGCCTTCGAGACAAACCTTCGTCAGATCGAATCCCAGAATTTCATTCGCCTGGAGGAAGATCTCCCTCCCTGGAGAGTCATTCTCAAAAAGAACTTTTCCCATGCCAACGGCTTGTGCTCCCTGGCCGCTGAAGATGTATGCATTGTTTACCATCGAAGGATGATTGTCCCCCATGTCAGTCCTGCTCCCATCGCCGTCAGCAGGACAAGGTCTCCCCGTTCCAGACGTCCTCCCCGGACAGCCTCGTCGAAGGCGACGGGGATCGAGGCGGAGGAGGTGTTGCCATATTTATGGATATTGACAAAAACTTTCTCTTCTGGGATGTCCATTCTTTCCCGGACCGCTTCAATCATCCGCGCATTCATCTGGTGGGGAATGATCAGTTTGAGGTCATCGACGGTAAGGTTGCATTCATCGAGCGCTTCCTGAATGATCGAGACGAACTTGGGAACGGCGAATTTATAGACCTCTCGTCCCTTCATTTGGATGAAGACTTCTTTGCTTTCCCATCGCTCTGGCGTGGGCATCATTGCGGTTCCCCCGGCGGGAGCAATGATCAGATTTTCCATTCGGCCATCCGCCCCCATCTTGGCGTAGAGGACATCACTTTCACCATCCGACGGGCCGAGAACCATGGCTCCCGAGGCGTCTCCGAAAATAATGCAGGTGGCACGATCTTCATAGTTTGTGATTCGAGAGAGAACTTCTGCCCCGAGGACGAGGCATCTTTTCGACTGTCCATTTGCAACGAGTGCCCATGCGCTGGAGAATGCGTATGCAAAGCCGGCACAAGCGGCCAGGTTGTCGACCGCTCCTGCATTGATACAACCGAGTTTCTTCTGAAGGTAGACGGCGCTTGCGGGAACGACCCGATCGGGAGAAGAGGTGGCAAAGACGATCATGTCGATCTCTTCCGGCGTTACATTGGCTGCTTCCAGTGCCGCTCGTGCGGCTTCCACTCCCATATCAGATGCGGCAAGATGATCTTCGGCAATATGTCGTTCTTTAATCCCGGTACGGGCGGTAATCCACTCATCATTCGTAGCGACCATTTTGCTGAGGTCTTCGTTGGTCAGAACTTTTTCTGGAGCGAAAGAGCCTGTTCCAAGGATCTTGACTGGGATAGCTGTTCTCATGAATTTCCTGTCACGTTTTTATGATTTCTGGAACCAGTTCGAAAAGCGATTTTTCTTGCCGAGACTTTTCAATCCATCCACGATATGAGTATTCAATCCATCGCGAATGAAATTGGCGGTCATGCGGATCGCATTTTGAATCGCATCTCCTTTGGAACGACCATGTGATTTGATGACGATTCCCCGAACACCGAGGACGGGGGCTCCTCCGAACGTCTTAAAGTCGAATCGGCCGATGATATCTTCCACCCCTTTTGTGAAGGTTTCACTCTTATCTTCAATGGCCGAAAGTTGCCGGTAGAAGAACTGGGCCTGTCCTTCCCCCATTTTCAGCATCATGTTTCCGGTAAATCCATCGGTGATAATGACGTCGGCAATTCCCCGGTACATCTTGTGTGGTTCTACATTTCCAACGAAGTTTAGATTTGATTTCTCAAGCAGTTCGTACGATTCACGGATGAGCTCGGTTCCCTTGGAACGTTCTTCTCCAATATTGAGGAGACCCACGCGAGGATTGGTTACTTCAGGCCTCAGATAGTGGAAATAGACTGAGCCCATGACGGCATATTGGAGGAGGTGAAGCGGTTTGCAGCTTTTATTGGCCCCGACATCGAGCATGGCGCTGAAGCCTTCGTCGGTCGGGATCGGAATGGCGATCCCAGGTCGTTTTACCCCTTCGAGGGTTCCGAGCCCGAGGATAGGAACGGTTGCTCCTCCCACGAGCGCCCCGGTGTTTCCGGCCGAAATAATGGCCTCCGCTTCTCCCTTTTTGACCATTCCGAGACCCACCCTCAGAGATGAGTCCGGTTTCCCGCGAAGTCCTTTGGCAGGGTCTTCTCCCATACCGATGACCTCGGAGGCATGACGGATCTCGACATTCCTGGGTGCATCTGAGAGGAGGGGCTTCATAGCGTCTTCCTGCCCAACGAGGGTCAAAGACAGGTCTGTGATCTCTTTTGCGGCTGCGAGGGCTCCGGAGACAATTTCCCCGGGTGCATGATCTCCCCCCATCGCATCAATGACGATTCTCATGGATGCCCCCAATTCTATCCCGACGAAGCGCGGACTACAACTTCCGCATATCTACGATCATCGAGCCTTTATAGAACCCACAGTTCCCACATACGCGGTGGGGAAGGCGGGGCTGGCTACATCGTGGACATGTCGAGGTGCTGGGGACGTAGGCATGATCGTGTGACCGACGGTTGCCTCGCCAGGATCTGGCCAATTTTCTTTTTGGAACTGCCATGGCGGAAGAATGTATTGAAATTTGGGGTCGAAGGCAAGCAAAAGAGCGTTATTTGGCGCTCAATTTGGCCTGAATCAGCTCTTCAAAGAGGGCGAGCCCGACAGGAATCTGGTCAGAACCGGAGGCTCCTGCCTGTGCCTGTAGTTCCCGGCCTCCACCCCCTCCTCCACATTTTTTCCCGATTTCCTTCGCGAGATCTCCCGCTTTAAGCCCCTTGCTCTTGACCAAGTCTTCCCGGACTCCGATGACAAAGGCGGGGCGATCTCCCTCACAGGCAAGAATGGCCGCTCCTACTTTCTTTTTCTTGATGAGCGTGTCCATGAGGCGTCTGAGGTCGTTTACTTTTTGATCCCCACAGGTGGCCTGGACGATCTGTTCTCCCGAAATCTCTTTGGCTTTCTCGAGAAGTTTGTCGATACCTGATCCTCCACCCTTGCGCAGCTTGGCAACTTCCTGTTTTAAGTCCTGCACACTTTTGATGAGGGTAGAGGCTTTCTTTTGCGCATCCGATGGGGGACACCCGAGGGTTCCGGCGATCTGGTTGAGCGCCTCCTCTTTCTTCCGTGTGAAATGAATAGCGCCGACTCCGCTTACCCCTTCGATCCGGCGAACTCCCCGCTGAACGGAAGATTCCGTTGTGATCTTAATCTGTCCGATCGTTCCGGTATGATCGAGGTGGGTTCCTCCACAAAGTTCGACCGACTTTGCGTTCCCAATGGTGACGACACGAACCTGTTCTCCATATTTCTCACCAAAGAAGGCGATGGCACCCCGTTGTTTTGCTTCCGGCATCGACATCTCTTCTTTTTTGACCGGGACATCCTCCAGAATGAGTTCGTTACACCAGTCTTCGATCGATCTGATTTGGTCGGGGGTGAGCCCTTTTGGGTAGGTGAAATCAAATCGCAGACGATCCTCTTCGACAATCGATCCAGCCTGTTCCACACCCGGTCCGAGAACGGCGCGAAGGGCCGCCTGGAGAATGTGGGTTCCTGTATGGTTGCGCATGATGGCGAGCCTGCGTGGAGCGTCGATCGCTGCGGAGACCTCTTCTCCCACTTTTATGGTTCCCGACGTGATTTCCCCCAGATGAAAAAAGTAGTTGTCGGGTCGCTTACAGTCATCGATACGGATTTCCCCATTTCCCGTAATCATTCCTGTATCTCCAACCTGGCCTCCCGATTCGCCATAAAAGGGGGTTCGGTCGAGAAGAATACCGACGGTTCCCTGGTTGGCCGATTCGGCCAACTCTCCGGAGTTGAGAAGTTGTATATAGGCGAGGGAGTCTTTTTTCGATTTATGGTATGTCTGGAGGCCCTTCTCTTCGAGCTTGATAATCTGGCGGACGGTTGCCTTTTCCGCTTCTCCGAGTCGCGAGAGAGGGGTCTGGTAGCCGAGGAATTCCGTCACCGGTTCTTTCTTTTCTTTGATGGTGGAGAAGGGACCTTGCTCAAAAATCGCGCCCGAAAAAGCTCCTGACTTTCCTTCCCGTTTCTCTTTCAGGAGGGTTTCGAACGTCTTTCGATCCACCCGTGCCCCATTTTCCCGACAGAGATCCTCGATCAATTCGATATGAAATCCATAACTGTCATAGAGGAGAAACGCATCTTCCCCCGATAATTGTTTTTTGTCTGCAATTCGCTCCCTGAGGGCGATCTCTCCCTTTTCAAGCGTTTCGAGAAAGCCTTCTTCTTCCGCCTGAAGGGTCATGATGATGGTTGACTCCCGTTCCTGGAGGGAGGGGTACGCACTCTTCATAAGGCGCACAACGGTCGGAGCCAGGAGGTGCAGAAAGGCTTTTTCATGTCCCAACTTGATTCCATCCCGAAGGGCTGTGCGAAGGATTCTTCTTACCACGTATCCCCGACCTTCATTCGAAGGAAGGACTCCGTCTGAAATACAGAAGACGAGAGCGCGAAGGTGGTCGGCGATCCGGCGCATTCGGGAGGAGGTCTCCGTTCCCGTTTCATACGCAATCCCAATCTTCTTCGATATCTCAGCGATAATCTCCTGGAAGAGGTCGGTATCGAAATTCGAATGTACCCCCTGGATGACAGCGGCAACCCGTTCGAGTCCTCCCCCAAAATCGATATTTTTCTGAGGCAGAGGGTCGAGAACCCCCCCCTCTTTCCGGTCAAACTGGGTAAATACGATATTTCCGATTTCCACGTATCGGTTACAGCTGCAGGTAACATCACATTCAGGAAGCCCACATCCAAATTTCGCTCCAAAATCGTAATGAATTTCACTACAGGGGCCGCAGGGACCGTTGGGTCCTTTGGAAGGAGCGCTGGCGGGCCAGAAGTTCTCATCTTCATCGAGGCGGATAATTTT